>JAABUI010002440.1_pt1 | contig 10297 bp, 14 predicted proteins | sample 5559111 | NCBI WGS metagenome assembly JAABUI01 (sample SAMN10711870, study PRJNA513365) | rock metagenome | isolation source: Antarctica rocks | place: Antarctica: Victoria Land, Buttleship Promontory
TGCTGCATGAGCACATGGTATGCTGCATGAGCACAACCATACAAGCATCATGAAGCACAGAGGTCACTACTGGGCTGTATAACTACATACAGACTGACAACATAAGAGAAGCGCTTACTCCAGGAACATGTAGCCACGCCAAGTGCTACTGTCCCACAGGGGATGGGTGTCAGATATTAGCCTGATCACATTCTTGCAATTCCGAGCTGTGAGCAATTGGCTTGACTCCTTGTCAAACGATGACTTTGGGTTGTTCTGGAACATCTTGATGGCGATTGCAGTGGTCTGGCTTTTCAACTTCCTGCCAGGAAAGACCACGCCCTGTGCACTGCTTCACCATATAGAATTCTGGGCTGGACGCCAGCCACCTTAGGGAAGCGCAACCACTGGTCTTTGTTGGCAGGCATCCGCAGACCCTCACCCACAGACTCCACCTCTGTTTGCTTTGGAATGATCGCAAGGCGTGAAAACTGATCGCAGGCCAATTTTGCAGTCTCGGTGTCCAGGTGAGTCATGACACACATCGTACCGTTGTACTGCAGCACATGGGACCACATGGCATAACTCTTGGGGCCCAAAGTACTGCATGGGAAGTTGACATCCACTCTGCAAGGACAGCCGTAGCTAGACATAGCAAGCGTTTCGTGCCATTTTGCAGGGCAGTGCTGTCTAGTAGGATGTAGTCAGTCACGCAAATATTTATATACCCAAAGCTCGAGGCCAGCTGGTCTGCAGGTGCCGGCTCTACAGATCTCAGGCCATCTCCCTCTTGCAATCACTTCGTAGATGCCCTTGATAAGCAAGGTACTTAGGCAAATATATGCATTTGCGTGTTTGACTGACTGACATGACTACGTATGTATGTTCGGATTTCCAACCAACCGTGACCCTTGCAAGCTTGTCCTGAAGGGTCAATTGCCCCTGACGTTCAACGTGAAATTACGGTTAAGCTGTGAAGCCTGTCTGCGCCGTGCTGATCAGCTAATGAGTTTGTATGGTAGATGATAGCTGAGTCTGGATGGTAGATCTGACTTGAGCGCTGCCGGCCACAAGCCATTAGACGCCAGCAGTTGTCCCCGGTGTGATGATTATCTATACCTGAAAAAGAAAGGACAGGTGGCCTGTGGGCAGCTTTGTGGCTTCGTTGCCTGAACCTCGCTATTGTGGGCAGTTGAATGCGGCTGCGCCTTGCAATGAGCCAGCAAACATCACTATGTAACATCCCATGTGTGCGACTGCATGCATGCCACTCCGAAACCATTCGGTTGCTCGTGCGGGTGAACGCGGATCACGTGCAAGGAACGCTAATGCCACTCCGAAACCATTCAAGCATGGAGCTGAGTCAGCCGTCAGAACCTTTTACAAGCTTCTATATTCAAAACTTGCAAAGTTTGCGCCCAAGCTCTCAGCGGTTTATCCTGTAGCACGCAAAATCAACGGATCGTTATTATAGGCGCCGGTGGTGCTTATGAGGTCAGTTCGGTCAACAAACGTATGGCGCAACTGACCGGTCGGAAGGACTTCAGACGCAACAACCCGGTAACTCCTCTGCACCCAGCAAGCCGCTTTGTGCAGCCTGCAAGCGCAAGCCTTTGGCTACAAGTGAGCTGACCTTCTAGGCTGTCTGCATAGAAAGCCGGTTATGACTGTGTTGCAGATGACAGACAAGTTCAAGATGCACCGTTTCCATCACATCGAATATTGGTGTCCTGATGCCACTAATGCTTTCAAAAGGTACGAAGCAGAGATCAGTGCGCGCCACTGAGCCGATCACGTTGTGAACAGACAGCAGCCTGCCTGCAGGTTTTCTTGGGGCTTAGGAATGCCGCTGGTGGCCAAATCAGATCACAGCACAGGCAACAGCTCCTTTGCCAGCTATGTATTGAAATCCAATGAGCTGACCTTCATTTTCACAGCGCCATACTCTCGTCAAGCTGCACCAGCAGACAATGCACCAGCCGTACCTTCCTACAAGCAAGATGACATATATGCATTTGTCAACAAGCATGGCTTGGCGGTGCGTGCTGTAGGTGAGGTGAACAGCTGACATTAGGGGCGCTTTGCATTGTGCCTTTGACAATGATTCGCAGCTTGAGCATAAGGACTTTGCGGCACAGTCTGGAAACCTGTGTCCTGCTGCAGGCATCACGGTAGAAGATGCTAAGCAGGCTTTTGAAGTAGCAGTGCAAAATGGTGGAAAACCAGTGCACTCTCCCTCTGTGCTGAAGAGCTCAGATGGGCAGGAGTCAGCGATGGCTGAAGTCCACATGTACGGCGATGTTGTCATGCGATTCATGAGTGGAACATTCAAGGTATGACTGTCAGCATACTGTGCAGCAAGCATGCATCTCTGCATAGTCTTACTGCTAACATGTGCACTAGCTTGCCCTGAATGCTGCCTGCCGTACATTGACCTGCATGTGTGTTTGCATCATTTGTAGCTTGGACAAAGTAACAATGTCCTTCCAGGGTTGGCATGCCTGCTCCTCTCGCACGAATTCACAGACCCAGCTGGCTTCTGTTTGATGGCATAGGGGCCTTTCTTGCCAACTTATGAGAGTCAGCAGGACGATCTGCAGCCAAGCTATGGCCTGCACCGCCTTGATCATGCTGTGGGTAATGCACCCAAGATGGGCCCTGTCCTTCAATATCTTGGTCAGATGACAGGATGGCATGAGTTTGCTGAGTTCACAGCAGAGGACGTTGGCACATTGGATTCAGGTGACATCCTTCAGAAGGTGTTTAATGCACATTACCCAGGATTTGTTTTGCTGTCTTCCATGCTTTGCATGAATGATTGTGCAGCATGATGTGTACTGAATACATGCGTATCGGTGCTTTTTGCCTCAGCATTGATAAAAAAGACCTCAACAACTATCATATGCTGTTTTGATTGTTCACAAAGAATACAGATCTGGTTCTTCAGCCGTACACTGCATGCAGATTTGCAGAATTGCAACTTGATCCAAGCAACAACTATTTGTCATGACATGTGATCTTTACATGTCTCATGCAGGTCTGAATAGCAAGGTTCTAGCCAATGACAATGAGATGGTGATCTGCCCTGTCAATGAGCCAACCTTTGGTACACCTAGAAAAAGTCAAATTCAGACCTACCTAGAGCAGAATGAGGGTGCCGGATTGCAGCATCTTGCTATCAAGACACATGACATATTCACAACAATGCGACAACTACGAGCCAGGTCGCATCAAGCAGGCTTTGACTTCATGCCTAGAGCATCCGATGCGTATTACAGGTGAACATGCAATGACATTTCCAGCATCAGTCGGATCTTGACTGAGCAGTTGTGGACACCACGCTTCTGGAATGTATCACACGCATGCCTTGATTCTTGGTTGTACCCCTGTGTGTGATGATCCCCAGTCTGTACAGATGCATGCATCAATCATGGCACTGCTCCTTGGCTGCTGAACGTCAGTTGGCATCTCTGATTTGGCTGCAAATTTGGGTTGTTACAGCTCACAACAGGTCCTGGCTTGCATGATTTAGTCTGTCCAGCACATCAGGCAGGCAAGACCTGGTAGTAGGCAGCTTCCCTCTTGCTTGCAAAGCATTCAGCCTGGTCCCGCCTGGTTCTGTCTTTCACTGGACTACTCCACTGCTGTTGCATTGTGCAACACTCATGGAGCTTGTGCTGAATCCATTGCTGTTTCATTACGCAACACTCATGCAGCTTGTGCTGTATCCATTGCTGTTTCATTGCACAACACTCATGCAGCTTGTGCTGAGGCCAACAATGTGCTGTGTAGGAAGCTGCCAGCCAAATTTGGGGACCTGCTTTCTGAGGATCAACTGAAAGAGATTGAAGAGTTGGGCCTTCTTGCAGACCTGGATGATCAGGTATGGATCAGCTAACATTGTCACCCTAGATTGTAGTAGCAAGCCATGTACAGGCAGTTGTTTTGGACCCAAAGTAAGCAACATGTGTGTTGTCGTCTTTGGGCGTGCACAACCACAATGATCTTCTGAGCTGCTAAGTTGTGAACAGATTTGCTTACAACATAGGCAAGGAGAATACATCAAATGATCATGACTGTACATGTGTCAACTTGCTTTTGATCAGATTGCAGTGCAGTTCTTTGTTGAAGCAGACCTGTTGTCCACAAGAATGACAGTAGCATGACGTAGGCAGACTTGGGTCTAAAACCAGGCCCTTTGTCATTGCCTTATGGTCTCGAGTCGTGCTTTCTTGGATTTCTCTGGGTTTTGGCCGCCTCGCCTCAGCAGTCTTGGTTTGTCTTTTTGCCAAGCTGCTTTGTTATCTGTGCACCCCAGGAGACTACCTGGACATTCTGTACGCACTCTTCAGCCTTTGTCATCCTTTGCTGCTTCTGTTCAGTCTTTCAGTGTGCATTCAGGGCATCTTGCTTCAAGTCTTCACAAAACCTGTGGGGGACAGGCCGACACTGTTTCTTGAAATCATTCAGCGAATAGGCTGTGAGTACTCTGTCAAACAACCTGACGGGGAAGAGGTCATTGAGCAAGCTGGCGGGTGTGGGGGTTTTGGCAAAGGCAATTTCAGTGAGTTATTTAAGAGCATTGAAGACTATGAGCGCACCCTGAAGATCTGAGCCATTTGCTGCCTGAACTTATGACCTGCCAGCGCTCAACATGAATGCACATAAGGTTTTTCTGTACATCCCTTTTGCTGATTGAGTTGGTCTTGCTTTTGCTGTAGTCTGTCTGAGCAGGATGTCAGTGATGGAGGTTTAATGTGCACATGATATAACATGTGAATGTCTTGTAGATCAGCTGCATCAAATGGTTTGTAGGTAGCCTTTATGCTGTTTCGTGACCGTCACGGCTAGCTGATAGTGCAGGTGTTACTGGTACCATGGCTGACGGTTGCTATTCACTTGTGCAGTACTGCAGACATGCTTTGAGCACATGCTTTGAGCTATGTCATGATAGCATAAAGAACTCAATAGCGCGCTAGATAGCGTAGTACCGATAGTGTGCTTACAAGGCTTGAAGTTGGCGTCATACTTCCGCACTGAGGATTCGTGTTCTAGGCCAGCAGCTTGCGCACATCATGGCTGTGCTCTTGAGCAGCAATGTGTGTGTGTGTGTTGAGGATTCGAGCTGAAGAAGAAGGAAGAGGTCCGCGGGCCGAGCCAAATCAGGCCGTCATGTCAGCTGTCCTCTGTCATGTCCAAAGAATCTGGCATTCACCTATATGAGTCGTGCTATTCTTCCGCTGCAGCACAGTTTGCAAACACTTTGCAGCAGCGACCACAGATCCTCAGAGACCAAAACACACTCGAGGTAAGGAACGCTGTGGCACGATCACCTCTTACTTGGCTAACTTGTCGCACCGTGCTGTTAAAGATCAGATCTTGTCGACTGCCTAGACGGTCATGTGTATCGAACGTGCCGCTTAGCAATTCGCTTTGGGCCGTAAAACAGTTTCGCAGCTGTACCATGGTATGAGACGGGCCCGCGTGTCGACTTGAGCGCTAACGCATTCTCTGTGGCGTTGCAGGTCAACTCCATTCTGCCTCGCTGCTCATCTCAAGCCGCGGTTCACCAAGCTTTTGGCAACATGAAGGTAGGACATTTGTGGAACTTACCTTTGGCTAGAAAGTTGTTGGGCTGAAACACATACCTTCTGCAACAACGATCTATAGATTTGCTGTCTGCGTAGACTAATCCGGTTGCTTTTCTGCTGTGCAGGTTGCCTACGCATTTGCCCTAGTGGCTTTGCTGGCCTTCGCTGCACCAGCTGTGAATGCCAGAAGCCTAAAGCAGGACTCCTCGTCCATCACAGATGCAGACATCCTGAACTTCGCACTGAACCTCGAGTGCCTCGAGGCTCAGTTCTATTCTTGTGCTGTTTACGGTCAGCCTCTTTCAGCTGAGCTGACAGGCAATGGGCCCGCTCCAATCGGCTGCCAGTCTGCCAACTTCACCAACGACGACATTTACAGCATCGCCATGGACGTTGCCAACAACGAGATCGCTCACGTCAACTACCTCAGGACTGCCCTGGGCAACTACTCAGTGCAGTGCCCTCTGGTCAACATTGGCAGCGCCTTCTCAGATGCAGCCAACGCCGTCTTGAACACCACCCTGTCACCACCCTTCTCCCCCTACGTTAACGACCTGTACTTTCTGCACGGTGCCTTCATCTTTGAGGACGTTGGTGTGACTGCCTACAAGGGCGCCCTGACCAGCTTCCAGAGCAAGGACATCATGCTGGCTGCTGCTGGTAAGCTCAGCATTTACTTCAAAACGTTCTTCTGTTGGCTGTCTTTGCATGCATTTTGCCCTGTATTCATCCTTGAAAAGTGCCAGCTACACTACTCATCCTGCATGCCTTCTACTCTCCTTGCCTGACTACAATTTCTGACATTTTCTTTGATGACCTGCAGGTATCTTGGCTGTTGAAGCTTACCACGCTGGTTACATTCGCACTGCCCTCATTGAGAACGGCGATGTTATGACTCCATATGGCGTCAATGTCACCACCATTGTCAACGCCATTGCTGCTGGACGTGACATGCTTGACAACAAGACTGTTAACACCGTCGATGATGAGGGTATTTACAATGCCAACACTGGAGACTACATCCTGACCCCTGTGGATGGCAACGCTGTTGCATACTCCAGGACACCCGCACAGGTGCTGGATGTTGTCTACCTTGGCTCTGCCAGCACTCCTGGTGGCTTCTACCCCAATGGTCTCAACGGCAAGATCCACTAAATGCAATCATGAAGCTATAAGTTCAGAGTCTGTTGCGCTCTTCACTTTTTGTGGTCTTCAGTAGCCTGAGCACCTTTTAGTTCTGGCATTGGATGTACATAAGCTGATGTCAGCAACATTCTACAGTTTCTGTTTTTGGATGAACCCATACTGCTTATACAGTTGTTATGAATGAAAGTTGGAATGAACAATGTCAGCTGAAGTAGCCACCTTACTGTGTGAAGCTGGAACTCTGATTTTGCTGCTGAAGAAACATCTAGCTTTCCAAGAGCATTTCGAAGTCATAGTGATCTAGCTATCCAATAGCATCTGGAAGTCTAAAGTGTGCCATATAAGAAGAAGTCTTGTCAACATGTTCAGTGCTATCTGCTGGGTGCTCCAACACATGTAGGTACATACTGCATGCATCCTGAGCACAAAGCAAGTGTTCTGTACAAAACAGCTGAGCTCAGCATGTTGCACAGCATGGACACGACTGAAGTTTTCAAGATTGCTCACAGTCTGAGCAGTGTACACAGTCTCATCATGTTGTGTTTGGCTGCTGCAACTGAACAGGCGAGTAGACAGTGGCTGCGCCATCAGCAGGTTATTGATCAGCAATTCAGGCTACTGCTTGCTATGTGCACATCACGGCACAGTTGGGCTTTTGCACTAAGTGGCCTTGCTTGTGTTGAGCTATGATGGACCTGGTACATGCGCATATGGGCATGCCAGTGACATTCAGCTGATCTGTGCTTATTTTCACAGTAGGGTATATTTATCCTCAAGGCAAAATGCGCCGAAATATCAGCAGTAAATCTAGGTATCAGAATCTGTGCTCACACATTTGATATGTGTTGAAGGAAAGCTGAGTTATAGTCACCACATAGTACATTGCACAACACAGACACATGCATGCCCTCATACATTGGCTCTACACAACACGACAAGCTACAGTTGGGCTGGCGGGGGGCAGAAGTCTATCTACTAATTTACCCAGAGTCTGTCTGAGCCAGATGGCATGGCCAATGCCTGTGCTGCTGTGCAGCGCTCAACTGGCTCGTAGTGCAACAGTTCAGCCAGCAGGTCTACGGCATCTCTGCCCCACACCTGTGTGACATGCTGCAGGAGAGCATCCTGCTGGCACAGTCCCCTCTTGTGCCTCTGCAGCAGCAGCAGCAATGCCGGTGTCAGTGACCAGCAGTTGCAAACAGTATGCAGCCCGCAAGGTCTGTCCATTGACAGGCCTTAACATGATGCACATCACAGTTGGCATCCAGTGTGGCGCTCAACAGCAATGGACCTTTGGTCAGGAAGTGGGTCAGGAAGTGAGTCAAGAGTTCAGAATTCTGACAACCTGGCAAGCACAGCAAACACTCCTGGGCTGGACTAACATTATGCTGTGCAGCTGACATGGCCACTACGTCAAATCTGTCCATAGCAAGTTATGGAAGGGGCAGCAAAGCATGCAGAGCATTGCAAAAGTTGGTGCATTAGAGACCTGCAGGGCCGTGGTCATCTGCTGGGCATCCCGTTCCAAGTGGAAGTTGGAGGGGCTGCAAGTTGCCAAGGTGTAGGGCCGTCCCAGCAACAGCCTCAAGGCAGTGATGCCCCCTGCCCACACATCCCCAGCAAACACCTCCTGTGCTGTGTACCTCCTTCCCTTCTGGGGCAGGCACATCTCAGGGCACCAGACAGCTAGTCGCTCAGGGGCCATATATGCCTCAGTGCCCTCTGCAGCCACTTCAAACAGAGCGCCAGGCAATCCTGCATCAAGATTACATTTGTCAGTGTCAGTGCTGAGACATCACAGAAGACCTCAAAGCTGCTAAAGCAACAAAATGCATTCACTGCTGTTCATTTCAGCGATGACATGCCAGGCTGCTGTTGCTGTGAGCAGCCAGACAATGAGTCCAAATTGACAGGCATTATGTGATAGGTCAGAGGCAAACCTGGTGTAGAAGCATGGCAGTCATATCAGGTAGGGTGTACAGTACATACCTGTCTGGAGTTGCACACTGTTGGCCAGGTCTGCCAGCTTCAGAAAGTTGTCCTTGTGCTTCAGCAGGCAATTGTGGGGCTTCACATCGTTATGCACGATGTTCAAGGCATGCAGCTGCTGCAGCCCCTGCAATACAATAGTGTGCTTGTGAGTAACATGCGTCTCACCAACTGGCTATCCTGGCATGCTTGGTGCAAGCAAAACACACAATCAGTAAGAACAGTCATGCATCAGCAGCTGAGCCAAGTGAAAAGTGTCCTTCCTCAAATGAGCAAGACAGGATTGGAATGCTGCATCTGCAGCATGCTGATGTCAGCAAGTCACATGGGGAGGGAGCACTGCATACCTGGAAGATGTCCCTGATCATGCTCACCACCTGGGCCTGCTGGGGAGGAGTGTAGGGGATGCACTCATGTGCACGCGACGGGAAATCGATTCTTGCCTTCTCCCGTATGTTGACAAGCCAGTCTTCCAGGTCCCCTCCCTGTGCAAACCTGCACCAAATGTGGAAGCCAACCTCAGCAAACAGTACGCGCTGCTGGAGCAGCTGTGCAGCCTCAAGGAACAATGTAAGCATGCATACATATGCTCCTGGAAAGGCTGTGGAGCCATAGTGAATGATGTTAGCATGCATACATGTGCATTTGACAATCCGATATCACCAATTTCAACATGGGAAGAAGCATGACAAACTTCGAAAGGCCTGAATGATGGACAGCATGATTGATCAAAGCAATGACCGCAATGCATGGTATGCTGCATGAGCACATGGTATGCTGCATGAGCACAACCATACAAGCATCATGAAGCACAGAGGTCACTACTGGGCTGTATAACTACATACAGACTGACAACATAAGAGAAGCGCTTACTCCAGGAACATGTAGCCACGCCAAGTGCTACTGTCCCACAGGGGATGGGTGTCAGATATTAGCCTGATCACATTCTTGCAATTCCGAGCTGTGAGCAATTGGCTTGACTCCTTGTCAAACGATGACTTTGGGTTGTTCTGGAACATCTTGATGGCGATTGCAGTGGTCTGGCTTTTCAACTTCCTGCCAGGAAAGACCACGCCCTGTGCACTGCTTCACCATATAGAATTCTGGGCTGGACGCCAGCCACCTTAGGGAAGCGCAACCACTGGTCTTTGTTGGCAGGCATCCGCAGACCCTCACCCACAGACTCCACCTCTGTTTGCTTTGGAAGCCATCGGTCCAGTGCATTGATGGGGTCCCGGCGGTTGTCAACACACCTACGGTTCAGCTCCTGTGCATAACAAATCAGACAATGAACGTCAGGCCTCATGGACACCACAGACAGACAAACAGACAGGCAGGCATGCAAACAAAAAACCAGCCGGCAGACAGACAGAAAGACATATTGACTTGGACAGCTACATCGAGACAGCTAGAGCAAGGTCTTGACTGTTGACAATGAGTGACAAGCTTGACCATGCCTTGCAGACCAACAACACCTGATACAACTGACTGTGCTGATGCTCGTCACCTGTAAGAAGAATGAGCTGCAGATTTTCACAAAGGGTTCAAGTGCTGCAAGTCAGATGCATACCATGTAGTGGTCCTGTTGATCT
>JAABUI010002441.1_pt1 | contig 10297 bp, 7 predicted proteins | sample 5559111 | NCBI WGS metagenome assembly JAABUI01 (sample SAMN10711870, study PRJNA513365) | rock metagenome | isolation source: Antarctica rocks | place: Antarctica: Victoria Land, Buttleship Promontory
CAGCTCGTCCAGAGTCGCAGAGTCATCCTCGATCGTTAGCACCTACGTAGGAACGTCAGCATCCGCAAATGCAGCTCCTTCTGCCGCCAACTCCGCCCCGGCAAAAGCTTCCTCCGTCTCAGCGCGCGATACCCCGCGAGAAACTGTGAAGATCACACCTGTGTTGCCAGCGTCACGACCCGCCTCGCAAACTACTGAGAAGGCATCGTCCCGCTCGTCCTCCGTTACCCCCAGGTCGCGAGCGACTTCGAAGGCAACCCCAGGAACTGGGCCGAACGCCAGGCGGCCTTCCGGGTCGACGACGGGACTAGGAACGCCGAAATCTTCACAAGCATCCGAGCTGCCCTCTACTTTCACTCCAGGCAACATCGATCAGTCGGGTCCATCGGCCGCCCTTACCACCAAACCAGCTATCGGTTTAACAGGTACCGCACAATTCAGTGGAGACGTTTCCGTCTCTATTCTCAGTCACCGACCGATGGCAATGACAGCACAAGGCATTGGTGAGATCGCCGGCCCTGCAATTGCGATTCAGCTGGAGATCAAAAATGGTTCGAGCGCTCCCATCGATCTCGGCGGTGTCAATGTCACGGTCAGCGATGCGGGTGGAACCCCATCCGTATCGATGAGTGGTAACCCCTCTGTACCTTTCACCGGTCACCTCGCAACCCGGACGAAAGCGCAAGCTGTCTATGTTTTCGCTCTGGCAACAGATCACAAGAATCCAATCACTATCACAGTCGGTTACTCGGCGAGGGCACCTATTGTTGCTTTCACCGGCAACTTCGACTAATCGAAGAAGAGGAATGATGCGTACCCACACCGGCTTTTTGAAGCGAATGGGCTCAGTGACGGTTGCCATGGCGACCGCATTGGCCGCGTGCATCGTGCTTCCGCTGGCTGCGACGCCGGCTGCTGCCGATCCGGGACCCACCCAAACCACAGCGACCACAGATGTGAGCGCCGATGTTCTCCCCACGGCGCAGATCGACGGCGTGGTCTGGTCGCAGGTCGTCAATTCGCTCACCGGGACGGTGTACGCAGGGGGTAGCTTTGCGACGGCTCGTCCTGCGGGTTCGGGGGTCGGCGTCAACACGGTGCCAAGGAATAACTTGGTCGCCTACACGCTGAGCACCGGTGTGATGACCGCCTTCAACCCTTACCTGAACGCTCAGGTGCAGACAGTGGTCTTGTCGCCGGACAACAAAACTTTGTATGTCGGTGGTGATTTCACTACCGCTAGCGGATCTCCGCGCTCCAGGATCGCGGCTTATAATCTGACCACCGGCGCACTCATCTCGAGTTTTGCGCCGTCTTTGAACGCTCGCGTGAAATCCATCGTGGTCGTCGGTAGCACAGTTTACGTCGGCGGTTCTTTCACCACCGCCAACGGTGTGACGCGGAATCGGCTCGCGGCGTTCTCCGCTTCAGGTGCGCTGCTGAACTGGAATCCCAATGCCGACTACAGCGTCTCGGCAATGGTGCTGACCCCTGATGCCAGCCGCCTCATTGTCGGTGGTGCCTTCGCCAACGTCGGCGGCAGCGCCAACTATGGTCTCGCAGCCCTGAATTTGAGTACCGCTGCTTCCATGGGCTGGGCAGCCAACTCCTCCGTCCAGAACGGCGGCCAAAACGCCGGGATAACCAGTCTGACCACCGACGGCACCGCGATTTATGGCACCGGATACGTGTTCGGCGCTGGCGGCAATCTCGAAGGCACTTTCTCGGCAGAGCCGGACACCGGAAATATTAACTGGGTTGAAGACTGCCACGGCGACACCTACGGTGCTTATTCCACCGGATCCACCGTTTATACGGTGAGCCACGCGCATTTTTGCGGTGACGTTGGAGGGTTCCCCCAGACCTCGCCGAACTGGACATTCCACCACGCGCTGGCGTTCACGACCAAAGCCACCGGTAGCCTGTCGCACAACCCTTTCGCTGCTTATAAGGACTGGTACGGGACGCCGAGCCCGTCCCTTAAGACCTTCTTCCCTGATTTCACGACCGGAACCAAAACCGGCCAGAACCAGGCAGCGTGGTCAGTCACAGGTGACGGCACGTACATCGTGATGGGCGGCGAGTTTCCCACCGTGGGTGGTAAGGCGCAGCAGGGCCTGGTCCGCTTCGCGGTTCGAGGCACCACAGGGAACCCGGGAAAGATCGGCCCGGAGGCGTCAGCATCGATGAAGCCGACGCTTGCTTCGCTGTCGGCGGGAACCGCGCGAGTTTCATGGCGGACCACCTACGATCGGGACGACCTCAATTTGACTTACAAGGTGTTCCGCGACAGCAACTTGACGACGCCCGTTTACACTGTCTCCCAAGCTTCCACGTTCTGGAACGAGCCATTCATCGGTTTCACCGATACCGGCCTGACGGTGGGGCGCTCTTACGCGTATCGCGTCTATGCCTACGATCCGTACGGAAACCTGTATAACTCGGGAAGCGCCACGGTCACGGTGGGGTCGAACACTCCGTCACGATATGCACAAGACGTGGCAGCCGATGGTGCGTCGCACTTCTGGCGTTTCGGAGAAACCTCTGGCACAGCGGTCGTTGACTGGGCAGGTTACGACGGCATGACGGTCAATTCGGGAGTTACTCGGGGCGCGGCGGGTTCGATCAACGGCGACTCCAACGGCGCGTCGACTTTCGACGGCAACACAGGTTTCGCCGTCAATGGCGCCCCTATTCCGGGGCCGAACACCTTCACGGAGGAAGCGTGGTTCCAGACCACGAGCACTACCGGCGGGAAGATCATCTCGTTCGGTGACCAGCCCTCCGGGAACAGCGGCAACTACGACCGCCATATCTATATGGACGGGAACGGTTACGTGTGGTTCGGTGTCTACAACAACGGTATGTACCTGGCTCAGAGCGCCAAGACGTACAACGACGGCATCTGGCATCAGGCTGTTGCCACGATGTCTTCGACCGGCTTAGTGCTGTTCGTGGATGGCGTCAAGGTTGCTGCGAACAGTGGCACGACGGTTGGTCAGTCGTACACCGGCTACTGGCGAGTGGGCGGCGACAGCGCGTGGAACGGCAACCCGTACTTCAACGGCAAGATCGATGACGCAGCAGTATATCCGACGGCACTTACTCTGGCGCAGATACAGAAGCACTACACCGACAGCGGCCGATCTCTTCCGGCTGGTGCGAGCCCCCCGAATGCGGCTCCTACGGCCGCGTTCAGCTCGGCTCCGACCAATCTGACGGTGAATTTCGACGGGACCGGTTCCAAGGATTCTGACGGCGCGATCAGGTCGTATTCGTGGGATTTCGGTGATCAGTCGGCATCGGGTACTGGTGCTACGCCGGCCCACACCTATGCGTCTGCTGGGTCTTTCACTGTGATTTTGACGGTGACCGACGACGGTGGGGCCACTAACTCGGTTTCTCATGCGGTGTCGGTGACCGCTCCGGCAAATGCTGCTCCGGTGGCTGCTTTCGGATCATCGGGCAACAATCTGACGGTGAATTTCGACGGGACCGGTTCCAAGGATTCTGACGGCACGATCGGGTCGTATTCGTGGGATTTCGGTGATCAGTCGGCATCGGGTACTGGTGCTACGCCGGCCCACACCTATGCGTCTGCTGGGTCTTTCACTGTGATTTTGACGGTGACCGACGACGGTGGGGCCACTAACTCGGTTTCTCATGCGGTGAGTACGGTCAACCCACTGACCCCGACGCCATTCGCGACCGATACGTTCAGCCGGACCGTCACGTCTGGTTGGAGTTCTGCGAATCTCGGCGGAGCGTGGACCACGGTCGGAACTGCAGCCAATGCCTCAGTCGCATCCGGGGCCGGCACCTTGGCGCTACCAGCGGCAGGCAATCAGGTGGCTGAGTATCTCGGGGCTGCCACTCGGACCAGCGCGGACCTGACCGTCCAGGTGACTCCAGATAAAATAGGTACGGGTGGCGGAACTTTCGTCTACGCAGTGGGCCGTCGTGTCTCGCTGAACAACGAGTACCGGGCCAGGGTCCGCTTCGCAAGCGGCAGCAAAATTGGAATCTCGATCGCTGCACTCAAAGGCTCCGCTACCGAGGTGGCGCTCGCCAGTGAGATCGTCCTACCGGGAACGTCTGCGGCAGGGTCGGCAATGAACGTCAGATTTGAGGTGTTCGGCACTAATCCGACGACATTGCGACTCAAGGTTTGGGCGGCAGGCACCAGCGAGCCGACAGCGTGGCAGCTGTCGGCCTCCGACAGCACGGCCGCTCTCCAGAGCGCGGGGGCCATCGGAATAACGTCGTACTTATCTGGTACGTCGACCAGTGCTCCCGTGTCGGTAAAGGTCAAGACTTTGGATGCGCGTCCGGTCGGCCAGTGAGTTCATCGAGGAACGGCGAGGGAGCGCGATCAAGGTCACGAACGGTCTTGATCGTGCATCCAAGCGCGGAGCTCTACGGTTCCGACCGCGTCATGTTGGAGAGCATCGACGCATTCGTCGAGCGCGGTTGGCGCGTGGTCGTGACCCTTCCCGGGACCGGTCCGCTGATCGACCAAATCAATGCTCGCGGCGTGGAATCGGTGCTTTGCCGTGCGCCAGTTCTTAGAAAGAGTGCTATTCGTCCGTTGGGGATGGTGGCACTTCTGAGAGACGCTGCCATCGGGGCGGTTGCAGGTTGGCGTTTGATCGGTCGAACCAGAGCTGATGTGGTGTACGTGAGTACGGTGACCATCCCGCTCTGGGCTATTCTCGCGTGGGCGAAACGGCGTCCGGTCCTGTTCCACGTCCACGAGGCAGAGGGGTCAGCGCCACTGTTGATTCGCCGGGTGCTGGCCGCGCCCCTGTACCTCGCGAGCCGGATCATGACGAACAGCGAGTTCTCCAAATCGGTCCTAGGACATTCCTTCGCTGCAATCGGGCGGCGAGCGACGGTTCTATACAACGCAATACCAGGACCTGATGAGGTGATCGAACCGGCGATCGAACTGGCGTCACCGATTCGATTGGTCTACGTCGGCAGGCTGTCCCACCGCAAGGGTGTCGACGTGATTTTCGACGCCTTAGCTCAACTGCGCGCCCGTGGGATCGCCGCCCGCCTGGATATCGTAGGAGCGGTGTACCCGGGTAACGAGTCCTATATGGAGCAACTGGTGGCCAAGGTCGAGCAATCCGATCTCACCGGTCAGGTGACCTTCAACGGTTTTCAACATGATGTGTGGCCATTCCTGGCTTCGGCGGATGTGGTCGTCGTCCCGTCCAGAGTCGACGAGCCTTTCGGAAACACGGCTGTCGAGGCAGTTCTTGCGGCGCGTCCGCTCGTCGTCAGTGCCACCAGTGGCCTGTTAGAGGCTTCTGACGGTTATGCCTCGATCCAGAGCGTAGTCCCTGGCGATGCTGGTCAGATTGCGGACGCAGTCCAGAGAGTTGTCGACTCCTGGGCACACTACCGACAACTTGCTCTGACGGATTCTCGAGCGGCCGCTGACCGCCACTCACCGAAACGCTATCGAGAGGGGATCGGCCGCCCCGTTGAAGTATTGCTGAGCGAACGAAAAGGATCGCTCTAGTGGGTAGGCACAGTGTGCTTGAGGATGCAGCCACGTCTATTATTGGACGGCGGGAAACTCCTCCGCCTGCCGAGTCGGTGGCGTCAGTCGTGACTCATTCGGGAGCGAAGAACCCATTTACGGGTCGGACCGCCTCGCGGGCGATCCGATGGAGCCTACTCGCGGTGGTGGGCCGGCAGGGTCTGCAGATGATCGGCGCCCTGGTCCTCGCCCGGATCCTGGGTCCGTCGACCTACGGTGTGATCAGCGCGGCGACTATTTATGTCACTCTCTCTGCGTTGATCCTCGATCAGGGAATGGCCGCGGCGCTTGTGCAGAGGAAAGATCTCCCGCGTAACGCGCCGGGCGCTGTGGCCACCTTCAATATATTTGTAGCGGTTGTGGTGGGCGCCTTGACTTGGTTCCTGGCACCACAACTGGCGAAATTATTCGATGCCGGCGGATTGGTGACGGTCCTGCGCATTCTGGGTGCAGGCTTGGTGTTTAAGGCCGTTGCGATCACGCCGAGAGCGATGCTTTCCAGATCATTCGGGTTCAAATCGATGGCGCTGGCTGACATCTCCGGAGCACTGTTCGGGACGATTGCTGGAATTACCGCCGGATTGCTAGGTGCCGGTTACGACTCGATGATCTACCAGGTGCTCGTGACCGACCTGCTCATCGCCGGCATCATGCTCGCGGCCAGCGCAGGGCCGGTCCCCAACCTCAAGTTGAGTGGACTAGGGAATATCCTAGCCTTTGGGATGCGGGTGTTCGCCACCAATACCATTGCTTACTTCTCCCGCAACACCGACAACATTCTTGTCGGCCGGTTTCTCGGAGTGGCATCGCTGTCATTCTACAGCATGGCCTATCGGGTCTTGGTCATTCCTGTGCAGATGGTCGGCCAAACGGTCAACAGGGTGATGTTCCCGGTGTTCGCCCGGATGGTAAGCCGCCGTGATCTGCTGGCCGAGAGTTTGGTGAAGTCTACCGAGATGGTAGCAATCTGTGCCGTTCCACCCATGGTGCTGCTCGCATGCTCGTCCCACGGCCTGATACCGCTCGTCCTAGGCACCGCCTGGGCCCCCACCGCCCCGCTCGTTACAGTTTTGGCTTTGGCGGGTGCCAGAGAGACGATCTTCTACATCACGCCGGCATTGATGAAGGCTACCGGCAATGCCGGAATGAACTTGCGATTTGAGATCTGGTCCACCGCAGTGCAGGTCGCGGGCATCGTAGTCGGTCTACACTTCGGTCTGCTCGGCGTGGCCATTGGATATGCGCTCGGCGGCCTTGTCTCAACTCCCGCGTTGATGCGAATCCAGCGGCGTTTGACTGGAGTGACGATCGGTCAACAATTATCGGCCATGGCGCCAGCCCTGCATGCCAGTTCTTGGGGGGCAGGTTGCTACATCTTCGTGTCGCTGCTGCCACTATCAGGATGGCAAAAGCTGGTCATCGCGAGCGCGGTTTACGCGCTCACTGTACTTCTCATCCTTCGAACATTCCATCGTGATGCCGTGCAGAAGATCTGGAAGCGAATGAGCACATTGGTACGGGGGCCGGGAGCATGGACGCTGTAAGACTGGCCAAGGTGGCTAACAGATGAATCTGCCGGTAACGGCAGTTCGGCTGCTGCTGATCACGCCTAATTTCGACAACAACTCACTGGGCCGTACGTATTGCCTCTGGTTGTTGGCCTGTCACCTAGGTTATTCGGTCCGCATCGTGGGCGTCAAGGGCACGCAAATTTGGAAGCCGCTGTCTGAGAGCAGGTTCGCGGCTGACTGCTTCGTTCCGACCGCCACGTCGTCGGACACTGTGCTGTTCGACCTGAATCAGCACGTCCGATGGTCGGAGGTCGTCATAGCGGTGAAGCCGCTTCCCAGCAGTTTTGGACTGGCCATCCACTTGTGCAACAAAGTGGGTCGTCCCCTGATTCTGGACATCGATGATCCCGATTTGGAGGTCCGGACCTCATGGCTGCCCAGGTACGAGCGAATGGCCAGGTGGGCGCTAGAGCCGCGCTATCGCCAGCTGCTTCGGCTGCGCCGATCTATTCCGGATTTTCCGGTGATGATCAGCAACCCCACCCTCGCTGCGATGCATCCCGGCCTGATCGTTCCTCACGTGCGCCCTAGTGGTCAGGAGCGGACGCCCACCAGCGTTGCGGTTCCCACCGTTCGATATATCGGATCGCCCCGCGGTCACAAGGGTATCTCGCAGCTCCGAACGGCCGTCGGGGCCCTTGCCGAGCGGGGGTATCGGCTGGAACTGACCGACGAGAAGCCAGCCGATGCGAAGCCATGGGAGAACTGGCTAGGGCTTACCGGAATTGCCGAAGGAGCAGAACTAGTCGCCGGCGCGGACATCATCGCGGTCCCCAGCCTCGACCAGGGTTGGGCGCGAGCTCAACTCCCGGCCAAATTGATGGACGCGATGATGGCCGGGCGCGCGATCGTGGCGTCCGACTTGCCGCCGATCCGCTGGGCACTGGGGGATTGCGGGCTACTCGTCCGGCCGGGCAACGTGGCCGATTTGACTGCGGCTTTGGCGCAGTTGGAGTCGAGACCCCTCCGCGAGCAGCTCGGCGCGGCGGCTCGCTCCAGGGCACTTGCCCGCTATTCAGTGGAAGCGGTCGCTCCAGATTTCGATAGTCTGATTCATGCAACGATGAGCAGGTGTAGCTTGACTTCGGGCGCAGGGCGGAAGGACCAAAATTGAGCAGGCCACAAAGGGTTCTGATTGCCATACTGACGTATCGCCGCTTAGAGCAACTGGCCGGGCTACTTCCGGAGCTGATAGACCAGATCGACACGGAAGGGCCGGTTGTCCGCATGTTGGTGGTCGACAACGACCCCATGGGTGGTGCGTCCGTGGTTGCCGAGTCATTTGCTGCCGCAGGCGTTGAGTATCTGCACGAGCCGCGGCCCGGTATCGCAGCTGCCCGGAATGCGGCCCTCACTGCCGCAGCGAAGTTCGACGCCCTGATCTTCATTGATGACGACGAAAGACCGACGCCGGGGTGGCTCTCGTCAATGATTGCCGTATACCGGGGAACCGACTGCGCAGCGGTGGTCGGCCCAGTGATTTCCGAGTTCGGCGGCAAGCCTGACGCATTCGTCGGGGCCGGCAGCTTTTTCTCTCGTCGCCGCCTCGTCACCGGCACGGTTGTCGAGGTGGCCGCCACTAACAACCTGATGCTGGACATGGTGCGGGTGCGGGCGTGGGGACTCTCCTTCGATGAGGCGTTCGGGCTCTCCGGTGGTTCTGACACCCTCTTTACCGCGGAACTGGTCAACCACGGCGGAAAGATGATTTGGTGCGACGAAGCATTGGTCATCGACAGGGTCCCGGCTGATCGTCTCCACAAGAAGTGGGTGATGCGACGGGCGTTCCGCAGTGGAAACTCCAGAAGCCGCGTGGACCTGCATGTGGCGTCCTCACCAGTGAATCGGCTGGTCGTTAGACTTCGCCGATCGGCCGCCGGCATCCTTCGGGCGGCTGTCGGCGGGGTCAATCTGGCTTTGGGCCTGATGACTCGCTCAATGTCACGCCAGGCGCGGGGGGCGCGGACCCTGGCTCGCGGGCTAGGAATGGCCACCGGTGCATGGGGTTATGTGTACGAGGAGTACCAGCGCCTCGGGCCGACGACGATCGGGACGAGCCCTTCCGAGGTGTGTGGGTGACGCAATCACAGACGCGGCTTGCGGCAGGGACCGCTGTCGACGAAGCTGTCCCACAACTCGACGGGGCCGAGCGGCCCGGTCGGAGGTTGATTTGGATCGCGATTCTGGTGCAACTGTTCTTCGTTTATGTGGGAAAAAGCGGAACGGGCGCATTGGCCACAGTCGACCTTGGACCAGTCAAGGTCCAATTAGTGCCCGTTTTCTTGGTCCTGGCGACGGTTGCGGTGGTCGTCACGCGCTTCCGGATTCGCACGAAAGCCTGCGCGGCTCAGGCAGCGCTGACGGTGATGATTAGTATCTTCCTTGCGTTTCCGATCACCCGGTTGACGTCGATTCCCAAGGTGCTGCTGATCATCGCTATCGGCGCACCACTGCTGATGGCGTTGTGCGGGCTGCTCGGCGGAAAGGGAAACCGATTCGCGTTCGGAACGACGGCGGTGGCCATCCTCTTCGCCGTCGTTTCCTTCGCTACCCTGGTCAGCGGCGACAAGGGTGGATCGGTGCGGCTCCTACTCATCCTCGGTGCGACTCTTCCTGTCTTTCTGCTGTCCACGCAGATTGGCTCGGAAGGCGCTCATCGGATCACTGACGTCATCGTGGCGATTGCTGTCCTGCAAAGTGTCATCGCCGTCGTCGAGCCCTTCGCCTTCCCCCAACATCTTTTTGGGCCGGCCCAACACGATTCAGACGGAAACGTCGTCCCGCTGCTCAACGAATTTTTCGGGCACGGGATTCAGCGATCCCAGGGTACCCTCGGCCATCCGCTTCCACTGGGCCTGCTGATGGTGCTGGCGTTGGCGTTGGTGCTCCGCATGTGGCTCGGGCGCGAGGTGACACGCTGGGCCGTCGTCGCCCTACTTCTGGGCGGCCTGATTTTCACCGGCAATCGAAACAGTCTGCTCCTCGCGATTGCACTGATTCTCTTCTTCCCGCCCAAGCGGATGACACCAGGCCGCTTCGTCGCCGCAGTCATCTTGGCCGGAATTACTTTTGTCCTGGCGATCTACTCGGGTGTGTTGTCATCGTCCGCGCTCGATGGGTTCGCGGCTTCCGGTTCCTACGGGCACCGGATCGCGGCCTATCAGGCATTCGGCCA
>JAABUI010002443.1_pt1 | contig 10294 bp, 12 predicted proteins | sample 5559111 | NCBI WGS metagenome assembly JAABUI01 (sample SAMN10711870, study PRJNA513365) | rock metagenome | isolation source: Antarctica rocks | place: Antarctica: Victoria Land, Buttleship Promontory
TGAGCGCGATCCGCGCGAAAGTCTCGCGGCACGCACGTGTCATTTACGGAGAGGGAATCTGGTCGCGTTCACCGACCCCTCAAGCCGTCGCGCCATTGGCCGGGCGGCTCGACGAACTGGTGACCCTGGCCGAGTTGATCGAACTGGCCGTCGAGCACGGGTTCATGCCTGTCGCTGTTCACGAAGCCAACATCGACGAGTGGGACGAGTTCGAATCCGGATACAGCGCTTGCTACGCCGCATGGCTCGCGGAGCACGAGCCCGACCACGTGGACGCCGCCGAGGTTCGCGAGCGGGCCGCCCGACAACGAGCCGGCTACTTCGGTGGATACCGAGGAATCATGGGTATGGCCTACCTCGGCCTCATTGCCGTATAGGGAGCTCCCCTCCACCGTGGGTCGGTGAACCGCAGATACGAAACCCTGTTGGGACGCTGTACCGGTGGCCGATGGCGAGCGGCGATTGACATGTGGGCGGCCCTACGTGCGGTAGGCGTCGGCACGGGCCCGGATATCGAGCACGGTAATGAGGTTCCGGTCTTCGTCGATGCGAAAGCGGACGCGGTAGCTGCTGCGACGTGCGACCCAGTGCCCGGCGTACGGCGCCCGTAGCGGCTTGCCGAGACGCTGGGGGTTGTCCCGCAAGGCGCCGTCGATAAGTTCCCAGGCCGCCGTCGCGACCTTTAATGGCAGTTCATCGGTCAGTGCGCGGCGCGCTGGTCGAGCGAGCTCAACGTCGTATCTCACGCCGCGCCGGTAGCGCGCTGCACCCGATCGGCGATGAGCCGGGTCATGTCCTCGCCCATGGTCACGTCGCCTTGGGCCACCGCTTGCTCCGCCTCAGCCAGGCGCTGTTGATCGACGGGGTCGTTCAGGAGCGCCAGGGTTTCCATGATCGACTCGTAGTCGTCGGCCGCCAAAACCACCGCGGTGGGAGTGCCGTTGCGAGTGATTGTCAGTGTGTCGTGGGTGCGGGCCACGTCGTCGACCAGAGCGGACAGCCGGTTTCGGACGGTCGCGAGCGGCAGTGTCGTCATAGCCACTATTCTAGCCACACCGGTCCCGGCGCGCCCAGCTCAGGTCGGTCCAGTCGGACCTGGCGATGTTTCTGCTGGGCGGCCCGATGCCCGCAGCGCAATGGGGTGACCGCTCAGCGATCCGTGACCGGTGGCCGATCGCCACCGGGTGTCTCGGCGGCGGACCGAAGCCGCAACGCACAGCTCGCCCGAAGGCCGTGCATACTTCGATCGTGCCGTCACGTTATCCGCCGATTGAGCCCTACGACAGCGGGATGTTGAGGGTGTCGGACGGGCATCGGCTTTATTGGGAAACGTGCGGCAACGCCGACGGCGTACCGGCTTTGTGGTTGCACGGCGGCCCCGGTAGCGTTTCCACCGTCAACTCGCGCAGCAACTTCAGCCCGACGGCGTATCGCGCGGTGCTGTTCGATCAGCGCGGCTGCGGCAGGAGCCGCCCGCTGGCCAACGGCCCGGAGGCGGACCTGTCGAGCAACACCACGGCCCACCTCATCGATGACATCGAGCGGCTACGTGAGCACCTCGGCGTGCAGCGCTGGTTGGTGGCGGGAGTGTCATGGGGAGTCACGCTTGGCGTCGCCTACGCCCAACAACATCCCGAAGCGGTTCGGGCGATGGTGTTCGGCGCCGTGACCAGCGCCGACCGCCGGAAGATCGACTGGATCGTCCGTGACATGGGCCGCATCTTCCCGCGCGAGTGGGACGAGTTCGCCGCGCTCGTTCCCGAGTCCGAGCGAGGCGGCAACCTGGCCGCGGCCTACACCCGGCTGTTGGCCAACCCTGACCCGGCCGTGCGCGAGAAGGCAGCCCGGGCCTGGTGCTCGTGGGAGGACACGCATGTGTCACTGATGCCCGGCTGGACTCCCGATTCCCGCTACGACGACCCGGTGTTCCGTGAACGCATTGCCCGGCTGGTCACCCACTACTGGGGCAACTACTGCTTCCTGCCCGACCGTGATCAACTGGAGCACATGGCCGCTATCGCTGACATTCCGGCGGTCTTGATCCACGGCCGCTACGACGTATCGGGGCCACTGGACACTGCCTGGCACATGCACCGGGCTTGGCCCGCCAGCCAGTTGGTGGTACTCGACGACGCCGGGCACGGCGGCGTCGGCTTCACCGAGGCACTGGTCGCCGCCATCGATACCTTCCGCGACGCGATCTAGCCCCGGTCGCCACATTCCCCGCCAGAAAAAAGCCAATCATCCGGGCGTTCCGCTCGACACGGCAAATTAACCTCGACCGTCCCACGGCACGATCCCCTTGCGGTCGGTGAGCGGCGGTGCGAGCTGGCGCAGGAGGGAGTTGCCGACGCTGCGAAACCGATCTGGGGTCGGAGCTGGTGCCGTACCTCTCCTGAGTTGTCAGCCGAGGCGGAACGTCGCCCGATACGCGGTGGGGGTCACGCCCAGGGCGTGGTGGAAGTGGCGGCGGAGCGTGGCTGCGGTGCCCATGCCGCAACTGGCGGCGATGTGCTCGACGGCGGCGTCGGTGCGCTCGAGCAGTTCCTGGGCTCGGGTGATGCGTTGCTGGTGCAGCCAGTCGAGCGGGCCGGCCTGGAGCTCGGTGTGCATCCGGCGGGCGAGCTGGCGGGTGCTGAGCCCGGCGTGCCCGGCGAGGTCGCGGACGGTGATGGGTTGGTCCAGGCGGGCCCGGGCCCACTCCAGGGTCGGCGCGAGCCCGCTGGGGTGACGTGGTTCGGCGGGCGGGCTGATGAACTGTGCCTGCCCCCCGGTGCGGTGAGCGGGCATGACCAGCCGCCGCGCGATCCCGTTGGCGGCCGTAGTACCGAGGTCGCGGCGGACGAGGTGGATGCACAGGTCCAGCGCTGCCGTCTTGCCGGCGGAGGTCAGTACGTCGCCCTGATCGACGTAGAGGACGTCGGCGCGCACGTCGACCTGCGGGTAGCGACGGGCGAGATCATCCGCATGCATCCAGTGCGTGGTCGCGACTCGGCCGTCGAGCAGGCCTGCCGCGGCCAGCACGAAGGCCCCCGTGCACAGCGACGCGACTCGGACACCACGCTGGTGCGCCAGCCGCAGCGCCTCGACGAGGTCCGAGTCCGGGTCCGCGTCCAGATCGTCCGTGGACGGCACGACGACAGAGTCGGCGCGGGCGATCTCGGCGTACGACGCGGTCGGCAGGTTCGGCAGCCACGGGTGCGCGGCGCCGTCAGGAGTGCAGACCACGAAGTCGTACCACTCGCCGCTGGGCGACAGGTCCCGGCGGTCGACGCCGAAGATCTCGGAGGCGATCGCGGCCTCGTAGAGCATCGCGGAGCCGTGCATGGCGAGGGCGACCCGGTGCATGTCGGAAACTGTACGCTTGACGTCGTTTCGGACACTCGCCTGGTCGGGGTTGGCGCGCGAGGATCGTCTGCGTGAACACATCTGAACGAGTCATGGTCTACGGCGCCACCGGCCACACCGGGCGCTTCGTTGTCGACGAGCTGCTCCGGCGGGGGCTGACGCCCACGCTGGCTGGACGCAGCGCCGAACGGCTGACCGCCGTCGCACCGGGGCACGCCACCCTCGATCACCGGGTCATCGGTCTGCACGACCCCGACTTGGTGCGTAAAGCGGTCACTGGCGTCGGCGTGGTCATCAACTGCGCAGGACCGTTCCTGGACACCGCGCTCCCGCTCGCGCAAGCGGCCGTCGAGGTCGGCGCTCACTACCTCGACGTCACCGCCGAGCAGCAGGTCGTGCAGCGGCTCTACCGCGAGCTCGACGCCCCGGCCATGGCCTTCTACGGCGGGCTGGCCGACCTGCTGGTGACCGCCGCGCTCGCCGGCGATTCCCGCGCTGACGAGGTCGAGGTCGCGATCGGCCTGGACCGCTGGTGGCCGACCGCCGGTACCCGGGCGACCGGCGACCGGAACACCGCCACCCGCCTGGTCATCCGCGGCGGGGCGCTGGCTCCGCTGGCCACCCCCGCGCCGACCGGCACCTGGTCCTACCCCACGCCCCTGGGTGAGCAGCCGGTCGTGCAGCTGCCGTTCTCCGAGGTCATCACGATCCACCGGCACCTCAAAGTCGACCAGCTCCGCTCCTACCTCAACACCGCCCCGCTCAGCGACCTCCACGACACGGCAACGCCACCCCCGACCGCGACCGACGAGGACGGCCGCTCGGCCCAGCAGTTCGTCGTGGACGTCGTCCTACGACGCGGCTCAGATACCCGCCGGCTGACTGCCACCGGCCGTGACATCTACGCCGTGACCGCTCCGATCGTGGTCGAGGGCGCGGTGCGCCTTCTCGACGGGCGATACCGCAGCCCCGGCGCCGCGGCACCAGGGCAGGCGTTCGACGCCCACGACGTCCTGGCCGCACTGGAACGAGACGTCGACAGCCTCGAAGTTCAGCAACGCTGACCCCGACGCGAATGACGCGCCTCCCGTTGAAGGACGCTCATCACCAGCGCCCGTAGCGCCATCCCCGATCGGGACGGGAACGATCTTGATAGCCAGCAGCCGAATCGTCGCCGCAGGAGGTTCGTTCTACGGGACACCGCTCAGCACGGGTTTCCGAGGCTTGGCCGTCCTCTGCCGATCGGGTGTGACCGCCGCTTTTAGGCTGATTCGCGCTATTGACTGGTACCCGGTACAGCTCCGGTGAGTTGTAAATCCGCGCTGGATCTGCTGTCCGCAGTCCGCCGAGGTGCCATGGCTCCACTTCAGGACAGCCATGGCACGTCACGGACTTCATCGTCCACGTCTAATCTGGAGGGATTTGCTGGTCCGAAGCCGGGCACCCGGGACAGAAACTCATCCTTGCCGTCGGGCAGGCTCAGGTGACCGGGCCAGTTCCGTCCTTGATGGAAAGCGGGGGTCTGCGAGTAGCGGAGCAGTTACAGGTTGTTGGCGTTTCGGAGCCAGCGAGAGCCCGGACCGTCGGCTGCTGCTTCATCTGCGGGGTTAAACAGCGTGCATTTACCCAGGGAGAGGCAGCCGCACCCGATGCAGCCGTCGAGCGAGGCTTGTAGCGCTATCAGACGGTCGATGCGACTCTGTACTTCGGCGGCCCAGTCTCGGCTCATCTGATGCCACTGGCGCTGGGTTGGGGCCTGATCAAGGGGCACTTGAGTCAGTGCCTCACCGATTTCCGTCAGGGACAGGCCGACCACCTGGCCGGCCGCGATGACCGCCAACCTGCGTAAGGCGTGACGGGGAAATTGGCGTTGGTTCCCGCCGCTGCGGGTTGCGGCGATGAGTCCGCGCTGCTCGTAGTACCGAATTGTCGGCACCGTGAGTCCCGCTCTTTTTGCGAGTTGCCCGACGGTGAGCGTCTCGTTGGGTGCGATGCGCGGCATGGCTCCATGCTGTTCGCCGCCTTGACATCAAGTCAACTTGAGGTTGTCAACTGGAGAAATGCATCTGACGTCGCTCTCCATCCCCGTTCGAGACCTAACCTTCGCCGACTACTTCCAGACAGTGCTCGGCCTACGCGTCGAGAGCACCGGAAGTGCAACTGCGCAGGTTCGACTTGGAACGACAACGCTCAAGCTCCGAGTCGAACCGAGCATCGGCGCGGGGATCCAACATCTGGCGTTCACCATCCCGACCGGGAAATTCGGTTCTGCAAAGAGCTGGCTGATCGACCGCGTCAAGCTCATCGCAGATGTAAGTGGACAGGATCAGTTCGAGGGTCCAGCCAGATGGAACTCGCTGTCCGTCTACTTCGAAGGACCTGACAAGTCGGTGTTGGAGTTGATCGAGCGTCGCGATCTACCCAATACGCGGGAAGGGCCGTTCTCGCCAGCAGATCTGCTCTGTGTCAGCGAAGTTGGTGTTGCGGTACCGGACGTCCGCGCGACAGCCGGAGCATTGAAGGAGAAGGCAGGTATCGAGTGGTACGGCAGCGCGCCGAGCGACACTTTCGCAGCGGTCGGCGACGCGAACGGCCTGCTCATCCTTGTTCCCACTGGCCGAGCGTGGTGGCCGACCACGGATCGCCGTGCTCGCGCCTGTCAGATCGTCGTCGAGGCAACGGGACACTCCGGCCGCCACAATTTGGGCTCAAGTGTGCTGGTGCAGCATTTGCCCTCTGCGCGGCAAGCGGCGCAGTCGGACCTCTCTGGTTGAGGAGTCGTTGTAGGACCCGACCATCACGAATTGCTGTTAGTTCAGAAGAGATCAACTCAGCCGGGACCCGGCGCACCGTTTGACTGCTGACAGCAGCACTGCTCAGCCGACCTCGGCCGGCGGCCCGTCCGAGCCGGCTGCGGCGTCCATTCCGGCCACCGCAGACGTCCCACAGGAGGATCCCGTTGCGGCGACGGCGCGATCTTGGCCGTCACCCGCGCGGCGGCGGGCCCGGATTGTCTTCGGGACAACGGTAGTTCGGTGCGAACGGGTGCCGGTCAAACCTGTGGGTCACGGTGACACAAGACGGCTGCCGGCCGCGGCGAGCAGGACGATGTTGCGGTTGCCTTCGCCGGCGGTCGGAGTCTGATGGAGTCCGCTGATGCGGTATCCGGGGCCGTCCGCTACGAGTTCGACGCGGTACCGGCCGTAGAGGGTCCACGACGGTGATCCGTACGGGTCGTGGCCGAAGTGCGCCGCGCGGAACGTCACGTGGACGGACAGCCCGACGTCCGATGGGTGTGTGACGTAGTTGCTGACAAGGTGCTGCGTCGAGGCGAAGCCGGCGAACAGTTCGGTCCAGGTCGCGCGGAGTTCGGCCCGGCTCGTCGTCTGCGGGTCACCGCCCCAGAACGCGGTGAAGTCGGTGGTGACCGTGTCGGCCAGGCAGGTGTCGAAGGTGTCCCAGTCCAAGGCATCGATACTGGTGAAGAAACGATCACACACCTCGATCGCGATGTGCGGCGACAGCTGGGTCGGTTCGGGGATGACGGTGTTCACGGTCTCGGCTCCTGGATGTCTCGGGTGGTGTTCGGGGTGGTGTCGAGCAGTTCCTCGAGGGCGAGGGCGGCGTTGATGGTGCGAGGGAATCCGACGTAGGGCAGCGCCTGGAGCACGGCTTCACGGATCTCTTCACGGGTCAAACCTGCGGTGACGGCTGCCCGTGTGTGGGCGCGAAGTTGGGTGTCGACCGAGCCGATCGCCAGCAGCGCACCGATGATGACGAGCTCGCGTCGCGCCGGGTCGAGGCCCGGACGCGTGTTGATCGTGTCGTGGGCGAAGCCGAGGGCCAGGCCCGGCAGATCGGGGATGATGTGGGCGAGCTGCTCGTAGACGGCGTCGCGTTCGGGTGTCGCCAATGGTGGCTCCTCGCTGCAGTTCCGGTGTGGTGAGAGCAACCATCCCCGCGGCAGGCTGCAGCGGACAGGCCCGGATCATCCGGGTAGCACCAGGGCCACGCTGAGCGGTGCGTTCTCTGCCAGACTGGGCGGCATGGATACCGCCCGGGAGCTGGGTCGGTTTCTGGCCAGCCGCCGTGCCCGGCTGCACCCGGACGATCTGGACCTTCCGAAGGGCGTCCGGCGACGCGTACCGGGCCTGCGCCGCGAAGAGGTCGCCCTGGTGGCCGCGATCAGCGTCGAGTACTACACCCGTCTCGAGCAGGGGCGCACCGGAACGCCGTCGCGGGACGTCGTGGACGCGCTCGCGCGAGCGCTGCTCCACGACGAATCGGAGCGGCGCCACGTCGGCGATCTCACCGGCTGGACCTTGACCGAGTCGCGGCCACCGGTCGTGCTACCTCGAGCCGCGCTGACGCAGTTGTTGACGCAGCTGCACGACGTCGCCGCGATGGTCATCAACCACCGCTTCGACGTGCTCGTGTGGAATCACCTGTCCGCTCGCCTGTTCCGGGATTTCGGGGCGATGGCAGAGCCACAGCGCAACCTCGCCTGGTACCTGTTCTGCGATCCGCAGGCGCGGCGTCGCTACGTCGAGTGGGGCGACCTCGCCCGGGCGACGGCTGCACAATTGCGGATGGCGTCGTCGCGCCATCGCGACGACCGCATCCTGAGTTCGCTCGTGGCGGAACTCCGGGCCCGCGCGGACGACTTCGACCGGTACTGGCGTACTCGCGACGTACAGGAGCGGACCCACGGCTCCAAACGGCTCTGGCATCCCGACGTCGGCGAGCTCACGCTGTCGTTCGAGAACTTCACGATCCCGGACGCGGACGGCGTGCGACTGGTCACTTTCCACGCGGCACCCGACACCCCAGCCGCCGACAAACTCACCCTGCTCGGAATCCGCCAGCATGCCCACGCCGATCAACCCGAGGTAACACCCCGTCACGCACAGGGCTGACAACCACTGACGGAACACGCCCGGTCAAGGATCGCCGTTCCCCTGCGGTCTACGTCAACGCCGCTGGCGGTTTACCCACTACCCGGGATTGGAGCCGCGGCAGGCGATGGCTGGTGCTCATCAGCCGGCCGCAGAATGGTGCCACCGATCAGGCGGTCGCATGCAGCACGTCCTCGACAGCAGCGACGACCTCCTGCGGGGCCTGAGAGGGGATCTGGTGCCCGGTGTTTGGTACGACGATGAGCTTGGAGCGCTCGGACAGCGCGGCGAGGCCCTCCTGACCTTCGGTCCACACCTTTGTAGTGTTCTCTCCGCGAGTGAGCACCATCAGTACGGGATCGCCGTCCAGCTGTGAGACCGATTGCGCCGCCGTCTCGATGTCGCCCAGGTCCAGTTGCTCGTCGGACATTGCCACCGCGTCGAGGGTCGTGGCGCCGGTGCCGCGGAGCACGCCCACAGACGGGTCCAGCGCGTCGACGAACACGAGGCCTCTTATCCGGTCAGGGTGGCGGCCGGCGTAGATCCGTGCGAGGTAGCCGCCGAAGGAGTGCGCCACCAGGATGACCTTGTCGTCGCCGGAGGCGTGCTCGACGACCGCGTCAAGCTCGGCGTCGAGCTCGTCCGCGCCCCGTCCGGCGGCAGTAGGGCCACTGCTCTCGCCCGTGCCTGGGCGATCGTAGCGGCAGACGCGGGCATCCTTGCCGAGTGCCCGTTCGACCTCGAGCCACTGCGCTGAGCTGGCGTCGTCACCGATGCCGCTGATCAAGACCACCGCCGGACCGTCCCCGGCGCACCATGCCTGCTGCGACCCCGCCGGCACGCTGAGGCTCGCCGCTTGCTCCCCGGGCACGGGATCGGGGCCAGTGCCGCACGCCACCAAAACGACGCTCGCCAGGCCAACCCTCCAAGCAATACGTGGAATCAACCTGCTCCCTTCGACAATTGCGACGGACCTGCCAGGCACACGGCTCGGTGACAGCCGCGCCGACGTTACCGGTTGAATCCGACGCACGTCGGGGCGCCCCGCACCAGCGGTAGCGCCCTTCGGGATACCTCTTCCCGGCCCTGTCCCGTGCCCGCTGGCATTCCCTATACGAAGAGGGTTGCGTGAGCGTCGAGCGCCACCCGCCCCGTCCGGAAGCACGCGCGCTTGTAGTCCCAGTAGTAGGTCATGAGCAGCGCCGATCGGCGTTGCGTCGTCGTGGGCCACCTGTGGTTGATCCACCATGACGCAACGGGGCATGCCGGGACCGAGCCGGAGGACGACCTCCGTCCGGTGAGCGTTCGGCTTGCGGACAGCGCCCGCCATCATCTATCGCGTCCGCCGGCCGTATTGGGATTGAAGCGGCCCGGGTGTCGGTCGATAATGATCTCTGATTTCATGACGTAATGGAGACGCACGCTGTCGTTGTAGTCGACACCGAGGGTGTCATCACCTCGTGGGACAGCGGCGCAGTTGAGTTGTTCGGCCTCGACGCGGTGGCCGCAATCGGGCAACCGGTCGACGTGATCATTCCCGAGCACCTGCGCGAAGCTCACTGGACGGGATTCCGTCGCGCGATGGCCTCGCCGAAGATCAAAGACATGGCTGCCGATCTTCCCGTGTTGTGCGCCGACGGCGCGGTTCGAGAGTTCGCAGGGCGGCTGCTCGCGCTCAGCGACGGGCTCGGCGTCGCTATCGGCGCCATGGCGATCTACAGCGCTGAGGGGTCGACCGGGGTTCGGCCGTTCTCCGCTCCGCCGGCTTAATAGACGTCATCCCACTCGCCGATCGGTGACCGGGCACGGATCTTGTTCCGGTGACCGATAAGCCGGTAGTCACCGCTCACGGCATGATCGTGCGTCACGTGGGCCGGGAACCCTCCGGGGCCCTCGACTCCACATCTGTCCAAACTTCGGTCATTTCGGCGATGAGTCCATCTCGCAGGGCGATGAAGGTGGCTACCTCGAAGTGCTCAAGCTTCTCGTCTACAAGGCCGGTCACGTGCGACCGGCCGGCGGCCCGAGCACCAGTGCCGACGCAGTCTTGT
>JAABUI010002446.1_pt1 | contig 10284 bp, 10 predicted proteins | sample 5559111 | NCBI WGS metagenome assembly JAABUI01 (sample SAMN10711870, study PRJNA513365) | rock metagenome | isolation source: Antarctica rocks | place: Antarctica: Victoria Land, Buttleship Promontory
ACCCTGCTCGACCCGGGCGACGAGGTCCTGCTGCCGGCGCCGTACTGGACGACCTACCCGGAGGCGATCCGGCTCGCCGGCGGCCTACCGGTCGAGGTCCTGACCACGCCCGAGCAGGGTTACCAGGTCACTGCCGAGCAGCTGGAGGCGGCCCGGACCGAGCGCACCAAGGTGCTGCTGTGGTGCTCACCGTCCAACCCGACCGGCGCGGTCGCCTCCCCGGAGCAGGTCCGCGCCATCGGGCGGTGGGCGCTCGAGCACGGCATCTGGGTGGTGGCGGACGAGATCTACGAGCACCTGGTGTACGACGGGGCCGAGCACGTCTCCATGCCGGTCGTGGTGCCCGAGCTCGCCGACACCTGCCTGGTCGTGAACGGTGTGGCCAAGACCTACGCGATGACCGGCTGGCGGGTCGGCTGGCTGCTCGGGCCCGTCGACGTCGTGAAGGCGGCGACCAACCTGCAGTCGCACGCCACCAGCAACGTCAACAACGTGGCCCAGGCCGCCGCCATGCAGGCGCTGACCGGCGACCTGTCGGCCGTGGCTGAGATGCGAACTGCGTTCGACCGGCGGCGGCGGCTGATGGTGGCGTTGCTCAACGAGATGCCGGGCGTCGTGTGCCCCGAGCCGCAGGGCGCCTTCTACTGCTATCCATCGGTCGGGGGTGTGCTCGGACGCCGCATCCGCGGGCGGACCGCGACCACGTCGGCCGAGCTCGCCGAGCTCGTGTTGGACGAGGTGGGCGTCGCCGTCGTACCGGGTGAAGCCTTCGGCGCACCGGGGGCGTTCCGCCTGTCCTATGCCCTGGGCGACGCCGACCTGGAGAAGGGGGTACGGCGGATGGGCGCCCTGCTGGCCGAGGCGCAGGACGCCTGATCGGCCCTACCCGGAGGTCAGGGCTGCAAGGTGGCCCGAAGGGCCTTGCGATCGGTCTTCATGACGCTGGTCAGCGGGATGGCGTCGAGAAGGCGGACCTCCCGGGGGTACTTGTAGGCGCCGAGGCGCTCGCGGCTGAAGGCGATGAGCTGCTCCGGGGTGAGCGTGGAGCCCGGCGCGAGCGCGACGAAAGCCACCACCTCCTCGCCGAGCCTGACGTCGGGCCGGCCGACGACGGCGGCGCCGACGACCTGCGGATGGGCCAGCAGCACGTCCTCCACGTCGCGCGGGTAGACGTTAAACCCGCCCCGGATGATGAGGTCCTTGATCCGGTCCACCACGTACAGGTAGCCGTCGTCGTCCAGGTGACCGACGTCGCCGGTGTGCAGCCACCCCTCGCGCAGCGCGAAGGCGGTGGCCTCGGGGCTGTTCCAGTAGCCCTTCATGAGCACCGGCCCGCGTACGCAGATCTCCCCGTCCTGACCGGGCGCGGTCGCCCCGTCGATGCGTACCTCGACACCGGGCACGGGCGTGCCGACCGAGCCCAGGCGGCGCACCGCCGGCTGCGTGCTGATCAGTGCGCTGGTCTCGGTGCAGCCGTAGCCCTCGATCACCTCGCACCCCGGCACGCGCCGCTCGAACTCGGCAACGACCTCTACCGACAATGGCGCGCCGCCGCTGCTGACCCGTTCCAGGCACGACAGGTCGTGCTCCTCCAGCGGCTGGGCCAGCAGCATCTGCAGCATCGAGGGCACGAGTGCGCTGGTCTGCACGCGGTGCTCCTGGACCAGGGCCACCCAGCCGGCCGGGTCGAACCAGCGCATCAGCACCGCGGTGCCGGCCTCGTGGGCGTGCAGAGCGCCGACCGTCACCAGCAGCCCGTACGCGTGCGCGAGCGGCAGGGGCAGCAGACTCGCGGTACGCCCGGGGAAGTGCGCGGCGTCCGCGGCGGCCCGTCCCGACGCGGAAAGGCTCGCGTGCGTCAGCGCCACGCCCTTGGACCGCCCCGTGGTACCGCCGGTGTACAGAAGGGCCGCCAGATCGGTGCCGTCGCGGTCCACGACCGCGAGCTCCGTTCCGCTCTCCAACTCCTCGAAGCTCAGCGCGCCGCCCCCGCCGACGACGACGACCGGCACCCCGGCCGCCGCCGCCTGCACCTTCGCGAGGAACTCCGGCGTGGTCACCAGCGCCACCGCGCCGGCGTCCTGCACGACGTGCCGGACCTCGTCCTCGGTGAGCAGGAACAGCACCGGTGTGGGGACCGCGCCGGCCCGCCACAGGGCGTTGTAGGTGATGCCGACCTCGGGGCAGTTGGACATGAGTACGACGACGCGGTCACCGGGGCGTACTCCGAGCGCCGCGAAGCCCCCAGCGGCGCGCGCGGACCGGGCGGCGAGCGTTCCGCTGCGGTGCCAGGTCCCCTCGAACCACAGGGCGTCCCGGTCACCGAAGCGCTCCAGCACCTGTTCGGCGCGCCGGGCCAGCGAGACCGACGAGCTGGGTAGGGACACCGAACCTCCGGCGGGTTGCGGAAAACAGGAGTAGCTGGGCCGCTCAGCTCACCGGAGCCGGACCACGGCCTTTGCCCCGGCGAGCACCTTGTCCCCACCGACCGTCGCGGTAAGGCCGACGACCACGCGGTTGCCGTCCAGCTTCTCCTCAACCGTCCCGGTCACGGTGAGCGTCGCGCCCTGGTCGTCGTCGGGCACGACGACCGGCCGGCTGAACCGGACCTTGTACGACACGACGCTGCCCGGGTCACCGGTCCAGTCGGTCACGACACGGGCGGCCTCGGCCATCGTGAACATGCCGTGCGCGATGACGTTCGGTAGACCGACCGCGGTGGCGACCCGTTCGTTCCAGTGGATGACGTTGAAGTCGCCCGAGGCCCCGCAGTAGCGCACCAGGTCGGCCCGCTGCACCGGGAAGCTCCGGGTGGGTAGGTCGGCACCGACCGCGACCTCCTCGTAGCTGGGCATCAGGACTCCTTCGGCGCGGCGGTACCGCGGCTGACCAGGGTCGAGCGGAGGGTCGCGACCTGCGCACCGTCTGCCGCGCTCACCTCGGTGACGGTGACGATCAACTCGTTGCGCCCGGCGTCCTTGATCTGCTCGACCCGGGTCACGGCGTGCAGCACATCGCCCGCGCACACCGGCCGGTGCAGCTCGAAGCCCTGCTCCCCGTGCACCACGAGCGAGTAGTCCAGCGCCAGCTCCGGGTCGGCGACGGGTCCCTCGTCGGCGAAGCGGAAGGCCAGCACGGTCAGGAAGGTCGGGGGCGCGACGACGTCGGGATGACCCAGTGCCCGGGCGGCGGCTGGGTCGAGGTACGCCGCGTTGGTGTCCCCAACTGCCTCGGCGAAGCGGCGGACGTGCTCGCGGCCCACCTCGTACGGGGCCGAAGCCGGGTACTCCCGGCCGATGAACGCTCGGTTGACCGGCACTGGTGCTCCTGCTCCTCGACGGTAGGGCGGGAACCTAGCGCGGGCTTGGCTGCTACCGCGTCTCGCGGTGGTCGGTGTGCTGCCGACAGGTCGGGCAGAACTTCTTCAGGTCCATCCGGTCGGGGTCGTTGCGGCGGTTCTTCTTGGTGATGTAGTTGCGGTTCTTGCACACCTGGCAGGCCATCGTGATCTTCGGGCGGACATCGGTGGCTGCCATGCGGGAGATCCTGCTCTCTACTGCGGACGGTGTCGGAGGAGTCTAACGGAAGGCGTAGCGATGACCGGACTTGAACCGGTGACACAGCGATTATGAGTCGCTTGCTCTGCCAACTGAGCTACACCGCCAGGGTGGTGCTGGAGCCCCTTTACGGAATCGAACCGTAGACCTTCTCCTTACCATGGAGACGCTCTGCCGACTGAGCTAAAGGGGCGGCGAACCCGCGAGAGCGTACACGGCACAGGACCTGTCAGGCGTTGGGCTGACCAGCTCCGACGGCGCTCGGCCGACGGCGCCGGTACACCAGGACTGCGGCGGCGCCACCACCCAGCGCCAGGGCGAGGGCGAGCAGCCCCGGCAGGGCGCTGCTGCTGCTGGGCCGCGCGTGCTGCAGCGCGGCTTCGTAGGCACGGGTGGCAATGTCGACGTCCACGCCTTTGGCGGTGGTGTTGTGCCCGGTCTGGTCGTAGGGCATGTCCGGTCCCAGGTGCTGCCCGCCCGGGGCGGGCGGACCGAACTGCTGCAACGCGACGGCGGGCACGTGGTCGTGGAAGGCGCCGAAGGGCAGCCCGCCGAGCTGGCCCACCCCCGGGGCTGCCGGCTTCGCCGGCGCCTGGGCCGGCGGAAGGACCTTCGGGATCGCCGCGGCCGGGGGCTGGGGCAGCTGGGGAGCGGCGGGCAGCCTCGGCAGGGCCGGGACCTGGGGCAACGCGGGGAGCTTGGGCAGCGCCGGCACAGCCGGCAACGCGGGCGCCTTCGGCACGGCCGGGGGCGGCACCGCAGGTACCGCGGGAGGAGCGGGGGTGGCCGAGCTGGGCAGGGGAAGGGGCGGGACGATGTCGGCGAAGGCAGACGCGGCCGCGAAAGGAACGGTCGCGAACCCGATCAGGGCGGCGGTCACCGCAACGGCTGTCAGCTTTCGGTCGGGCGTGCGCACCAGCTCTGACCTCTCTCTCGACGGCAACGGCCAAGGGCGTCCTACCCCATTGTGAGGCACGACCACCGCCGACGTCAGCCGAGGTGGAAACCGGGACGCAACCGGCCAACCTCGTACGACCGGCCTCGTGTCAGGACGTCTGCCTTTTCGGGGTAGTGTGTGCGCGCGCTGAGCACGACGGTCCGCACGGGGTGGACGGTGCGTGGCGCACCGCCGAGTCAACGGCCGCAATGGCGGCCACGAGCCGGGGACCCAAGCGTCTCTGGGGCCAATCGTTGCCGGGCCCTGCGCCCGGCACGTAGGGCATCTTCCGGCCCGAGCCCGTCAGCTAACCCGGTAGGCGGAGTGGAAGAAGGGCTCCCCGCGTGCGCTTGTGCCTTCTGCCCGGCCGGCTGACCCTTCGCACGCTCAGCGTGCTGACCCTCGGTACGGCCGTCCTGACGGCGAGCTGGACCAGTCCCGCGACTGCGGACATCTCCGCCCAGATCAGGGCCGGGCAGGCTCAGCTGGATCAGCTCAACACCCGGGCCGAGGCCGCCGCAGAGCGCTACAACGCCGGTCGGATCGCCCTCAGCGCTGCCCAGCGCAAGCTCGCTACGACGTCGGCCTCGGTCGCCCGCGACGACGCGGGGGTCGCCCGCCTGCGCTCGACGGCCGGCGCCTTCGCCGCGCACGTCTATGAGTCCGGAACCGGCGGCTTCGGCATGTCGGTCCTGACCAGCGATCAAGGTCCGGGAACCCTGCTGGACCGGCTGGGCAGCCTGGACAGGGTCGCCCGGCACCAGTCGGATGTGTTGGACACCCTCCGGGTGGCGCGCACCCTGCAGGCCGAGGCCCAGTTGCGGGCCCAGACCGCCCGGGACGAGGCCCGCACCACCTTCACGCAGTTGCAGTCGGACAAGCTGTCGGTGGAACGGTCCGCTACCCAGGCTCAGAGCGTCCTGCAGCAGTTGCAGGTCAAGCAGGCCCAGCTGGTCCTGGCCGCCAAGGATGCCGCAGCCCGCCAGGCCGCCCAGACCCGTGCTGCTGCCCTGGCCGCCGAGGCCCGCGCCAACGCGGCCTCCCTGGCAGCCTTTCGTGCGCAGGCGGCAGCCGTCGTCCCGCAGCCGGTCACCCCCGCGCCTGCCGTCACCCCCGTCACTCCCGCCCCCGCCGTCACCCCCGTCACCCCGCCCCGGCCGTCACCCCGGCGAACCCCGTTGTACACGCCGTGGGCAGCGCCCCATCCATCGCGGTCCAGACCGCGCTCGCCCAGGTGGGCAAGCCCTACGTGTACGGCGCTGCCGGCCCGGACAGCTTCGACTGCTCCGGGCTGACCATGTACGCCTACGCGGCCGCCGGCATCTCGCTGCCCCACTACACCGGCGCCCAGTACGGCGTCGGTCGGCACGTCGCCGAGAGCGAACTGCAGCCCGGGGACCTGGTGTTCTTCGGGCCCAACCTGGGTCACATGGGCATGTACATCGGGAACGGCCAGATCGTGCACGCACCGCACTCGGGCGACGTGGTGAAGGTGGTCCCGCTCGCCGGCTACTTCCAGCAGAACTACGCCGGAGCGGTCCGCGTCATCGGCTGAGGCCGTCGGTCGCTGCTCGCGACCCAGCGGCCGTGCCGGTGGCCCACCCGAAGCGGCATCTCAAAGCAGGTGGACAACGGACCGTCCCGCAGGACCTCTCCCACCGGCCCGCTCGCGTCCACCCGGCCGCCCCGCATGAGCGCGCCGTGAGTGATGCTCGAGGGCAGTTCCTCGAGGTGGTGGCTGACGAGCACCCAGGCCAGGTCCGGGCGCTGCTGTGCCAGGTCGTCGAGGGCGTCGACCAGGTGCTCGCGCGAGGGCAGGTCCAGCCCCGCGGCCGGTTCGTCGAGCAGAAGCAGGTCGGGCACCTTCACCAGGGCCCGGGCGATCAGCGTCCGGCGCTGCTCACCGTTGGACAGGTGCCCCAGTCCCGGTCGGCCAGGGCCTGCACACCGACTGACCCCAGGCTGCGCCGAGCCTGCTCCCGCTGCGCGGCCGTCGGCTGCCAGCGCAGGACCAGGCCGTTCGTCCCGGTCAGGCCGGTCAGCACGACGTCCTGGGCCGTGAGCCGCCCCGAGGGCACGTGCCTGCCCTGCAGGTGCCCGATCCGCGGCCACAGCTCGCGAAAGATGTCCACACGGCCCATCCGGTGGCCCAGCACGTCCACGGTGCCGGCGGTCGGGTGCTGCAACGCTCCCACCAAGGAGAGCAACGTCGTCTTCCCGCAGCCGTTGCGCCCCAGCAGTGCCCAGCGCTCCCCCGCCCGAACCGTCAGATCCACCCCGTCCAGCAGGAGCGCCTCGCCCCGGCGCAGGCTCGCCCCTCGCACGACGACGGCCGCCGGCCGCGCGAGCCGGTCGGGCACTCAGGCCGGCCGGAAGCTCGCCGCGATCTGGTCGTAGACGCCGCGCGCACCCTGCCAGTCCGCGTCCCGCGTCTGCCAGTACAGCGCGTAGGCCCGGTTCGGGCTCACCACGAAGCCTCGGTTCACGACATGGAGCCGCCCGCCGGCGGCCGGATAGGTGAACTCCCAGTCGGCGGCGTTGTACCCGCGGTAGTCAGCCTTCGCGATGGAGATCTCGGCATACCCGGGGTGGCTGGCCGCGAAGTACCTGGACTGGCTCTGCCAGTCGGCCACCGGGTCGCTCTTGGGCATGTCCGTGGTGTCTACGCGCAGCGTCCTGCCAGTCGCGTCCTCGCGCAGCTGCGTCTGGCCGCCGAAGCTGCTCACCCGATAGCCCGCAGGGTGCGACAGCGTCCAGCCCTGCGGGGCGGTGTAGGTCTGCCAGCCTGCGGGCACCGCTGCCGCGTTCGCCGCCTGCACAGCCGGCGACGGTGCGCTTGCCGACGGCGTGCCCGGCGACGGGGTGGCAGGCGACGGCGCCGACGACGCGGACGCCGAGGCCGAGGCCGAAGGAGCGGGGGGGCTGGGGGGCGCGGCGACGGGAGGCGCCGAGGACGCAGGGACGGCGACGGCCTTCATCATCGGCTGGTGGCCACCGATCAAGAAGGCGGCGCCTACCCCCAGCGCGGTCGCGGCCAACGCCAACCCCAGCAGCAAGGGAACCTTCGAGCGGGATCGCCGCCGTTCGGTCTGCTCGCGGACCTCGCTCAGCGCCACAACCGAGGTGTGGTCGGCGGCCGAGGCGGGGGCCGACGCAATGGCGGCCGTGGGTGCGGTCGAGGTCTGGGCGACCCGCGTCAGGGCCTCGCGGGCGGCCGCCGCATCCAGGCGGAGCGCAGGGTCCTTCTCGAGCAGCCCGAGCAGCACCGGGGCCAGCGGACCGGCGGCCACGAACGGGGCGGGGGGGTCCTCGAGCACGGCGGAGAGCGTGGGAAGTGCCTCGCCGCGGTCGAAGGGGGCCCGCCCCTCCACCGTGGTGTAAAGCGTGGCGCCGAGCGACCACAGGTCGGCCGCGGGACCGGGTATCTCGCCCCTGGCCCGCTCCGGGGACATGTACGCCGGCGAGCCGATGAGGGCACCGGTCGTGGTCAGACTCGTGTCGTGCAGGGACCGGGAGATGCCGAAGTCGGTCAGGACCACCCGACCGTCGGCGCGCACCAGCACATTGCCGGGCTTCACGTCGCGGTGCACGATTCCGCGCGCGTGGGCCGCCTCGAGGGCGCCGAGCACACCCAGCCCGACCTCCGCGGTACGCGCCGGCGACAGCGGCCCGTCGGCGCGGATGAGCTCGGCGAGCGTCCGGTGCGGCACCAGCTCCATGACGATGTAGGTCGAGCCGTGAGCCTCCGCCACGTCGTAGACGGTGACGGCGTTGGGGTGGTTGAGGCCCGCGGCCATCCTCGCCTCACGGCGGGTCCGCTCCCGCAGCACCTCCCGCTCGTCCTCGCTGACACCCGGCGGGAACACGACCTCCTTGACGGCGACCTCACGACCCAGGGACAGGTCCTCGGCCCGCCAGACCGTGCCCATCGATCCGGCACCCAGCTGGTCGATCAGGCGGTAGCGCCCGGCGACGGTCCCGGTCGGAGTCAACACCTAGCCTCCTTACCCACTCAGAGCCAGGAACCGACTCCGCCGTGCACACGGGCAGCAGACAGAGCACGGTGACCGGCCCCTGGCCCGCATCGCTGCAGGTCAGCGGCCCTAAGAGGTGGTGGTGGCGGGTGAAGGGTTCGAACCTTCGTAGGCTGAGCCGGCAGATTTACAGTCTGGCGGCGCCAGCGGTGCCCGTCTGGCATAAGTGCAGGTCAGCGGGGGTGTCAAGCTCGACACAGACCCTGGAAGATGTCCGCCTCGTGCCACTAGCGTGCCACTAGCGAGAGCCGTTTTGCTGTCTGCGCCGTAGAGCGTCGAGTTGGTCGGCGACGTCGCGGTCGCGCCCCTGGACGGGGCGCGCGTAGTGACGGGTCGTGACGCTGGTCCGGGCGTGGCCGAGCCGGCGGGCGGCTTCCAGGACTCCAGCGCTGTCGGCGACCCAGGTAGCGCACGTCGCGCGTAGCGCGTGCGGAGTGACACCGTCCAGGCCGGCAGCTGTCGCGGCCGGGTCCCAGATGGAGCGGCGGAAGGCGTTGTAGTGGTGCGGCTTGCCAGTTCGGCCGGTGAACAGCAGAGCGTCCGCAGCAGCAGCCACATGACTGTCGAGATGCTCGGTCAGGGCGGCACACAGGAAGTCCGGCAACGCGACGGCGCGCGCCTGATGGGTCTTGGTGGGTCCGAAGGAGTGCCTGCCCGCAGTCTCAGACAGTGACTCGGTGATCACAAGGCGCCGGCCCACGAGATCGACGCTCCGTCTCCTTAGCGCGAAAGTCTCCCCGATGCGCAGGCCGCCGTAGGCGAGTAGGTCCACCAGCAGTCCGTAGGGCGGCCGCATCCGGTCACTGAGTTGCGCTACGTCCTCTGGGCGCAAGATGCGCGGTTCGGTCTGCGGGAGCCGTGGCCCGCGGACCCCGCGGCAAGGGTTCGCGGTCAACAGACCCTCATCGATGGCGGCGTCGAGCACCTGCGAGAGCAGGCCAAGGGCCTGCCGCACCCGGCTTGGGCTCAAGGGTCTGGCGCTCAAGTCCGCCACCCACTCCCGCACCGTCATCTTCGCGATGGTCGTCAGTTGGAGATCGCCGAGGACGGGATTCACGCAGCTGCGCAGGAGGGAGTCATAGAGCGCGTAGGTCTTCGGGGTCAGGCGGTGGCGCTGCGCTAGGACGTGCCGCGCCGCCCACTCCTGAAGCGGAACGGGCGGCGCGGGCTCGGCTGGCGTGATGCCGCGCAGTAGGTCGGCTTCTACCGTCGTCAAGAAGCGACCAGCCGCGGTCTTGGTCGTGAACGTCGACGGCCGTCAAGATCCGCCCGTCCGGCAGCGGGTAGCGCACCTGAAAGCGGCCCGACGGCAGCCGGCGTACAGCTCCGAATCGCCGTCGTGATGCCACCACGGGTCGAGCGTGACCGCCGGAAGCCGCTCAGCGGGCACGCTGCAGCAATCTGTGGATGGTGCCTGGCGAAAGGCCATAAGGGGTAAGCCCCTGCTTGACGGCCTTGTCGGTCCACTGGCAAGCTGCGCGTCCCACAACGGGCTGACGAGACCCTGGTTCGGTCCTGTCCAACGACGATAAGTGGCCGAACCCTCGGCGGACCCACTGCAGCGCCTCCACGGCATTTGCACTGGGCAGCGTCAGTTGATCGCGGGATCCCCTACCTCGAGCGGCAGGGTCGGCCGGCAGTGCGCTTGCGCCGGTGCTGCGGCTGTCAGGGCGTGAGCACGACCTTGACGCAGCCGTCCTGTTTTTTCTGGAACGTCTCGTACAGTTCGGGTGCCTGCTCCAGCGGCACCCGGTGG
>JAABUI010002449.1_pt1 | contig 10282 bp, 12 predicted proteins | sample 5559111 | NCBI WGS metagenome assembly JAABUI01 (sample SAMN10711870, study PRJNA513365) | rock metagenome | isolation source: Antarctica rocks | place: Antarctica: Victoria Land, Buttleship Promontory
GGCGGGCGCACGCCGGCAGCGCTCCGCCCGCGGGGGACTCCCTGCTGCTCTCGGCCGATCCAGCGTTCCGTGGGCAGGCTGAGCACCTCAATCCCGAGCAGCTGGTGGTTGGCACTGCGCACTCACCTCGTGGTCCTCTCCCGCGCGGGGCGGGTTGGTGGCCCTGGTTGGTGGTGAACCGCCTGTCGTCGCCAGCGTGCCAGCCTGCATCCGGCGTGCTCAGCCAACACGCCGTGCTGTCGGGCGCCCGAGTCTGAGCCGCCGAGGTCGCCGGTCAGCGATCGGGTGGACAGCGCCCCGTACTTGGCGTTGCCGGTGTTGACGGTTTCAGTTCGAGGCCAGGACCTGGAGGAGGCTTTCGGCGGCGCGCCGCTCAATGGAACGGCGGGCGGTGGTCGTGGCGCTGCCCAGGTGTGGGGTGAAGATGGTGCGTTCCTGCGTGCGCAGCGCCTCGGGGATCCCTGGGGTCGCTCGGGACGTGCCCGGTCTTCGAAGGCGAACAGGTCGGCGCCATAGGCACTGAGGGATCCGCGGTCCAGGGCTGTGGCGACGGCGTCCTCGTCGATGACCGATCCGCGGCCGACGTTGACGAGCACGGCGTGGGCGGGGAGCCGGGCCAGCTGCTCGGCACCGACCATGCCGATGGTCTCCTGGGTCAGTGGTGCGCTGAGCAGGACCGCGTCGCACCGGGTGAACAGGTCATTGATGCCGACCGGGCGTGAGCCGTGGGTCCGCACCGTGGGCCCGTCGGCCACCGACGGGATCACGGTATAACGACGTGTGGAACTGCGGCTGCAGGTGCCGTGACCGGGCGTTCGCACAGGGAAGGTGCAGGACCGGCGTCTCAGTGCCACGCTGCTCCTATGACGCACGGAACAAGCGGTTCACTGGTCTGGATGTTGTCGCCAGCGGAGAATATTCAGCCGGCTTTGCCGGTCGTAGTGAACGATTCCGTTCGTCTTCACGAGCTGGTCGAACTCATTGAGGCGGGCCTCGCGTGGGTGTGTGCGAACACCAGTGGTGCGCCTGACACGTCGAACGAGTTGGCTGCCGTCGCTGGCATCTCGCGAGCCGTTCACACCGTTCGGGCGGCCGCAACTTTGTGCCTGCACGGCTTCTACACCGAGTCGCGGGTCATGATCCGCACCGCCTACGAGTCGGCGGCGCTAGCCCGAACGCTGGCCCATGATCAGGAGCTGGCCGATCGGTGGCTGCGCAAGTCGGCGGTGGTGCCTGATCGCATTTCCCGCGACTACGCCAAGGCGATGAGTCCCGACGCAGACGGCGACGCCGCACACCGGGACTTCTACAAGCAGGCCAGCATGATGGCCCACCCGTCCGCGCAGTCGACCGTCCCCTACGTTGTGCCGACGGAAGGCCCGGTCGCTCCGCGAACGTTTCCGACCTTCGACGCCGCCGAGTGTAAGGCGACGATGCGTGAAATTGTCGCTGAGGCCGCCCTAATTGGGTACTGCTTCCGCAACTCGTTCACAGTGCGTGAGGCTGTCCCTCCGGCCTGGTGGCGCCGTCTGGCCGAGCTGGCAGACGACCTCACTGGCGGCCAGCTGGCAGACCTCCAGCAAGACTGGGCCGAGCGCGAGCGCCGCCACTGTGACTTGTTCCCCGCCGCGCCGGTCGATGACTAACACGAGACAGCGCAGTCAACGCAGTACGAGAACGCCAAACGTGGACCGAGCGCAACCGCCGGTACGGCGCCTCGAGGGTTCGACCACTCGTTACCTTGATTAAACGACTGTGGCGATCACCCCCGCGCGGTACCGCACGCTGGTCGCTAATGAGCTGCTCACGGCAGGATCGCCGCCACCACATGTCCGCGCGACCGAGTTAGGGTCGCCTTATATTAAATACAAGGGCTCGTTGGCTCATTTTGGCTGCATCTCGACAACAGACAAATGTCGGGATGCAGCCAAGATTGTTCACGGCCCTGCGGCCGAAATTGAACAAGCGGGCCCTCGCGACGACCGTGTTCAATCTTGGCCGCATCCGCGTGTGGGTCTTGACAGCCAGCGCCTGAAGGGTTCCGGCCCCGCCGGATGCGGATCCGATGAGCTAACCGATCCTGCGCTGCTCCACTTTGACCAGTGTGCCAGGAAACGCTCCCCTATCGAAAAAGGCTCCGGGCAGGTCATCTGCAACAGCCCTGGTCACGGGTTTGTTGGCAACGCAGATGGTGTCGGTGATGGTTCGCTTGCGGGACGGCGCTCGCGCTCTGGTCATGGTTTACAGAGTGGCGTTGCCGCAGCGTTTTGGTGGGCTCAGTCCAGCGCTGCGAGAATCTGCTCAGCGACGTCGAGGGCGCCCACCCGCACGACCCACCGGGTGATGCCCCAGCGGTCGCGGGCGGAGTGCAGCTGCTCGACGATTTCGGGGATGGTGCCGATGAGCACGTAGGGAACGGCGAGCACATCGTGCACGGCGAGGTCGGCCTCCTCGGCGAACGGTCGTGCAGCCTGATGACGGTCGTCGGTGAGTTCCACGTGTTGGACCAATGCTTCCAGCGGAGGGGTTGACACTCCAGCTTCGGCAGCACCGCTGCGCACCAGCCCGACATGGGTGTCCAGCTGGGCGGCCGACCACGACACGGTGTGGGCATGGCCGTCGGCCAACGTGCGGCCCAGACCACTGAGACCGACGGCGTCGGCGTGGGCACCGCCCCAGCGCAGCAACGCGGGGTTTCCTCCACCGACGAGCACCGGCACCGGCTGCTGCACCGGCCGGGGGCCGGTGAGCTGGACGTCGGCGCGCCCACCGGCGGTCTCGGCGGCCACCGTATGGCCAGTCAACAGGTCACGAACCACGGTCGTCACCGAGATCATGCGCTTGATCCGGCCGGTCGGGGTGGGTCGTATGCGCCCGGTCATCGCCCACTCTGCCGAGGTGTGCCCGGCGCCGATACCCAATTCGGCGCGGCCATCAGAGACCACGTCCAGGGTGGCGACGTCACGGGCGAGCAGTAACGGGTCGTGAACACCTGCGTTGATCACGTAGCTGCCCAGGCGCAGCGTTGAGGTCACCGCCGCTGCGGCCGCGAGGGCGACGAAGGGTGACGGCCCGCTACCGGGGTGGTCGGAGACCAGTAATGCCCGACACCCCACGGACTCGCATCGTTGCGCCAGCGTGGCCCAGGAAATCTGGTCGGTCGGGGACGCCTGCACGGAAAGCTCGATCGGGCACTCGGTCACCCCGACAGGCTCACACCGGACAGGGCGGCAGCACAAGCGCTGACCAGAACGCCTGGGGCGAAAAGGCTGCGGCGGCCGGTCATATGCGTGCCGTAGACCGAACTGATTGGGCCTTGTCCTTGGAGTTCGGTGGTGGTGCGCAGCAAAATGGGGCGGTGGCATGTTGGCACGGTCGTTCGGTGGAGATCAGCCGCGTCGAAGTGAATCGCCCCGGCATGTCCGGAGACCTAGCGGTTTGAGAGCTCAGCGGTGGGCTGGGCTCGGTTTTGAGCGTAGTAGGCGGTCTCGAGTTCGGCGGGTGGGATGTCGCCGCAGTACCGGTAGAGCCTCCTGAAGTTGAACCAGTCGACCCATTCGGCGGTAGCGATCTCGACCTGGTCGACGGTGCGCCAGGGCCCGCGAGGTTTGATCAGTTCGGTCTTGTACAGGCCGTTGATTGTCTCGGCCAGAGCATTGTCATACGAATCGCCGGTCGTGCCGACCGAGGCGGCGATCCCGGCCTGGGCCAGGCGCTCGGTGTAGCGAATCGAGGTGTATTGCTCCACGGTCGGTATGTGCCACAACGGAACTCAGGTCCGAACCCGTGCGTTGACGGGTCCACACCGCCTGCTCCAAGGCGTCCAGGACCAGCTGGGTGGACATGCTGGTCCCCGCGCGCCAGCCCAGGATCCGGCGTGCGAAGGCGTCGACGACGAAGGCGACGTACACCCACCCCGACCAAGTCGAGACGTAGACATCCCGCCACCCACAGGGTGTCCGGGGCCGCCGGGGTGAAGACCCGACCCACCAGATCCCTGCAGCGCGACCTCACCAGTGGCGTGGGTCAGCACCGTCTTGGCCCTCGTGCCGGTGCGGACATTGGCCGAATCCCGGGCACCGGGTGCCCGGTTCTTCTCATGCCCCAGATGCTCAGGCATCTCCTCGTTCAACGCCGTCTCCAGCACCGACTTGGTGAACTGCTTGAGCAATCCGTCGGGCCCCGTCAGGGACAACCCCTGCTCCTTGGCCAAACGGACCAGCTCCCGGGCTGCGATCTCCTCAGCTGAGGGCTCGGGCCTCTTCTTCGCGGTCATGTCGTTCAGTGTCGTCATCATCACGGCACCTTCCCCGCTGACACTCGTCAGCGCGTTGGGCCGGAAACACTCTTAAATCCACAGTCCCACGCTCAGGGGTTTAGGCGGCGGCTTGCTTGGGAATCGCTGGGGTGAGGAAGTGAGTCGGGTCGCTGTCGATGCTGGTGCTGCTGTGTAGCCAGCGGGTGAATCCTTCGGGGTCGCGGTGGGCGAGCTCGTCGAGGAGCGCGGATCGGGTTTCGGTCAGGTAAAGCCACTGGGAGGGGGACACGGTGTGCTGGAGGGCGGCGAGGCTGGTGCGCCACCGCCAGCACAGCTCGGCGGTACTCAGCGAGTGGCAAGACGGCAGCGGAGCCGGCTGCGGGGGTCCAGCGGTTTGGGGGTCGGCTTGTGCCGCGGGGGCTCGGCGTCTGGGCAGGTGCCGGAGCGCCGGGGGCGAACATGCGATGAGCAGTATTGCTCCGAGCAGTGCCGGGAGGCCGAAGAGGGCGAGGAGTCCGGTCGCGGCGAGCGCACCCAGAGTGGTGAGCGTGCCGGTGGTGAGCAGGGCGGTGAGGGGAGGCGCTGCGCCGCGGGTCCGGAAATGGAGCCAGGCGGTGACTGTGGGTCCCACGATCGCGACGCACCCGAGGACTCCGAGCAGAACCCCGGCGGGCAGGACCAGGACGGCGTGGGCGGTGCCGAGCAGGGTGAGCGTGCACACCACGCGGCGCCACAGGACGCGGTAAATACCCATCTGAGAAGGATCTTTCTGCGGGGACTGCCGCTTCGGGGGTGGGTAGTAGCTCGACGATAAGTCCGCCACGTCGCCGACGGGGCAGCCGGGTCGTGAGGCTAGGGACTTTGGGTGCCGGCGAGTTGCTGGATGAGGTGGAGACCTTCGTGGGTGCCGGGCCAGTGGCGGCCCACGGCGTCGGGGCCGGCGCGGCGGGTGACCGAGCGCAGGACGAGGGCGACGACGATGGCGTCGTCGAGGTAGCCCACGACGGGGATGAAGTCGGGGATGAGGTCGATGGGGGAGGCGAGGTAAACCAGCAGCAGGACGAGGCGGACACGGACGCCGGTGGGCACGGTCTTGTCGGTGGTCAGGCGGCGGAGCATCCGCAGCAGTGTCCATTCGGGGGTGCAGGGACTCGACGAGGTGCTGCGGTCACGGTTGCACAGCGGGGTTGAGGAAACGCTGAGAATCCGGTGTTCCCGGCTACGGCCGGCGGGGAACCTGTTCGGCCGCGCTGGTGGCTTCGGAGCGGGCCAGGGCGATGACTGCCCCGCCGAGGACCAGCAACAGCAGCACCAAACCCGCACCGGCGGGCAGGCCGTGCCGGATTTGCTCGTCGTAGACGATGACCCCGATGGCGATGCTGAGCAACGGGTCCACCGTCGCGATCGCCGGCAGGCTCGCCGACAACGCGCCTGCTTGGAACGCCACCTGGTTCAGCAGCAACCCGCCCGCCCCCGCCACCAGCACCGCGTACAGCTGCCAACTGGTGAGCAGCGGGACGGGCCCCTGCAGTGCGATCGACGTGAGCGCTTTGAGCAGGGCAGCCGTGGCCGCGTAGATCGTCCCCACCGCAATGCCCAGCAGCGCCGCAGCGCGGCCGCCGTGGCGCTGGCGGCGCCCGAGCTGCACGCACACCGCCGCCAGCACCAGCCCGGTGACTGCGGCCGCGATCGCCGGGGTGCGATCCGGCCCGTCCGTCGGTGTGATCTGGTTGCTGGTGTGCGCCAGCACCAGAAACCCCGCCAGCGCCAGCGACACCACCACCGCCCAACCGAGTTCGCGGCGGCTGACGTGCCCACCTGACCGGCTGCGCAACAGCAAGGCGAACAGCAACCCGCTGATCAGCAACGGCTGTACCACCCCCAACGCGCCGAGGTGCAGCGCGATCACCTGCAAGCTGAGCCCTACCACGTCGGCACCGATACCGCCCAGCCACAACGGGTGAGCCAAAGTGGCCCGGACGAAACGGCCCAGCGAACGGGCGCCGAGATCCTGCGCGTCGGGGACCTGCCCGGCGCTGGCGTGCTTCAACGACGAGGACACGGAGAACGCCAGCGCCGAGGCCAGCGTGACCGCGACCACCACCCACGTAGGTGTCACCGCACCCACCGCCTTCCTCCCACTGTGGGTGCAGCCCCTTCAGAGGAGACGGGCGGGCTTGAACCAACGAAGCATCGCGGTGGGTTCGGTTCGCTCACGGGACCTCCCGCTGCTGCTCGTGGGCGTGCATGCGGATGCCCACACCAGAAATCCCGTTGTGGCCACCGCGGGACCACCAGCGCAGTGGTGCGACCCACCCTTCTTGGGACATGTTGGCAGGAGTTGCCGCTCGGGGCTCCAGCCGTGGGCACCTCAGGCGTCGCGGCGTCGCAGGGTGATGGCGGCGGCGGCCAGGGCGACCGCGGCGTAGGCGCAGAACACTGCGAACCCGGCCCACGGGGACAACGCGGTCGGGTCCTGGCGCACGGTGAGCAGGGCCTGCCCGGCGCTGCTCGGTAGGTACTTGTCCACGGCGGTCGAGAAGCTCTTCGGGAGGAAATGCACGATGATCGGCAGCACGAACAGCAAACCGAACAGGGCCGCGATGCCGCCGGCGGTGCTGCGCACCAACGCGCCCAGGCCGAGCCCCAGGATGCCGACCACGGTGAGGTACAGCGCCGCCCCGACGACCGCCCGAGCCACCCCGGGGTCGCTGAAGGAGGCTTGGATGTGCTGGCTGGACAGGATGGCCTGGCCGACGAAGAAGGCGATCAGCACTGCGGGGATGGTCAGGACCAGGGTGGTCGCGGCGAACACCCCGGTCTTGGCCCAGAGCACCGGTAACCGGGTGGGGACGGCGGCGAAGGTGGCGCGCACCATGCCGGTCGCGTACTCACCGGTCATCAGCAGCACCCCGAGGACCCCGATGGCCAGCTGGGCGAGGAAGATCCCGCTCAGGCTGGCTTCGGTGGGATCGAAGCTGGCCAGCTCGGCCGGGTCGGTGGGGGGCCAGTGCGCGGCCTGCACCGCGGAGACGACGATGGCGAGCCCGATGATGAACACCACCGCGGCCAGCAATGAGTGCCGGGTACGCCGCCTCGGGCGACAACGGCCACGTCTTCCTCGACCTCGTCAACCGCGTGGTCTCCGCCCGCTCGCAGATCGTCCTCCTCTTCGGTTCCGACAATGATGTCGGCCAACCCGGCGTTGCCCCGGCGATGTCACAGACTTTGCAACGGGTCACGGCCCTCGCGCCGCGTGCGAAGCTGATCGTGGTGGGTCCGCCGTCGGTGCCGGCCGACCCGGGCGAGCAGCTGACCGGTGTCCGCGATGCGCTCGCGTCCGCTGCCGCGCACGTTGGTGGGGGGTTTGTCGACCCGCTCACGCTGGGGTGGTTTCAGGGCGATGCCAGTCGGTTTGTCGCGCCCGACGGCGAGCATCCCAATGCTGACGGTGAGCAATACCTGGCACAGCAGATGACGGACGTTGTGGCGCCGCTGATCACGCGCCAAACCTGAGTATCTGCACGGGCTGCTCGCCGCCTTCCTGGTTGTCTTCAGCAAGTTTTCAGCGTCCGGCCCGCACAGTGAATGTGTGGTGATGAGTCGATTTCCCGTCCGCGTCTGGCACTGCGTGTCGTCGGGAGGTGATGTCGCATGACGACCGTGACGGAGGGTCAACATCGGAGAGATCCGGCGGCGGCCACCGCACCGTCGCCGAGTGGGGCGCCGCCGCCTCGGCCGGGTTCGGGTCGGCGGCGTCGGCTGTTGGGCCGGGTGTGGTTGGTGTTGGTGGTGGTGGAACTGGTGTTCCTCGGGACGGTCGGCACCTCGGTGGCCTCGGCGTTGACCGCGCCCGGTACGCAGAGCACCACCGCGCGGGTCGCGGAGTGGGCACGGAACAACGGGATGAGCCCGTTGGTCACCTGGGCTGAGCAGCTGATGTATCAGCCCCCGACGGTGGGGGGCGCTCCGGCGGCGAATTCGCCGCTGCGCCAGCTGGGCCCGCCGCCGGCGCCGCCCGCGGGCCCCACGCTGACCGCCGGTCCTACGCTGCCCGCCGCGATCAACACCCCCGCCCAACCTTCGTTGCCAGGGGAAGGGCAGTGGAAGGTGACCGCCACCGTGCACGGTTCCCCCGCAATGGCCCAGACGTTTTTGCGTCCTGATGCCACCCATACCTCCTGCACCGCGGCGGCGACCTGGTTCGATCCGCACCTGGTGCGCGCCCAGCTGCATCCCGGGGCGTCGCAGCCCGGGGGCACCGGGTGGAAGGTGCCCTCGTTCATCCCGCCGAGCGATCGGGCCGGGCTGCTCGCGGCATTCAACTCGGGATTCAAGCTGGCCGATGCGCGCGGCGGGTTTTACGAGGGTAGGCGTTACGCGAAACCGTTGGTGGCTGGTGCCGCGTCGATGGTGTTCTACACCGACGGCACCATGACCGTCGGGCAGTGGGGCCGCGGTGTCACGATGAGCCCGAAGGTGGCGGCGGTCCGGCAGAACTTGACGTTGCTGGTGGATCACGCTCAGGTGGTTCCCGGCATCAATGCCGACACGCAGCAGACGTGGGGTTCGACGATCGGCTCCAAGAAGTACGTGTGGCGCTCCGGGATCGGGGTGACCGCATCCGGTGCCCTCGTCTCGGTCATCGGGCCCCGGTTGTCCGCGCACACCCTGGCGAGCCTGTTGCAGCGCGCCGGGAGTGTGCGGGCCATGCAGCTGGACATCAACCCGGACTGGACCTCGTTTATCAACTACCACGCCACCGCCGACCCGGCCCACCCCCAAGCGGTGAATCTGCTGCCCGCGATGAAGCGCTCACCCAAGCGGTACAACACCGCCTCGGCCCGCGACTTCGTCACCCTGCACGCCCGCGGCGCTGCGCAGCCGAGGAGCTAGGGTCACCTGGTGGCCCGGCTGCTCGTCGTCGAGGACGATGTCACGATCGGCCGCGCCCTGCGCGCCGCTCTCGCGGCCCACAGCTACACCGTGCACTGGGCGCGGACCGGCGCCGAAGCGGTACAGACCGCATCCGAGGGGATTTTCGATCTCGCCCTGATCGACCTCGGGCTGCCCGACATCGACGGCATCGAGGTGTGTCGGCGGGTGCGGTCGGCTCAGCCCAACTGTGTCCTGGTCATCCTCACCGCACGCGACGAGGAGATCGAGGTCGTCGTGGGGCTGGAGGCCGGTGCCGACGACTACCTCACGAAGCCGTTTCGCCTCGCCGAGCTACTCGCCCGGATCCGCGCGCACCTGCGACGCGGCGCGGCCGCGACCGGTGCCAGCACGGTGCTCCGGGTCGGGGGCCTGGAGGTGGACACGGCGGCCCGGCGCGCACGCCTGGATGGTACTGAGCTTGTGTTGCGCGCCAAGGAGTTCGACCTCATCGCCCGGCTGGCAGCCGAGCCGGGGACGGCGATCAGCCGGGAAGCGTTGATGGCCGACGTGTGGGACGAGAACTGGTTTGGATCGACCAAGACCCTCGATGTGCATGTTTCTGCGCTCCGTCGCAAGCTGGCTGCGGCCGCGCAGGAATGCGATGGCCGGGCTCCGGAGATCGTCACGCTGCGCGGCCGGGGCTACCGCCTCGAACGCGGCTGACCTACAGCACTGCGCGAGCTGTGGGAGGGGGTCACAGCTCGCGCAGCACACTGATGGCCGGCCGCCGGGCGATGCGGGCGGCCGCCGCGCTCACCGCGGCCACCGCACCGATCGTGATGACGCCGACCGCACTGAGGTAGAGCCAGGGGATGGCGATCGCCGAGGGGGGCGGGTCGAACACACCGGTAAGCACCTTGACGAGCATTTCCGCGAGGACCCAGCCCAGCAACGCGCCAACGCTCACCCCGAGGACTGTGAGCACCGCGGCTTCGCTGAAGATCATCCGACGTAGGTGACGAGGCTTGGCGCCGAGGGCGCTCACGATCGCGAAGGTGCGCCGACGCTCGGACAACCCGAGTGCGAACACCAGCCCACCGGCCGCCGCGGCGAGCACCAGGGCAAAGGACAGCTCGACACGGGTGA
>JAABUI010002450.1_pt1 | contig 10281 bp, 9 predicted proteins | sample 5559111 | NCBI WGS metagenome assembly JAABUI01 (sample SAMN10711870, study PRJNA513365) | rock metagenome | isolation source: Antarctica rocks | place: Antarctica: Victoria Land, Buttleship Promontory
GCGAAGTCTGAGAACGGCTGTAGGCCGGATGGGGGCGATGTGATCCAGATAAAACTCGGTCGACGGCGACCGTCTGAACCGACTGCAGACAACCTCTACCGGTCGGCAGTAGGCGCGACACCCGACATGTCCGCCGACGAGGCCTGGGAGGCCGGGCGCGGCGTCTGGAAGCTACGGGCGGATCGCGCGCTTCAGGAAGACCAGGTCAAGGTGGTCGACACCGCCGGCACCGTCCTGACGGTGGCGACCCTCACGGGGATCAGCAAGGCCGGGTCCCGGTTCGCCTTGGAGGGCACGGTCCTGCGGGACGACGCCAGGATCGGTAGACCCACCGACACCCCCCACCCCAGCCGTAACCCGATCGCCTACGTGCCCGGTTAGTCCACAGGCTAGTTGACAAGCTTATCGAGGCGGGTTCATACTTTCCGAACAGCTTCCCTTCGACAAGGAGTCCTCCATGAGCCCCGCCCGCCGCCCCGTCCACGCCCGTCGTCACGCCTCCCGTGTTGGCGTGTACCACGCCGAACCGACCGGGCGGGCACACATCCAGCTGCTCGGCGTTCGCCCGTCCGGTACGACGGCGGCAGATCACCGCGCCGACCGCTGCGACTGCCGTCCGCTCAAGACCCTCACCGGCGCGACCTGGAACGCCTCCTGCCCGCCGCCGGTCCTCCCCGGGGCGAAGCGGGCGTTCGGGGTCGTCGCCGGGCCGTGACCACGTGGCGAGGTGTCCGACGCCCCGACGAGAACGAAAGTCCGGGAGCCGGGCCGCCACGCGGCCCGGCTCCGTGCATCGACGGAGGCAGACGGTTGTTGTCCTACAAGGAAACGATGGCCAGGGGTGCCGCCGAGTACGCCGACGTCCTAGACGCACTGCGGGCCGCGGGATTCCCGGCCAGGTTCACCCAGACCGGTGGGATGAACGCCGCGATCGAATCGGTCCTGGACGACGGGGGGCGACTGCTGGTCACCGACGCCGACGACTCCCTCGCGTGGTCGCGCGCGGACCATGCCGGTTGGGCGGTGGGGGTCTACCCGGCGGGGGAGGGGGTTGACCCGCTGGGCTCCGGGGAGACCCCGGACGGCACCGTCCGCGGCCTGTCGGCCTTGATCGCCCGGATCTTCCGGCAGGTCTGACGGGGTGACGGGCCCTTCCGGGATCGCCGTGGGCCGGTGCCCCCGATCCGTCACCGCGCCGTTCCCGGCGGTGGGCTTGTGTGATCCGCCGGGAGTGCGGGAAAGGGCAGCGGACAAGCCGGGGCGGTGCCCCGCCTGAACTCCTCGACCTGGTACAAGTGGTGCTGTGAAGACCACGGTGGTGAAGTACCGCCGGAGCGCCGCCCTTGAGTTGGAGCCGGACCCGCGGGCGCCGACATGGGACACCTGGGCCGGATGGGCGGTCGGGCAGGACCGGCCCCTGGCGGTCGACCTGTTCGCGGGGGGCGGCGGTCTGAGCCTCGGCCTCGAGGACGCGGGCTACCGGGTCGCGCTGGCCGTGGACCACGACGAGTGGTCGGTACGGACCCACGCCGCCAACTTCCAGGGGCTGAGCGTCCAGCTGGACCTGTTCGATCCCGCCGTCGAGGCCCGTGTGGTCGCGTTACTCGCGCAGGCGCCCATCGCGTTGGTCGCCGGTGGCCCCCCGTGCCAACCGTTCAGCCGCGCCGGGCGCAGCGCCATCCGCCATCTGGTGCGCGCCGGCCGTCGTCCGGCCGTCGACGAACGCCGCGAACTGTGGCAGGTGTGGCTGCGGATCGTGCTGGCGGTCCGCCCGCATGCGGTCATGTTGGAGAACGTCCCGGACATGGCCCTCGGCGACGACGCCGTGGTGCTGCGCCGGATCGTCGAGGCGTTGCAGGACGGCGGGTACGAGACGCACTTCGACATCGTCGAGGCACCCCGGTACGGCGTCCCCCAACACCGCCAGCGGTTGATCCTGGTCGCCCTGCGCGACCAGCTCCGCGAGTTCACCTGGCCCGCGACCGGCGAGGGTGTCACCACCATCTGGGATGCGATCGGTGACCTGCCCCCCCTCGGGGAGGGCACCGGGGAGCCGGTCCTGCCCTACCGCAAACGCCCACGGACCCCGTTCCAGCAGCGGGCGCGCGCCGGGGTCGAGGACGCGGACCGCGGGCTGGTGTACGACCACGTCACCCGCACCGTCCGTGACGACGACCGCCTCGCGTTCCGGTTGATGACCTCCACCACCCGGTACGGGGACCTCCCCGAGGAGCTGCGCCGCTACCGCGCAGACACGTTCAACGACAAGTACAAGCGCCACGGCAAGGAGGAGCTGGCCCGGTCGATCACCGCCCACATCGCCAAGGACGGGTACTGGTACATCCACCCGACCGAGGAACGGACCCTCAGCGTCCGCGAGGCCGCCCGCCTGCAGACCTTCCCGGACCGGTACCGGTTCGCCGGGAACCGGACCCACGCCTTCCGGCAGATCGGCAACGCGGTCCCGCCCCTGCTGGCCGAACGGATCGGACAGCAGATCCTCACCGCCTTCGACCGGGCGGGCACCGTGCTGCGGCCCGGGGGACGGCAGGGCCCGGTCGTCCCCCGACACTTCGCGCGGGCCGACCTGCTGCAGGGGCGGGCCCGGCTGGAGGCGTGGGCCCGCAGGGACGCCCTCGGGGCGCCCTGGCGGCACCCGACCGACCCGTGGTCGGCCCTGGTGTCGACGGTGCTGCTCGGGAGCCGCGTCGACGACGACACCGTCGGTCTGGTCCTGTGGCAGGTCCCGGACCCCGGTGGGTTCGACGAGGACACGGTGGAACGGCTGGCCCCGTCGGTCGGCGGGTCCGGCCGGCGGGTGCTGTCCCGGCTGCTCCCGGCCGCCACGGCCTGGCGGCAGGAGCAGGAAACCGGAACGGAGCCGGACGGTCCCCGGTGGTGGGCCGCCGTCGCGCTGTCCCCGTCCGAACAGGACCGGTTCGCCTGCCTGGCCCTGGGTGGGGAGGTCCTGCTCACGACCCAGGCGCCGCTGAGGGTCGCGGCCCGGGTCACCGGCCGGCCCGTGCACCTGGTGGACAGGCTCACCGACGGGCGCCTGGCGTTGGCCGAACTGGTCGGTGGTGGGGATCGTGCCCCGACCCGGATGGCGGCCGTGGCCGCCCTGGGACGGTCGGTGTGCACCCCTGAGACGCCGGACTGCGGCAGCTGCCCGATAGCCCTGCTCTGCCGCCTCCGCGGCGTCTGACAGTTACCTTCAGTCCGTGTCCGTGACCGTGACCGTGCCCCTGCCGGTCCGGGGCCGCCACAACGCGACCACACGGTCGGCCGCGTCGTCGGAGTCGTCGCACTCCCACACCCACTCCACGTGCCAACCCTCCCGTTCCAGGGCAGCGCGTTGCCGGTGGTCCCGTTCGCTGTTCGCGTCGAGCTTGGCGGCCCACCAGTCCCTGTTGGCCTTCGGACGGGTCCCGTGCCGCGGGCAGCTGTGCCAGAAGTCGCCCATCACGAACACCGCGACCCGTGCCCGGGTCAACACCAGGTCCGGTCGGGTCCGCCCGATCCGCAGCTGCACCCGGAACCTGACACCGCGGGCGTGCAGCGCCCGACGCAACGCCATCTCCGGGGCCGTGGCGTCCCGGCGCTGGCGGCTCATCTGCACCCGGACGACCTCACTGCTGGCCACCGGCCGGTCGACGCCCACCACCCCACTGTCCGCGGCGCGGCCGACATGGTGAAGCAGGAACCGTCCGTCCCCAGCGCGGCCCGGCTGCTGGTCTCACTGCGTGACCTGGGATACGACTTCGGGACGGCCGTGGCGGACCTCATCGACAACAGCGTCAGCGCCGGTGCGGAGCGGGTCGAGGTCACCATGCGGTTCGACGGGGCCGATTCCTGGGTGCGCATCGCCGACGACGGCACCGGGATGGGGGGAGCCGCGATCAGCGAGGCCCTGCGGCTCGGGTCAGGCAGGGGCGGTGGGTACGACAACGACAACCTCGGGAAGTTCGGCCTCGGACTGAAGACCGCGAGCCTGTCCCAGGCCCGGTCCATCACCGTCGCCAGCCGGACCAGCACCAAGATCAGGGCCATCGAGTGCCGACGGATGGACCTCGACGACATCCTCGCCAGCGACCGCTGGGAGATCGACAACCTCACCGGCACCGAACGCCCCGCCGAGGCCACCGGTCCCTTGGCCGACCACCCCGGCACCGTCGTCCTGTGGCAGAACCTGGACCGGATGCTGACCCGTAAGGACCCCTTCGGGGGATGGGCGAAGAAGCAGATGCTCCGGCTCGCCGAGGACCTCGAGCAACACCTGGGCATGGTGTTCGGCCGGTTCCTCAGCGGGGAGGCCCGCCGTGACCGTCCGTTGACGATCACCGTCAACGATGCGACCGTCGAACCGTGGGACCCGTTCTGCGGGGACCAGAAGACCCAGCAGATGCAGCGGCTGGAGTTGCCGGTCGGGTCCTCCTTCGTCCGGTACCGGCCCTACGTGCTGCCGCCCCAACGGGACTTCAGCGACGACGAGAGCTTCCGGCGGGCCAGCGGCCCGTTGCAGTGGAACCGCCAACAGGGCTTCTACATCTACCGCGGTGACCGGATGATCCAGTCCGGTGGCTGGTCGTGGATGCGGGGGGTGGACGAACACGTCAAGCTCGCGCGCGCCGCCCTGGAATTCTGGCCCGACCTCGACGAGGAGTTCGGGATCAACGTCCAGAAGATGCGCGTCAAGCTGCCCGAAGAGCTACGGGACCAGCTCAAGCCCCTCGTCGGGATGCTGACCAAGCAGGCCGACAACCGTTACCGGATCGCGGGCCGGAACACCACCCCGCCGGCAGGCCCGAAGAAGCCGAAACGCGTCCCCCCCACGATCCACGTCGATCCCACGGACGAAGGGGAAGACGAGGACGAGGGGGACGTCGCACGGGACGTCGGCCCGCCCCCCGGTATCGGCCACCACGGCCCCCCGGCCGGCAAGCCGTCCACCCAGTCACCGCCGGCGGGACCCCCGTCGCGACCGGACCCCCCCGCCCGACCCGAGTCCGCGGGGTTGACCGGTCGGGCGTTGGAGGAGGCCGCGACACGGGTCGGGCTGTCCGGTGAACTCGACCGCATCCGGTCCGAACTGTCACTGCACGAGCCGGGGGTCGCCCGTGCCCTCGGCTGGTGAGGACGAGGGCGCCCTCACCGCCTACCTGCAGGCCGTCCGCGCCGCGCTCGCCGCCGACCTCGGATGGGACAGCGCGATGGCGATGGTCCCGGCCGCGTACCGCGACGAGGTCCGGTCCCGGTGGCAGCAGGCCCGGATAGTCGTGGAACCGGTCGCGGTCCTGGCCGGTTTGAAGGACCGCAACGACTGGGTCACCGGCGGTGACTACGACCCGGCCGCCGGCTACCACTGGCGGCGGCTGCGCGACTTCCTGCTCGTCCAACGCGGCCGGTCCGAGAGTGCACTGGAGTCGTTGGACAGCAGCACCGACCGGATCCTGGGCCTTCTCGCCGACCCCAGGACCGGCGGGCCGGCGCGGTTCCGGACGATGGGGCTGGTCGTCGGGCACGTGCAGTCCGGTAAGACCGCCAACTTCAGCGCCCTGACCGCCAAGGCCGTCGACGCCGGCTACCGGATCGTCATCGTGCTGTCCGGGCTGCACAACAGCCTGCGGCGGCAGACCCAGCTGCGGCTGGAGGACGAGCTCGGTCTTGTGCAGCCGGTCCCCGGCGGCAAACGCCGCTCCGTCGGGTTCGCCGAACCGGGACAGGGGATCGTCCCGATGACCGGGCCCGGGAGCTGGGAGGACTTCCACCCCGGCACCGCCGACCCCGGGCTCATCGAGAGCGGCGGCCGCCTGATCTTCATCGTGAAGAAGAACGCCAGCGTCCTGCGCAGGCTCGTGTCCTGGTTGGAGGAACGGTCACCGGTCACCCCACCGGTGCTGGTCATCGACGACGAGGCCGACCAGGCCAGCATCAACACCGGCGGCAACCGGGCCCCGCTGGAGGAACTCCTGGACCTGTCCGACGACGACGTCGACACAGGCCGTCGCAGCGCCAAGGCCCAGGCCGAGGAGAGCGACCCCAGCGTCATCAACGGGCTGCTGCGCCGGCTGCTGCGCCGGATGGAACGGGTCTCCTACGTCGGGTACACCGCGACCCCGTTCGCGAACGTCCTGATCGACCGTGACGCCGTGGACAGGGACGCCGGCGGGGACCTCTACCCGGCCGACTTCATCGTCGCGCTGCCCCAACCGGCCGGGTACGTCGGCACCGAGCGGCTGTTCGGCCGGGCCGCGCTGATCGGTGAGGAGGACGGCCTCAGCCCCCTGGACGTCCTGCGCCGCGTCCCGGACCACGAGGCGGACCAGCTCAACCCGGGCCGTAACGGCGGCGGACCCGGATCCCTGCCCGAGACGTTGAAGACGGCACTGCTGGACTTCCTGCTCGCCGCCGCGGCCCGGGACACCCGGGAGGGTGCCCGGCCCGCGACCAGCATGCTCATCCACGCCAGTCCCTTCACCGCACAGCAGATCTCACTCGCGGCCCTGGTCGTCGAGCACCTCGCGACCCTGCGCCAGCAGTGGCGCTACGACAGGGACACCGCCCGCCGGGAGTTCCGCGCCCGGTGGGATACGGAGTTCCGGCCGGTCAGCGCCGCCCTCGCGCCGGACCGGGTCATCGACTTCGACGACCTCGAACCCGCACTGGCCCGCAACTTCCGCAACGAGATGCCGGTTCTGGTCCTCAACACCCGCACCGACGACGACCTGGACTACGAACGCCAACCGGACCTGCGCGCCGTGGTCGTCGGTGGGAACAAGCTGTCCCGCGGACTGACCATCGAGGGGCTGCTGGTCAGCTACTACGTCCGACCGGCCGCCTACTACGACACCCTGCTGCAGATGGGCCGCTGGTTCGGTTTCCGCCAGTCCTACGTCGACCTCACCCGCCTGTGGACCACCGACGAACTCCGCGCCCGGTTCCGGGACGTCGCCACCGTCGAAGAGGCCCTGCGCCGGGAACTGCGCCTGTACGACATCCTCGGGGGCAGGACCCCCGCCGACTTCGCCCCGCGGATCATGGCCCACGCCACCATGCAGATCACCGCACGGAACCGGCTCGGTTCCGCCCGCGACGTGACCCTCGACTTCAGCGGCAGCTTCGTCCAGACCATCAACTTCCAGCTCGGACGCCGGTCCTGGCTGGAGGACAACCTCACCGCCACCCGCACCTTCCTGGCGGGGCTGGGCGCCCCCACACGGCACGGGACCCAACCTGTGTGGACCGACGTCGACTGGCGGTCGGTCGTGGCGTTCCTGGACAGCTACCAGACCTACGCGGGGAGCTCCCGCGTCTCCAGCCAGCTGCTGCGGGAGTACATCCACCAACAGGCCGACCGCCACCGTGAGGTGACCCGCTGGACCATCGCCGTCCGGGGCCGGCAACAGGTCGACACGAAGCTGCTCGGGGCAGAAGACCTCCACATCGCCGGGACCGACACCACCGCGTGCATCAACCGCGCCCGTGAGATCGACAGCGAGATCAGCATCGGCACCCTCGTCAACCCCGTCAGCCGCGGTAACCGTGGCGGGGACGAGGAGATCGGGCTCGACGAGGACGACATCACCGCCGCCCACGCCCTGTCCGCTGCACATGGCGCCAGCTACGCCATGAGCCTTCGCCGGCAGCGACCCACCGACCAGGGACTGCTGCTGCTCTATCCGATCAGCCGATACAGCACCCAGCAACGGGGCAACGGACGCGCGCTGTTCGAACACCCCGACCGGGACGGGGTCACCGTCATCGGGATGGGCGCCGTCCTGCCCTACTCCGAGAGCGGCGCGACCGTCAGGTACGTCGTCGGCAGCGCCGGGGCGGCCGACACATGACCGGCTACGAATCAGCAGTCCCGGACGAGGGACTGGCCGGGACCTGGGCCGCGCTGCCGCCACCGGCCGGCCCGCTGCTCGAGGCCACCGCTGTCGGGGACTGGGTCGGTGGCCGCGTGCTCGCCGCAGTCGACAGCGACAGTCGCCGGCACCTGCTCATCGGGGTCCCCGTCGGATCACCACCGGTGCCCGGGCGTCTCAACGGCCTGCAGGTCACCACACGACGGCTCCGCGTCGCCGGCCTCGAGGGCGTCTGGGTCGACGTTGTGCTGCTTGACGACACGGCCCGCGGGGTGTTCACCGTCCTCGCCACGGACATCCTGGACGCCGTCCGGGACGCCACCGATCCCGACCCCGGTCTGATCGGGGCCGTCATCACCCGCTGGCGCCGCTTCTGGACGACCTCTTCGGAAGGTCTCTCGGCCGAGGCGCGGCTCGGCCTGTTCGGCGAACTCTGGCTCCTCACCGATTGGCTGCCCGACCTCACGGAAGCAGCGGTCCGGAGCTGGCGCGGACCCCTCGGCGGCCGCCACGACTTCGTCTCCGAAACCGTGTCCGTGGAGGTCAAGACCACCGGCACAGCAACCGGCCCGGTCCTGCACCGGGTCCAGTCCCTTGACCAGCTCGACGAACCGGGCAGCGGCCGGCTCTACCTGCTGTCCCTCCGGGTCGTCCGTGACCCGCTCGGCGGGCACACCCTCGACGGGCTCATCCGCACCGCGCGGACCGCCGCCGCCAGTGCGGGGGTCGCCGACGAACTTGACGACCGCCTCGCAGCTGTTGGCTGGACACCCGCCCACACCGGCCGCTACGGCCAACAGGTCCGAGTCGTCACCCAGGACCTCTACGCGGTCCGCGCCGACTTCCCCCGCCTGACCCGCGCGACCTTCCCGACGGGACTACCAGTCGCTGTGACCGATGTCGGGTACACCCTCGACATCGCCGCCTGCGGGCCGTGGCGAGTCCCGGTAGGCGACCACCCCCGAGCCGCGCTAGCGCCCCTTGCCGCCATCTAAGACCTCCCCGGAGGTGAAGTCTCTCTACGGTGTCCTCCAGTCGTGCGAACACGAGCGCGCCGAGTCGCCGGTCGCCCTCAGCTGCCCGAGAACGTGTGTCCAGTGGTATTCCGCGGTGGCAGCTCGACAGTGCACGGCGGCACGGACAGGGCAAGCAGGTCTTGCGGATACGTCGACCACGGCCGCATCGGCACCAAACGGAACCAGCTTGAGCTGCATCAGCCCCTCATCTCGACGGCGCCGGGCTAGGCGAGGTGGACGACGTCGAGACACCCGTCACATAGGTATCGGATCAGCGGTGTTCCTGCCGGCGCTACGACCGCTGGTCTGGGCGGGCAGGCAGGTCGCCACGCTGTCCCACCTAGCTGCTGGGAGGTTGCAGCTGGGAGTAGGCGCTGGTGCGGGTCCTGACGAGGAGTACGTCGCGGCCGATCAGCGACGGAACGAACGAGGTCGACGCACCGATGAGTTCCTCCAATCGTTGCCCGCGTTGCTGGCCGGCCGCGCGATCGACGTTGGCTCCGGCGACGGCGCGGTTACCGTCCGCGTTCTGCCACCGGCGCCGATGCCGACGGTGTGGATCGGTGGATCGTCCGCGGTGGCCCTGAAACGCACGGTCCGCTTCGGGGACGGGTGGCTGGGAGCGTTCCTGACCCCCGCAGAATTCGCCGAGACCAGCGCGCGCCTGCGCGAGCTGGCTGCGGCAGCCGGACGACCGATGCCACGGCTAGGACTGGTCACCCACGCGACGATCGGCCGCAGCGACGACCGATCGCTGCAGGAGTCCGGTGTCGCGTTGCTCCGGTCGGCCTACGGCCTGCCAACGGAGCGGGCGGAGCAGCTGGTGGTGGCGGGCTCACCGACCCAGGTGGCCGACCGGCTCGCCGAGTATGTCGCGATCGGCGCCGAGCAGCTCGTGGTGATCAACGACCAGGGTCCCTGGGAACAGGCGTGCGACCTGCTCTCGGTTACACGGAGTCGGCTCACCGACCTGTGACCAGACCGGGCCGCGACGGGCCACTGCTGCCACACCTGGCTTCCCGTTCCAAAGGGATTAGACCAGCAAAGTTGGAGCAGTGCTCTCGTACAAATATGAACGCCGGGTGGGCGGGCAAGTCCAGCGAGGCCGTGACCCAGTTGCCCTTCGCGCGACTTGCTCATGGGGAACCTCCGCTGGCGAGAATCGTTGCCGAGGTTGCCGACAGTGGGCAGCCACTCCAAGCCGTACCTCTCCGATCGTTAACGGCACGATGACCGCGGAACGGCGACACACCGACGGGTGGCGTGCCAAAAGCCGTGCCGCAACCTCAGTGTGCGGGAGTTGGATGCGCGCCGTTTTCGGGACGGTCGCAGCCGGCGCTGGACCGGTGGTGACGGGTGTCGGGTCGTCGGGATGACTGGGCGGGGACAAGCGGTGG
>JAABUI010002456.1_pt1 | contig 10262 bp, 18 predicted proteins | sample 5559111 | NCBI WGS metagenome assembly JAABUI01 (sample SAMN10711870, study PRJNA513365) | rock metagenome | isolation source: Antarctica rocks | place: Antarctica: Victoria Land, Buttleship Promontory
GTCGCTGGTATTTCACGAATGTTTTCCACATTTGTTTGAGGAGGTCGCTCAGCCATGGCGTGGACCTCCGCCTTTTCCTTCACCGCTCCACCCCTCCGATCCGGCTCAAGCTGAGGTTCCGATCCTTCGCCAATCTCAAGAGCCTCTTGATCACTCTGCTCAGGCTTCTCCTCCACGTCCGCGTTCAGCGAACCCGCCCCGGGGGCTTTAAGATCCCCCAGCGTACCAGCGAGGTACTGATCCCCACATGGATTACACACTGCCCACCAACTTTATCAGCTTCATCCCGTCCCCTTTCTCTCCACCACGATCACTTACGAGTCCCCTTTCCCCCCGGACCCCTCCTCCAAATCTTGAGCCCCTCCCCACCACACCCCTCACACACCCTACCCGGGACAGCCCTCTTCCCATACCTCCTTCTCCCATCATCCACCTTCCCCCCTCCGCCTCCCCTCCCCCTTCCCCTTCCCCTACCCCGTGCCCCAAGACTCCGCATCGCCCCTTCCGCAACCCGCTCGTCAAGCGCATCAAGCGACACAGGCATCTCGAACGTCACTTCCGGCTCGTCCTCCTTTCTTCGCCGCTTTTTCGAAGTACCGGGACTGGATGGGGTAGGTGGGAGTGGGAGATGGAGTTGGAGGTCGGCGTCATCGGTCGTGTAGAGTGGTTTGGTGGAGATTGGGTAGGGTCGGGGTGCCCATTTGTCGGATGTGGCTTCGATTAGGGATGGGATGGGTTGGGGGAGACGATATCGCAGGAACGGGCGGGGTGGGACTCGGCGGAGGAGGGATTGAAAGCGGGAACGCTTTTTGTGGAGGTAGGTCGAGCGTGGAAGTGGAATGACCTTAGCCGAGGGTGGTCGTGACGGATCTGTCGAAGCAGATGCCGAAAGTGCAGGCTGCGCGAAGTCCGCCGAATTGCCGATTGTAGGTGTCGAGTCTGCTGCGGGGAGCTTAGGCTCCGTCTCCCCGTCAGCAGCCATCTCAGCCCGCTCCACCTCCTCCATGATCCACTTAACCCGCCGCCAGACCCGATCATTGATATCAGACAGCCGGATCGTGACCGCATGCAAATCCCCTTCAAGGGGGAGAAACGACTTTGCGCCTAGGTTGAGCAGCTTTGGCGTAGCTCTAGGCCTCGGAGCGATGGAAGGTCCGACCGGCACATTCGGGACACTAGGTGTCGAAGGAAGCGGAGATTCCTGCTTGAGTTTGATACCGTCTGCTTTCCCGAAAGGGAGGTGGGTCTCCAGCTCTTCCCAGTCGGGCCGAAGCCACCCATCCGTCGGTAAAAAGGTTGAGAGAAGCACGGCGCCGTCTGCCGGCTTTGTACCTGGAACAGGCGGAAGAACCGGTCCAACGGGGGCCACCTTCACCTCCTCGACGATCATTTCAGATTCTGGCTCGGGTTCCGCGGGTACGGGAGTTGGTGGCTTGGGTCGACCGAGCGAGGCTCGTGTCCGGCCCCGTCCCCGTCCAGCCGGACTGCTAATTGTTGGCTCGGGTACGGGGATAAGAGCTGGTCCCACTGATCCCACTGCTGGTGCAGGAGCAGGCGGAGGTGGTGCCGGTCTCGCTTCCATCGGTGGAGGACCTGTGACATAATCCCCTCCGACTCGAGAGATATACGACTGCGATCCTAGCGGAAGCAAGTACTTCTCGGTAGGAGCCTCTTTAAAGGCGACGAGCAGGAGTGGCGGTGGAAGCGGGTACGTCGGTCTCGGTGGTGGTGCTGGGGTTGAAAGAGATGATTGGGCGTAGGGCCCGGGCGGTCGAGACGTTGAGGGTCCCGACGAGGAGGGTTGAGATGGGGCTGCCATACCCAGGGGAACAGGCAGGCGGGGTGAAGGTTTTGGTGTGGCATTTGCAGGTGGAGGCCGCATGGGAGTAGGTAGGTTCGCTGGTGGATTGGCGGTAAATGGAGCAGCTTGGAGATCAGGGTGAATCGGACCACCGCCTACTTGTTTCGGTCCAGTCGTATCGACATCGCTATCCGAATCGCTCGAATCCTCCACCTCAGCACCCGATACCGCAGCAGAGGTCGATGCCAGCGCGGCTACTTGAGGTGCTGAAGGAGTCGAAAGGGTTACCGTCCCTTCGTCCGGTCCCTCTCCGACGCCTTCCCCTCGACCGAGTCGAGCTACTACCCGACCAAGCTTGGCTAGCTCGTCTTTGGTTGCACTGCTTCGAGCGGCTTTGTGGATGATCACGGATAGCCATGGGTGTTGCGTTGCAACGGCGTTGACTCGTTGGATCAAATTCGGCGGCTGGCACATCGGTCAGCTCTCGTTGGCTCCGCCAGGTTTTGGGAGGACTTACAAGATTGGTACGAGGGGGAAGCGCAGCGGGAGGAGCCGATGGTCTCGGTGGCGGCTGCGGTCCAAAAGGAACCCTCTGCACCGCTGTCGAAGGCGTAGGTGAAGCTATCGGTGTAGACCCTATCCTCGCTCGTCTTGCAGCGGACGCTTCAGCCAACGACTGCCTCTTCATGTCTTTCTCTCTTCTCGGTGGTGCGGCTCGTCGCTCCATGAAACGTCCGACCCACAGCTCGGTGCCGGGGTATGAGATCGGTCCGATGGTCAAGGTGACTCGGGCGATACACTCGATTTCATGCGCTGGACTCTCGCCCGTCGTATTGAAAGACTTCTTCGGCTTGTTAGGTGAAGGTGTCGTTGCCTGCCCATCGGGAGTAGCAGGAGCGGATCCCTCTCTCGAAGCATTGGTGTCAACCGGCTTCAACGGGCCATGATACTCCTTCGAAGGGTGAGGGAGGGTGGGCGGCGGAGGGTTCGGGAATAGAAAGGTGGATTTGGGTGGTCCTCGGGCTCGAGGTCGGCTGTGTGCTGGCACTATGGGATGGGAGAAGATATGGGGGAGGAGGTGGGTGAGGTGGTGTTGTCGGGTCAAGGTCAGGGAGTAAGGCAACACCAGGCTAAACTCATCAAGTCAGCTCAGATGCGGGTTCGATGTGAAGCGTAGCGTGAACCCACCTGTCAGCCAAGCTGAGCACCGGCTCCCTGTCCTCTTCCCCTTCACCGGGTTGTATGATGACCTCTCCATCCAGCTCCGCTTCAGTCCCCACTGTACCCCGGTCATCCAAGACGTCTGAGGTACCATTCTCAGCTCTCAATGTATCCTCCAGAGCCGCGATCCTCTTCATCTAGCTCGAATCCATCCTGGTTCACGACCTGAGGACGAGAGAGGACTGGGAGCTCGATGAGGGGTGCCGCCGGCTGTCCGGAGCGATTGAGAGCTCTTGTTGTCATCCTGATATGTGAGCTGTGACCGTCAGGGGTTCCCGTCGGGTAGAAGAAATTATGTGACTCTTGTGGATGAAAGGATAGCGGAAAAAGCGGAGGATCGACTGTTTGGCTGTGGTCTTACCTTTACACCTGTCATTCCAGTCAGTCTCAATTTCGTCTGACGGTGATCTGCTGTACACCATGGCAAGTCCATAGGATCGTCTGTTTCTGTTCCGCTTCTCGATACCCCGCATTCGCGCCATGGCGTTTGATACCCCGCTGGTCGTATTGGCATCTCTCATCGTCTTCATACTGGCTCTCCTCTTCCCTCAACTCGCTTTCTTCCGTAGCATCCTGTGGGCACCTCTGTGGATCTCTTTCGTGATCGTGATCTTCGCTGGCGCTCTACGCCTAGTCACCGTCAGGCTAGACAGAGCTCCCCTGCATGGTCCGAGCTCCTCGACCCGCCAACGTCATGCCCTCCGACCACTCACCTTCACCTCGCCCTCAGCATGGTCTGCCGTCCTCACTCGCCAGTCCTGGGAAACATCGCCTTCTTCCACCCTCAATCCGTCTATCCACCGCTCCACGACTCCGAAGCTCAATGCCCGACTCGACAGTATCTTCTCCCTCGTCAAGAAGACGCTCGTCCTACCGTGGTACTCCCGAACCTCGCCATCTCCGGCTTTCCCCGACGCAGTCGAAGTCCTCGTAAGACGGATCATGGCGGATCTCACCACTCGAGCCGAGAATGTCGACTGGTCGGTCTTGATTGTATCTCGAATCTTGCCGCTAGTAAAGGATCACCTGCATCATTATCGCTCCGTCGAGCATTTGACCTCTTCCTCAAGCGCACCGAGTTCGAACCCAGCTTTACCGCTTCCGCTACCCGCTAAGCCTCACACCGCTCTATCACACCAGGCTCATGTGTCTGCTGGTACGACCTCGCCATCAGTTGAAGAGCACCTTCGGGAATGGCTAAAGAGGATCCTGGAAGGAGCGATGCCGGAAGCCGACAGGTCTGAGGTAGTCAAGACTCTGGCAAGAGAGGTGGTGCTCGGCTCAGCGATGCTGCCGACCTTCGAGATGATGTGCGATAGCGATTTCTGGAATCGGCAAATCGACGAGAAGGGTGGTAGATATCTGCACGAGCAGTACGTCTGCCATTTACTCCTTATCTTATCTTCTAACAGCGATATAGGAAGCAGGTCAATCGCTTCTTGTCCGCACTGTCGACACTACCACAGAACAGCGCTTCGCAAGTCATCACACCCAAGAAGAAGACCTCGATCACCGTTCGGAGCGTTCCGCCCGCGTCCTCGATCTCCGCGGCTTCCTCAACCAGACAATTCGAATCATTCATCCGCTCCGTTCCGAAGCTGAAGACCCTCGGCGAAGCGAGACGACTTCGAGCAGATGTCGAGCGAGAGCAGCGAAGCGCGAAAGTTGCCCTAGATCTGGAGACGCAACGTGCCGGCGAAGGTATCGATGCGGGAACAAGCGCCAAGAGAGCTAGGACATATGTCAAAAGGTTGAGTCGAGCGAAGGTTAAGATCGATGCGAGGATCGCCGTGCTGTCTCGACAGCAAGGACAGGTTAGTCACCAAAGAGCTCATCTATTGTGCTAACCCGCTGATCTCTGCAGACCTCGTTGTCGTTGAAATCGTCCGAGAGCTCAGCAGTCCTCGGAAGACCGGGCAACAAGTCTATCAACCTCTACACCGTTCTCGCAGATCCTTCCTGTTTGGCATACTGGCTCGAATATATGGACCGTCGTGGCCGATCCCGCCTGGTGCAGTTCTGGCTCACGATCGAGGGTTTCAAAGACCCCCTCGAAGCAGCAGGGCAGGACTCGGCACTGGACGCTACCGTACTACCAATGGATACCGACCTGTCCATCAACGCCGACCAGACGATTGGCGGGGATGTAGCCTCTCTGTACGAAGCGTACTTTGCAAGGTCGGAGGATCCCATCGAGGTTCCACCAAAGCACGTTGCTACCATCAAGGAATTCGTCGAGACTGGTACAGGTCTCACCGGCGCCGAAGACGCACGCCGAATTAAACATGCTGTTTTTTCGTCGCAAAAAGCAGTCTACGAGCAGATGGAAGAGGACGACTGGCCAGATTTTTGGAAAAGCGAGCTGTTCCTCAAGACCATCACGGATCTGTCGCGTAGTGCCCCGGTCACACCCGCTCCTCAATCCCTGGGAGCGTCGCCAGCTCTTCTGTCCCCACCGTCTCACAGACTCCGGCAATTGACGGCACCACATGGACCTCTCCGTCAATCTTCTGACTTCCGCTCTCCGACCTTCCGGCCACTTCCGTCAACGCGTAACGGTAGCTTCGCTCCGGCCACTGCCGTTCCCTTCGCCTCCATCTCGACTACTCCGCCGGTCTCTGAGCGGACTCTCACCGAGCCCAAGCTGGGATCTCGCAAGACCTGCGCTGGAGATGTAGACATGAGCGCGTCGACCGATAGCTTGCCTACGACTCCTCCGCAGATGCCTCGACGTTCAAGCCATCTCGACTTTCTCGTCTCTGGCGATGCTCCTGTAGAGTCAAAAGAGCGCGGAGCACTCTTCGATGACACCGACGAGCCGGTTGTCGAAGAAGAAGATGACGATTTCGTGCAAATCCAGAGGATGGAGGCCATCCAGGCCGCGCTGAACGACATCATCGCTTCGGATGCCGCGTCCAGCAGGTCCAGGGAGGTGCCGCTGTCGCCAGAAGCCGAGTCGACAAGGTCTCCTTCGGCCTCGATGGTCCTAGTACCCCCTAGACAAAAAGGAGAAGAGCATACCACCAAGCTACTGTCGCGAAGCGTCGGGGACCTGCGAGGCGGTAAGACCAATGGAAGATCGTCTTTCTCGGCACCGCAATCTCAAACACCCTCGGCCAAAGCCAGCGGCCCGGGCCCGAGCTTGTTGCATCGCGCCCGTCTGTCACAGCTGTCCCTTTCGGAGGAACGGCCAGGAAAGCTCTTCGATGATGAGACAATTGCCGAGGACGAAGTTGGTTCTGACCGGGACGATTTCACGATCGGCGATGTTGTACAGCTGGCCGCTCCCGGTAACCTGGGACTCGCCGTCGAGATCGCGAGCTGCCAAGACAAGATCACAGATCTCGTCAAGCAGGAACATCTACTTGACACGCTTATCCGTCAAGCTGAGCTCACTGGCAATCAGACCGAACTCCGTATCCTTCGCCGATCCCAGACCACGGTCAGGCGAGATCTGCAAACAGCAATATTTCAAAAAGCGCAATTTGAGCAACAGGAAGAGGAGAACAGGCTGGTGCCGGGACGGACGAGCGTGTCTATTCCGTCATCAGTCATCAATGCGGACGAAAACGATGGCGGGAAGCACGTGGTGAGGTATACAGTCGAGGTGCAGCAATTTGGCGAGGATGGGAAGGCTGTGCTGGGGTGGGTGGTGGCGAGGCGGTACAACGAATTTTGGGAGCTGGATCGGGACATCCGCGAGCGGGCTTCGGCCGATCTTCGCTCGCATTTGCTGGAGGATCTGCGAAAAGTCGCGGAACTGCCTCCGAAAAAGCTCGTGCCCAACCTATCATCTAGCTTCATCGAGTCGCGCCGGATCGGCTTGCAGCGATATCTCCAGGTTCGCTCGATCTCACCAAAGATTGGATCAGCTGATCTCTACAGTCACTCACCGCATCGGCAGTACTTTGTGATACGCCCGTTCTCCGATCTTTCTTGTCTCGCTCCCCGGTGCCTCTCGGGAATACAAGGATCGACTCGATGAGCGCTTCGACCGCTTCGGTAAACAGCCTCGCCCCGCACAACATCGTCAAATCTCTCTACAAACCCATGGCAACCTCTCTCGACGACGCCCTTCTTACACCGAGCATGCTCGATTTCATGTACAGCAACCTGAGTCGACAGCTTAACGACGTAGCGGAGGGTCTCGGAGCTGCCGATCTGGCGGGATTGGGCAGCTCATTCCTCTCGCAAGCTCTCAACAAGGGCAACGCATGGGTCCCAGGTCCGACAGCGCCGACCGTTGAGCAGCCATCAGCTGTGCAGCCCCTTGGAGGGGAGTCAGGGATGGGTTCGTTTACGACACCAATATGCGACCTCTTCATCGAGCTGTTTGATCTGAAAGAAAATAATTGGCTAAGGCGGCAGGCGATCGTGGTGATTCTGCAGCAGTTCTTAGGCGGCACCATCGAGCGGTGAGTCCTTACGATTGATATGGCTGACGAGCGCAGGAAAGTACGCAATGCTTTACGCAGCACCATGTCCGCAGACTCGATGGAGCGTACTCTCGCTGGACTGCAGGAATCACTATGGCCAGGCGGCGGTACACGTCCTCCGTCTGTGCCAAGGACGGACACTGAGAAGACCGAGACGAGAATCCGTGCGAGCAAGAAATTAGGCTTGCTCATTCCTGGTATGTCTGGCTATTCAAGGGGCGGAACTGTCGCTGATGTGCGGACGAAGACGTTATGGCGAATATGATTGGCCGCGGGAACGCTAGTCGAGCGGCGCGGAGGGTTTTTGGCGCTCTTCAGGATCGGAGACTCAACGAGCAGCTTATACTTTGCATCATCGATGAGGTCAGTCGTTTGTGCCTTCCTGGATCACTAGCTGATCCGTTGAGATAGGTGTCTGGAGCTATGTTCCCGCCGATCAAGTAGCGGGTATATGAGGATCCCTCCTTTCACTTTGGCCTTCATCGCATGCGCGTGGACACAGCTCATATATGGGCGCTGAAACATCTCATCAATGTCGGATCCTTTGAGGGGACCCGTTTTCAGCGCGACATCCGGGTGCTGTCGAGCAGCGCACCGGTCGATATGTCATCTCGTGATCGATATTCTGTTCTGGCTACCATTTCCGCTCTCAAACAACGGTGTATGCGAAGCATCTAGACCTGAGACTTTGGACAATCCACCTCGAGGCCATTGTCAGAGGACAACGATAGCGACGGGTAAAAAATGCATCTGACAGATGCGCAAAGATGGTCATTGATTGCTATCGCCTCGTCCGCCACGGGTATACTCATCTTGTGGTATGTGGGTATCGACCTTTCGAGCGGTCCGTTGATTGCACACAGGCACGGGTTTGCCCCTCCAATATGGTGCGGCATGAGGACGGTCTTCATAAAAGACAAGCACGGCAAATGGGTATACAATGAGCTGTCCGGCGATCCTGTGCAAAAGGAAAGGCTCCACATCCGCTGGTGCCCGTGGCTCTGGCCTTTGAAGCTGCTTACTGTGCTCCTGCACGAGGTGAGTCCTGTGGTCTAGAACAGCAAACAAACAGCTAATGGTGCAGGTATGCCATGCAATCGTGGGGTGGATGACGTGAGTTCTGGCCCGCTTGCATCTACTGTGCATCGGCTGATTCTTGCTTTTCCAGTGGTGGAACCCCAGTATTCATCAGTGTCGACGGTGAGTTTGACCACTATCATGCCAGCTGGCCTGATGATACGGCATAGTTTACCAAGGCGGGTTGACCGTGTTCGGCCCCAACAAAAAGCAACCGGACCCGAAATACACTCTCCCTGCGGGCTACTCGTGAGCATCCATATCATACCTGATAACGGCTGACCGCCGATTTAGTGGGAGCTGCATTATTGGCTGCGGATTGGTCTTTGCGGGCTGTGAGCATTACTCGTCCTCCTTCATCTACCGCTGATGTACATCATCGTAGTCGATGCCTATGCGTGAGTGAGCGTCTGAACGATTGTCACTGCTTATTATGGTAGATCCAAGTGGGCCGCGATCGTCCTCGAGGTCATCATGCTCATTGCCCTGATCACCTGTTTCTTGATCATGCCCAAATCCGCCTTTCACCACAACCGTCATTGGCTCCGAATGCACCTCGCCAAAATGCTCGGCCGACATAGCCGAGCAGCGGAACACGAGAAGGCGCATTACAAGAAGGCGAAGGATCAGCGGAAGAAGGCTAAATGGACCGACCCGAATGTCCCGGATGGATACGGTCTGACGGAACACGACAAGATGGTCTCTGTCGATATGTGGGTTCCTCATCTTGAGTGGCACTGACAGGACCAGTGTCCTCTTTGTCGATCTCTTTGTGACGGCGGTGATTGGCGTCACTTGGTGGTACCGCGACGCAGAATACCTTCGATACGTCATCCTCGCCATCGGCATGATGAGCGCGTTGTATGCCATCTGCGACGTTGCCATCGACGGCATGATACACGGGAAGGATACGGGTTCAGACGCGTCAGAGATGGCACGGGTGTTTAACGAGAAGAAACCAAAGGTGAGTGACTCCACACCAAATGCGCAGGATTTGAACTGATATGATGCAGGAAGAACAGAGATCAGTCGCTCGTGAGTCGTATAGTGGGCGTGGTGACGCTGACCGAGATAGACTACGCGATAAAGTGGTTCGCCGCAATGGTCTTTTGCCTTGTTGCCGCGATTGTTGGAGCATTGTATGCGTTCCAGACGACTACTGCGGAACAGGCGTCGCGATCAAACGAATGGCCTAAGGGGCCGAGTGGTGGTAGCGGATCTAATGGTGGAACGGCGGGATCTGCTGGGTCTAGCTGATGTCTGGCTAGCGGGGTCAGCTGCAATGCACTGGTAATATGGTTGTTGGATCCGACTGATCATTGGAGAGCTGTCCGAAGGTTGCGAACATACTGACAGCGAAGTCCTGAATGGACTCGGAGGCGGTCGGGGTATGCAATTGGGGCGTCCTCACCTCCCCTTGTAAGACGACGGCCATCTAACCATTCGATGCAGCGATCCCACCTAGATGCATACACATCCCGGCGATCCTACCTGACTCAGCGAGTCACTCGGGCTGCAAGCCCCCCCGCACCCTCACCTCCTTTGACCCCCATCCGACAACTACGTATTCGAGCAAGCTCTGGCCATCGCTCCATGCAATTCACTCACAAAGGACCGATCCATCCTTTGATGACCCCCCCTATCTTCTCCGGGTGATGACGATCATGATCGCTGTCATCCCACTCATAGCCTTCCCCTGATCATTTGACTCGACGTCTATCACCCAC
>JAABUI010002458.1_pt1 | contig 10260 bp, 12 predicted proteins | sample 5559111 | NCBI WGS metagenome assembly JAABUI01 (sample SAMN10711870, study PRJNA513365) | rock metagenome | isolation source: Antarctica rocks | place: Antarctica: Victoria Land, Buttleship Promontory
CGGCAGCGGTGCGCGACGGTGACGGCCCACGTCGAGGTTGTCCCGACCACTGCCCCCGACGCCCACCTCACCGAGGCCGAGCGCCGGCTGACCAGCGCCCATCGCGCCCTGGCGGACACGGATGAGCAGGCCGACGAATACGCCCTGTTGCTGCGCCAGGTCGATCAGGCCGAGCGCGCCTACGCGGCCCTCGCCACCAGCGCCATGAAGGCGGCCTAGCGATGAGCGCCCTCGTAGCCACACCCCTCACCCCTACGTACGCCGCTGGCGCACAGCAGCCCGCGCTCGCCGTGATCGACGCGGCGATTATGCAGGCGGTCGCCGGCTGCGACATCGCGCGCCGCGACGCTCTCATGGCCACCCGTGCGGCTATCGCGATCGGGGAGATCCTCGGCGCGCTCACGGACGCGGCGACGCCCACTGATGTCGCGCTATCCCCCACCCCCGGCCGCACCCCAGCGCGCGGCCTGGCGTTTTTCTGTTGCGCCCACTGCCACGAGGCCGGCACGACCGTCTGCGGCGCGCTCTGGCGGGTCTCGCTGAAGCCAGGGCGCGGCGACTTGTACTACCTCCATAGCCACTGCCTCGATCCCTACAAGGTCGCGCGCGGCCTGCGCAGCGTCGAGGGCCGACTCCCGCTCATGGACACGCGGGCGCGGTGGGCGAGGCGCGCCCGCCGGTTCACCCCGACCGCTCCAGCCGCCCGGATCGCCGACAGGAGCATCGCCCCATGACCGCACAGGCCCCGCAGGCCCCCCCGCTACCAGCCACGCCCTACGTGCCGGCCTGGGCGCTCTACGTGTACGACGAACGCGCCTTCCTGACGTTCGACGTGCGCATCCAGGCCTCGGCGACGTGCCGCACCGCCGGCCAGCTAGCGCGCCTGGTGGCGCTCCAGGATCGACTCAACGACCGCCGCGCACGCCGCGCGGACGCGGACGCGCGGGCGACGTGCCTGGCCATCGACAGAAGACCGTAGAAGACGATGCGATCAGGGCCGCGCCACCGTGGCGTGGCGCGGCCCACAGGCTCGACCTCGACCACCACGCCCTTACCGACCGAACCCGATCAACAGGAGATAGCCCTCATGGCCCAGGAACCAACACCGTCCAAAGACACACCCCAGGATGCCCCGCACGACGGCTCCCTCGACGACGCCCCCCTCGACCTCGACACACTGAGCAGGTCCGACACCCTCACCGACGCGCGCGCCGTCGAGCTCCTGCGCCGCTGGGCCGAGGTCGCCCAGAAAGACCCCGCCACGCACACGTACTTTCCCTCAGTCGCGCGCATGTTCTTCCAGGTCCTTGCCCACGAGGCTGAACGGGTAAAGGAGCGCGCGAGCCGGGACACGGATCGCCGTAAGAGCTACACCACCCAGCCCGTGGGCATCCCCGGCCCGGCATCCGTCACGCTCGCCGACGAGGAGGTGTACGACGTATTTAACGCGGTCCTCGACGCCGTTCAGTCGTGGACAACTGACGACGACGCACTCCCTAACAACGAGGCGCACCGCCGGCTCCTGCGCCACCTTGACGCCCTGCGCATCATGACGAACGCGGTGATCGCCACCGACGCCCCGCTTGTCGAGGCGCACCTCGCCGACGCCCGGGCCGCCGAGGACTGGCGACACGATCGCTGGATGGCGCGCGGCCGCCTCGACCGAGAGGCCGGCGCGGCGCGTACGGCGTCCACGACGGCCCAGGAGCGTCAAAGAGGCGACCACGAGGGACAGGGCGATGCGCCGGGCGCGCCACCTGCGTCTGGTGCCCCCCGTGCTCCTCATACCCCCGACGCCACCGCCCGGGGAGCCTGAGCCTGAGCCTGAGCCTGACAGCGGTCCCGCTCTGTAGCGCGCCCACGCGCGCCCAACTGTCATCATGGAGGCGAGCGGCGCGTTCAGTGCGCCGCTCGTTTACACCGAGGAGGAGGACACGCACGATGCAGACAGACGACCAGCGTACCCCCACACCGCCGCGCGCGCGACGCGATCAGCGCGACGGGCGAGAGGGGCGAGAGGGCGGCCTATCAAGCGCGCCCATGCGCATGACGCCGGAGGAGATCCAGGCGGCGCGCGGACAGGCAAAGCTCGACGCGATCAGCGAGATCGTCTGGGAGATCCGCGAACGCATCCAATACAAACGAAACCAACGCGAGGCCCAGGAACGCAAAGAGGCGGCACAGGACGCAGCGCATCACGTCGCTGGAGAGGCGGAGGCGGGCGGTCCGTAGCGGCTACAGGGCGATGGTTCGCGGACAGCCAGCGATCCGCCAGTAGCCCGCCCGCGTGAATCCGCGTGGAGCCCACCACCCATAACAATATTGTTATGGGTGGTGGAACATCCATTTAAAAACGTTATGGTCGCGCGCCGTGTGTTCGCACACCGTGAGGAGGTGAATGCCCTGGATGACACGGCCTTCGGCGGTAGCGGCCGCGGCGACGACGGACGACGGACGACGGACGACGGACGACGGTCGCTCTATCCCGGCCACCCCGCCCACCCCGGCCACCCCCTTCACCTCGCTCAACGTGAGACCTGACCGACACCGATAACGCACCCAGGATTGCGGCCATGGCCGCGACAGAAAAGGAGAGTACCACATGTTCTGCGGAACACCCGGCTACGTACCAACCGAGGAGGAGCGCGAGGAGGTCGTGCAGCTCGTCCTCCAGGTCCACGCGTGGATGCTCGGCTTACCTGACCCGCGCGAGCGCATCCCGCTCCCCGAGCGCCAGCCGGAGCCCCAAGCAGAGGGGACAAGAAACGCACGGGGCTCAGACGGCACGGCAACAACCTAACGAACACCGTGGCCACCGGGCGGCCGGCTCACGTGTCCTGGCCGCCCATCTGCCGCTACAGGGGGGTGCGGTGGCTATGGACAGGAGTCTCTTAACACAATCGACATTGTGTTACCTTAGAGCCGTCCGCTCTTTAGTATTTTTGTTCGCTGTACAGTTAGGAGTCGATCGTATGATCAACGACGATCTTGTGCGGAGCGTCACAGGTTTCGCCCAACACCACATCGCCACGGCCCAGGACAAGGACCGGGCCGTCAACGAACTTCTCGTGGACGTGCATTCTATGGTGTACGCATTGAGAGATGGCGACACACACCCGACCACCATCGGTCTGGCCACCGCTGCGACATGGGAGGAAATCGCGCGTCAGGTCGAAGCGTTGCGCCCCTCATCGACACCCCCCAGCGTTTAGGCGGACGCACGATGGTCACAGCCCTCGTCCTCTCCCAAAATTCGGGTATCCAGCGCGCCCGCTCCTGGGCAACGCTCCCCGACGACGAACGACGGCGCCGCGCCGTCGCAGCTTGCCAGGCGCACGATGCGGGCGATCTCGCCGGCCTGGCCGACGCCTACCTCACGCTCCACGGCAAGGCGGGCGCGCGCGTCAGTCAACACACACGCGACAACTACCGCCGCGGCATCGGGGCGCTGCTCGCCGCTTGGCGCGAGGAGAACCTCTTGCGGCCGCGGCGGGACGCTGGCGCGCTCTGGCTGCGCGAGATGGAGGCTACGGGCCTCAAGGCCTCGACGATCGGGGTGCGCCTGGCGGCCGCGCGCTGCCTGTACGGCGCGCTCAGGTGGGCCGGCGCCACCGAGCTCGACCCCTTACGGGACGCGCGGCCCGCCACCGATACCGTCGAGCCGTGGGAAAAGCGGCAACCGTACAGCGAGGATGACGTGCGCAAGCTCATCCTGTGCGCGACCGGCGACGATCTGGCGCTCGTGCTCCTGGGCGCCCACGCCGGCCTGCGCGTGTCCGAGATGCTCGCCCTGCGCTGGGACGACATCGACCTCGCGCGTCGCCAGCTCGTCGTATGCAAAGGCAAGGGCGGCAAGCCCAGGACAGTCGCGATGAGCCGGAGCCTGGCCGCGGCCCTCGCGGATCTTCGAGAGACAGGTGAGTGCGTCGTGGGGAACGGAGCTAGCTATGTGCTGCCCTACCGCTCGACGGTGGCCGCGTGGAAGCGCCTCAACAAGGTGTGCGTGCGCGCCGGCGTCGCGAAGCGAGGGATTCACAGCCTGCGACATGCGGCCGGCACGCGTGTCGTGCAGGAAACGGGCTCCCTCGAGGAGGCGGCGCACCATTTGGGACACGCGTCGATCGAGACAACGCGCGTGTATGCCAAGTGGTCGAACAAGAAGCTCAAGGCAACGGTCGGGGAGTGGTAGCAGATGCAGATGCAGCAAGAGCCTTTAGGATGCAATCTTGCCCGACTTGATGAACTTCTGCACCGTGGCAGGCGATGTACGACTGGCCCTGGCGAGCGGTCGTACACCGCGCACCCCCCCTTGGGCAGCGACGATAATGCGTTGTTCGGCCTTCGATGGGCGGGAACGAAGGACTGGGCGGCCTATTTTGGCGGCGCGGTAGCACGTCCAATCGCAGTACTTCTTGTGGCGTCCACGCCGTTGAATGACTTTGTTGCAGTGGTGGCAGGGAGGGGCCTCCGCCCGCCTTTCCTCTGCATAGACTTTACGGCAAGCCAGCGTACAGAAGTGCACGTCGGAATCAACCACAGGCGTCGAGGTTTTGACACGACGGGTGAAAGGACGATCGCATTGCGCACACACGAATGGGCGTGCAGTCGTCTTGTACGGCCGACAGGCGAGGCATACCCATGTGAGCGTCGCTAGATCGACCGAGGTTGGCACTTTACCCTTGTGATACCGGCGTACACTCTTACACTCGGTACACCGTACCCGTGTCGCCGTGCGCCGCGCACGACGCCCATTGTGATCTTTGCAATAAAAAAGGCCGGCTTTAGACAATTTTGCGCGCCATGGAGCGACGTAAATCTGATTGGCGCACCCCCTCCACGCACAGGTGTGCCACGCGCCACGCCCCCGTGGCAGCGTCTGTCCTTTACACGTACCAAGCCCACAATCGCGACAATATTTCGTGAAAGAGGACGGGAAGTGGTAGCCGAGGGGGCCGCCACATTGTTCGCAAAAGCGGTCGGCGCCGCTCTTTGTACGCCTATCTCCGGTCTTGTGACCTTTCTCATTACAGTCAGGGATATGGTACTTGCGCTTCTCGGACTGCGATCGTACAACGGAGATAAGTTCATCGGGGTGCAAACACTGGCCCGACTTCACCAAAGCGCACTGCACCTCGACGCGCCCGCGACCCACACGAGCCTTGGCGGCTGCGTCGCAAGCAATCTGTCGATTGGCAGCAAGGCTGCACGGAATGGAACAGTACTTCGAGTCGAGGTAAGCGGCGCTCTTCACCGTATACAGGCGACTACATGGCGCATGCTGGCATTGCCGCGGACACATCGCAAGCGCCGTGCACATTGGACAGTAGACCTTGTTGCGCCTCGTCGACGAGAACGATCGCTCGCACCCCTCGCTCTTACACGCCCGTATCAAGGCCATTTTCCTTCAGCCCCCTGTACCAAAATCAGCTTTCTATCAGCTTAACATAGAGAGTTGCCGTGATGTTATCCTTAGGCCAGATACAAGGCACCGGCCCTAGAGGGTCTAAAGGCTCTCCAGACTACTTGAAAAACAAAAAATAAAGCGCGTACCCCGGTCGCAAGTTTGGCGACCTAGACCGGGGATACGCGCCTTAGACAGCGACACAGACCAGGCAAGTCGAGAGCTGTGTCGTATCAACCCTAGGATGAAGGTCCGAAGTGGATCTGTCAAGCGCACAGGTGGGCTATAACCCGCCGACACGCGCATCCAGGCGGCGCGGGCCGTTAGAACCGAGGTAGGGACCGTCCCGCCATCAGGTATCACTCTCGTACCTGGAGGCGGGTTTTGTGCTTTAGGGAGATCGGCGCGATGAGGATGGAGGCGCGACCGACCCGAAGCGACCACACGCGGGGCCTGCCCGCCTGACGCAGGCATGAAGAAGCCCGGATCACGAACGATCTTGCCGGACGGATCGTGACACCGGGCTAGAGTTAAACGGAGTTATGCGGTATGACCGCTCTTTCCATTGTAGCATGTCCGCGCACCCTGATGTGGGGAGGCGCTCGATGATCGCTCCCTACCGCGACACGGCGACACACACGCCGCGCCCCCCCACCGATCCCGACGCCATTGGCGCGTCCTGGGACGCCATGACCGAGCCTGGTCATGTCTATGAGGTGCGCGTCCTCACCAAAGGGCGCGCCGGCCCGCTGGGGCTGCGCGGCACACCCAGCGGCTACTTCACCGACCGCCACGCCTACATCGACGCCGTGCGCGCGATCAGGGGAGACGACGCGACGGGTGTCTACCTCACCATGAACCCCGTCGATCCGGCCTTGCTCACACGCGCTCCTAATCGCCTCGCCACGCGCGCGATCACGGCGACGCGCGACGAGGAGATCACCGCGCGTCGGCGCTTCCTGATCGACATCGACGCGGCCAACGGCGCCGATGAGTCCGCGACCGACGACGAGCGGACGACCGCCCTGGCGCGGCGCGATGAGATCCACACCTTCTTACAAGAGGTCCTGGGGTGGGGGCCCGCCCACGTCGTCACATCCTCGGGCAATGGCGGCGGTCTAATTTTCGCCATCGACCTGCCCAACGACGAGCAGGCGCGTCATCTGATCAAGCGCGCGCTCCAGGCCCTCCACGCGCGCTTCACCACGCCGGCGGCCACGGTCGATGTCGCGAACTCCAACGCCGCACGCATCACCCGCATCCCCGGCACGGTCACGGCCAAGGGGACGCACACACCCGAACGCCCCTGGCGTCGCGCCACGGCGACCTACCCCGACGCCACGCGCGTCGTCACCCGGGCGCAGCTTGAAGCCCTGGCGGCCCTGGCCCCAGTCGCGGCTGGGGGCGGGGGGCGCCCCACGGCCGCACGACGATCGGATGCCGAGCACGACACGGGCCTGCCGGTGGATACCGAGGGCGAGTGCTACGCCCGCCTGCTTGAGGAAGGCTCACCCGCGGGCCAACGTCACCACGACATGACCCGTCTCGTCGGGCACTACCTGGCGCGCGGACTGGGGACGCGCGAGATCGCCGTGCTGCTCAGGCCCTGGGTCGACCGCTGCCAGCCCTCATTTCCATACGCGCAGCTCGACGCTGTGATTCGCGACCTGGCCGCCGCCGAGGCGCGCAAACAGGCGGGGCAAGCGGGGAGGGATGACACGCTCGACCAGCCCGACGGAGGGGCCGCTCCAGCGACGATCAGCCCAGCCGTCAGGGAGCTTATCGCGACGCAGCGGGCCGCGCTCGCCGACTGCAAAGCACAAATCGCGGCATGGCAGTCGCTGTTCATGAACGACGCGCTCCCACGCAAGGCGCAGAAGGTCCTCGTGTCCTTTCACCAAAAGTTCAACACGCCGCTGGGACGGCCGCTGCCCGAAGCAACGCCATGTACTCTCTATGCGAGCGAAGACGATATCAAAGCGCATGGACTGGGCGTGAGCGCGTATAAAGAGGGCCTCGACGTGCTCTTGAACCTCGGTCTGCTCACGCGCGAAAAGCGGCAGAAGATCGCGATCGCAACAGACGGCACAGGCAGCACAGACGACGCTACCACGATGCGACGCGGCCGCGGCCGCGACTTCTACTACGAATGGGGTCTCAACGGTCCAGCGGTCAACGCGTTCTGGCAGCAGTTGCCGACCTTGACCGAGATCGCGCCGACCGAGCGGCAAGTGAAAGCGGTCGAGGGGCGGAAGGAGCGGTTAGCCAGCGCCGTCGCCGAGGGGCGTGCAACACACGAGGTCGTGGCCGTCCTCAAGAGCGAGGTGGCGCGGGAGCACCAAGAGCGGGGGAAGCTGACCTACGAGCGCGACGTGCTCGCGTACGAGCGCGACGCCGCGCGTGAGGCGGCCGAGGCGGCGGCCAGGGAACGCGACCAGGCGCTTGAAGCCGCGCAACGCATCGTACGCGAGAGCCAGCGGCCCGTCGCGGGCGACGCGGCGACACCAGCCCGGATCATGTGCCGCGCGGGCTGCGGTTCTTTCATCAAGGCCACCACATGGTGCTGCGACGAATGCCGCGAACGGGAGCGTGACCTGGCCGGCGATTCAAGGTTGGATGTCAACCTTGAATCGCCATCGCCCGCCCACACCGTAGCCGTTATTAACTCGTTGAATGTCAACCTTGAATATCCCGCGCGCGCGCCGGCGCCGACCGCCCCCACGTCCGGCGCCGGCGTCGTCGCGCCCGTGAAGGCCTGTGCCGGCGGGTGCGGCGAGCTCACGCTCCGCGGGTGGACGTGTGGGCCCTGCGCCGCGCGCGTCGCGGCCTGGGAGCAGGGGCTGCACATACTCGATCGCACCGCGATGAGACAGGAGGGGGTCCATGATCGCTGAGATGCAGGCGCCGCCCTTGACGCCGCCCATCGTCCTAACGATTGGCCGCCAGGTCGTGATCGAGCCTGGCTACCCGGAGGAGCTGCGCCGCGCCGTCCACGACCGCTTCACGCTCCCGAACCCGGCCTACCAGGACGCCCTACGCTTCGACCGTGACACGCGCGACCTCCCCGAGCGCCTGCTGTACTACGACGTGCGCGGCGACGGCGCGCTGATCGTGCCGCGCGGCGCGCTCGAGCTCGTCTACCGCGACGTGCGCGCCCTGGGTTTGGAGCCACGCTGGACGGATGAGACGCACATGGCCGCGCCGGTGGCCTTCGAGGAGCGGATCACCCTATCGGACGCCCAGGAGCGCGCCGTCGGTGAGGTCCTGCGTCGGCGCATGGGCTTGCTTGAAGCGCCGGCCGGCAGCGGCAAGACCTGCATGGGCCTCGTCGCCGTGGCGCGTCGCCAGCAGCCGGCGCTCTGGTTGACGCACACCAAGGAACTCGCGCGCCAGGCCGTCGAGCGTGCCGGTATGGTGCTGGGGCTGGCGCCCGATGAGGTTGGCTTCATCGGTGATGGTGAGTGTCGCGTGGGCCAGGGGTTGACGGTCGCCCTCGTGCAAAGCCTGGCGAGAGGTATCCCGCCAGCACTCTTGAACGTCGCGCATGTTGTCCTCGATGAGGCGCACCACGCGCCTGCGGAGCAAGTAGCGGCCGTTATTGCACAGTTCCCCGCGCGCTACTTGCTCGGTTTGTCCGCGACGCCCTACCGTCGTGATGGCCTCGACGCCGTGATCGGCTTTCATGTCGGGCCGGTGGTCGCGCGGATGTCGAAGGAAGACTTGCAGGACCGCCTTATTACTCCATCCGTCGTCAAGCGCGACACGGGGCTGCGCCCGGCCGGCGACTCCTTTACGGAGCTGGTGAGCGACTTGGTGGTCTGGCCCGAGCGTAACGCCTTGATCGCCGAAGACGTGGCCGAGGCCGTTGCGTGCGGCCGTCGCTGCCTCGTCCTCTCCGAGCGCGTCGGCCACGTGCAGGAGGTGACGCGGCTCCTGCAGGAGCGCGGGATCGCCGCGGCGGCGCTGTACGGCAGCCTCGGCAAGAAGGTACGGGGCGAGGTCGTCGAGGCCCTCGGCGCCGGTGTGATTGACGTGGCCGTGGCGACGTGCTCGCTCGTCGGCGAGGGCTTCGATTGTCCCCATTTGGACGCTCTTTTCCTGGCCACGCCCGTCAGTTACCACGGCCGGGTCGTGCAGTACCTCGGCCGCGTGTCGCGGACGGCGCCGGGCAAAGTTGACGCGCTCGTGGTCGACTACACCGACGACAACAGGATGCTCTGGTCAACCTGGCGCAACCGCCGCATCGTCTACGAGCGGCAGGGGTGCGCGATCGCGACGTCGCCCGCGTCGCCGGCCGTGGCCATCCGGCCCCGCAGGAGCGCGTAGCGATGACTCGTGAGCGGGAGAGGGAGAACCCGTTGCCGCCCGACGCGTGGGTGGAACTGGTCGGGCAGTTCGACGAGGGCGACGACGAGCGGGGCCGCTACCTGGCGGCGCGCCGGCGGCCCTACGATGCCGTCGAGCATGAGATCGCGCCCGTGTACTATCTGCGATCACCCCGCGCGCACGGCTATCGACCGTGCGCGCGTCGCCGGCGAGGTGATGCGCCATGTTGCGGAACGATTCGCTATGTCGTTCGCCGCGCTGCAGCGGCACAAGGCGCATCACCTCGCCGACCTGCTCGCCGATGCGAAACAGCGCCAGGATCAGGCGCGTGATGCGCATGTCGCGGCCGTCGGCGTCGCGGTTCAGGACCGCGCGCGCCGCCGAGGAGGCGCGCGCGCGCGGTCCTCATAGGCTGGACAAGGCTCCAAAGATGAAACAAGATGATACGCTTTTCTCGCGCGCGCGTGGGCGAGGCGTGTATCTTCCACAAAATTCCACAAAGCTCGGCGCGCGCGCGAGGACAGGGCGCGCTG
>JAABUI010002461.1_pt1 | contig 10248 bp, 11 predicted proteins | sample 5559111 | NCBI WGS metagenome assembly JAABUI01 (sample SAMN10711870, study PRJNA513365) | rock metagenome | isolation source: Antarctica rocks | place: Antarctica: Victoria Land, Buttleship Promontory
CTAATAGGCACGTTGTATCGGGTCCAAGTATGGAGATAGGCCTGACTGAAATCGCCATTTCCGGAACATTGTCAAGCCTCTCACGAGTTCCCTCTCTTCACCCGCCTTCTCCCACAACATGACAATCCGAGACATCAACTATTCTGCGCAGACTTCAGAGCTGGAATCATCCTATCGACAAGGTTGGCAGGTTGAGCTACCACTTTTGGTGTACGGGGATGGCCGCACCAGAGAGCCAAGGCGTTTATGGGATACTCGAAAATGTTTGCGAGCCAGCCGCGGAGCATGCTTCTTGAGCCCTGGAAACCTGATCGTCGATCCTGACTACTAGGCAGATGACGCTCACGATCGCTTACACATTCTCTACACTTCCTTTCAGACTGATTTTTCAGTAGGACGGTGTGAGCTGGGTCTCGACCGTCTCAAGTGTCCTGGCGACCTCCCACTGGCTGGACCACCACAATGGCACTACCCGCGCCTGTCGGCTACCTTTATTGGTATACCACCTCAATCATCCTCGCACTTCTCACTCTCCTCAATGCCGTCAATCACATCTACCGCTACATCACCCGACCATCGTCGACCCCTTCCGCTCCTCTTACCGCCATGCCATCCCCCACGAAGACTTTTTCGAGTGCGGCGAGTTTGGAGTCAGGGCGATCACAAAGACCACAGCTCAGTGCGCTCGACCGGGCGGCGCGAGCTGCGAGGGTAGTGGCGGAGAAATGTGTGATCTTGACGGCATTGCCCTTGCCGAATCTTCGATTTTGGATCAAACAGCGGACAGCCAAGTCATCGATATCGACGGCCGAGCTGACTTGGCAAGTCTGCTATGTGTTGGGTGTCCTTGTGCTCTCCTTTGCAGGTAGTGAGTTGGTATCCGCTGTTTTCAAGCGTACCACTAAGTGGTCCTCCTCAGCCGGATGGGATAGACTCATCGTGTCAAATCAAGCGGCGTGGGTGGCAGCAGCTCAAGTACCCTTGATCATCGCGCTTGCGGGCAAGAACAATCTCGTGTCGTGTAGGTACCTTGCCTCGACCTAAAGTCCCATCTCGCTGACTTGGTTGTAGTCCTAACAGGCATTCCTTACGAGAAGCTGAACTTCCTGCACCGTGCCGCTGGTCGGGTCTGCCTCGTCGGCATTTGGATTCACACCATCTTACACTGGTCTATCACCAAAGGCTTCACCGTCGCTAACTGGCACGAGCATATCTCTCAATGGGTCAGCGAATTCTATTTCCGCATCGCGAACCATCGCTAATTAACAATCAATAACAGGGTTCAACCGGTGTCATCGGGTTTACGTTACTCTATGCCACCTCCCTCCCTTGGTTCCGACGACGACTTTACGAGTTCTTCCTCGTCACGCATATCTGCATTGTCGCCATAACCCTTGGCGCGTTCATTATGCACTGGCGGAAAGTCGATGTATGGATCTACGTGCGTGCCTCCGCCTTACCCTAATCCTCAGCTGACTCTGCTGTAGCCCGGCATCGGGCTGTGGGTGGCCGACCGACTCTGCCGCATGCTACGACTGGTACTACTCAACCGCCTCTGGGCAGTCGTACCATCGCCGACCGCTTCCAACCTACCCTCCGCCGCCACGCTTACCCTTTTGACTCCCTCAACCCTCATGGTGTCGTTCCAAACCCCTTCGCCTCACCTTCGATGGTCAGCGGGCCAACATTTCTACGTCGTGATGCCGGGCATGTCTCGCCTCCCATGGGAGGCTCACCCATTTACGGCTACCACCATCCCGGCCCGTCCTGGGTATGGCACGGAGAGCGGTGAACTCACCTTCATCGTAAGGGTTAGGGACGGCTTCACGAAGGAGATGAAATTGAATGTCGATAAGGAGCGCAAAACAAGGGGTCTGGACGTGGATGGCGAGTGTAAGGTCGAGGTCAAAGCTGCAGTGGAAGGACCCTATGGTGGGACTACGGACATGAGCCGTTACAACGGGATCGTGATCATATCCGGTGAGTTGGAACTCATCGCCGAGAAGCACGCCTCTGACCATAATCAGGCGGATCCGGGATCTCATTTGCGCTCTCTCACTTGCTACAGATCATCCGCGATGCCCGGGAACGCAAATCCAGCGTACAGACCGTCCGAGTCATATGGATGGTCAAGTCACGACGTAGGTCATACGTGTTTCTCCGATCGATTTTCCGGCTAACATGGCCTAGTTCATCTCAACTGGATTGCCCCAATTCTTCTTCAACACGTTCACTCCATTCCCTCCTCTCTCCGCATAACCCTTCACGTCCACGTGACCAAGCACTACTTCTCTCGCAATGGCTCAATGTCCCTACCTGTCAGGGCCATGCTCCCCACCAATCCTACCGCGGATCAGGGCTACGACTTCGCAAAGTTTCTTTCGCGTGCTGCAGAGCCGAAGAGGCGAAAATCCCGTCTCATGTCGCCTATGTCTTGGGCGACCTGGACAGGCGCATACGACGAAGATGGACAGACCGGGCCCGGCACTCGACGAGGAACGATACTTACCGAGGAAGTGGCCAAGCTTCGTCCAGCTAAAAAGCTTGGGTTCTTTGGGCGATCATCATCCGACGAGGACAAGGGGGATCTCGAGGTGGATGAGGAGAAGATGACGCAAGCCGACCAAGTGGGAGTGCCTACTTTCAGCTGGACTGAGGGTTACGCCGGCGATACAATCCCTTCCGCCGGCGATACTCCCCCTGCCGCCGTCGATGTTCCCCCCGAAATCCTTGCCGAGTTTGGCGGCCGACGTCCTAGTCCGAGCCCAAGGACAAGAAGGCTGCCGTCCCAAGCGCCCGGATTCTCGCCGGTTCGGGAGGAAGAAGATCCCCTCGATGTGGGACCGATGGACATTTCCCCCTTCTCCACCGCTAGTGGCAGTCGCCTCTCACCCTTCTCTACCGCCAATGGCAGAGACATCTCGCCCTTCTCTACCACTTATGGAAGGGAAGTCTCGCCCTTCTCTGCCGGCCCCAGTCGGAGTCGGGCCGTCTCGTACGACATGCTTTCACCCCAGGACCCCGTGCCGCCGGACCAGGTCGACTCGGTTGACTACCCGTCTCCTTCCTTCCCCGCTCATGAGGGCCGGGACGCCCTAGACGTTCCCTTCCCTCTCACTCTGCCACATCGCCGTAGCTCCCCTGGTGCCCCTTTCTCCCACCGCCGCAGCTCCCCGGGCGCACCTGATGAGCCGAATATTACTCCACCTCCTCATGCTCGGCGGATCTCGATCTCCATCAAAGAGCCCGATCATCCTCGACGGAAATCGTCCGCCTTGTCACATAAGTCGTCTTCACCAGGGAGCCGGAAAATATTGCTTCAAGCATCTCAACCTCGTCGACCTAGTCCCATATTGAATATTTCTATTCATTCGGAGGACTCGAGCTTCGTCACCGCAGGAACTTCGCGCCCGACGCAATCAAACGAATCCTCCCTCTCCGGACGGTCAGACTTCTCCGTCTCACCCGCATCAAACTTATCCACCTCACCCGCGCCCGCTTCCCTCCTCGTCCCCTCCGCACCCTCTCCCATCGGATCTGGCGCCCTCACACCGGCACTCGCCGAGACCGGTGCTGACAATTTCGCGGGAGATGCTTTACAGATGCGTCGGCAGTCCATCGGGTTGGAGTCGATCGTTAAATGGCATGAAGGTCGGGCGAATCTCGAGAGCGTGGTGATGGAGATGATGGAGGAGGTCGGTCAGGGTGGATGGGTGAGCGTGAATGCCTGTGGACCGAAGAGTCTGTTGGGTTCGGCGAGGAATACAGTGAGTGATTTGAGCAGTGTCAAGTCGGTTTGGCAAGGGGGAGTTGGGGTCAGTTTCCATTCGGAGACGTTTGGGTGGTAGATCAAAATAGACTGGACATCCGCATGGATTTGCTGCCATATCACCGCCATCAATCACTCGCAGCAAGGCCGCCTGACCACGTTCATCCGAATGTTACATGATAAATGCTTGTGACTTTACATCAAGACCCTTCAGAACGCCTCACGCAAACATCATATCTGTATCCCCTCTTGATCCCCTCAACTCCCTCCCCGATTGCGCCTCAATAATCATGGCCCCCTGTCTCCCTCCCGCGCCATTTCCCTCCTCTTCCTCGACAAGCGTCCCATGTCTCCTTGAACCCGTTCCATTGGCATGCGGTGCGAAATTGACATGACGATCCGGCCCTCCATTCGCCATAGTCGAGAGGAACGTATAATTCATCGGTGTTTGAGTTTCCAACGACCCGAAGCCACTCGCATGTGTCGACTCCGAAGCCGAGGCGATCGGGATGCCCGAATTTGGTCCCGAGCTGGGGTTGCTGTACTGACGATCCAGCATCGACGGGTCGGTGAGCACCGCCAAGGAGCTGAAACAATCCGGGTCGTCTCCCAACCCCAATCCAGGTGAGATACCATCGCCGTATTCTTCCTCCTCGCGCACCGCTTCAGGCATGTCCACATCTCCACCATCTGTGAAGCCGGTCTCCTGCACAGCTGTGACCTGTCTTGCGAGAGGTGCGGACCCTAACATCCCGCCTTCTTCGCTCGCGGTACCGCTCTCCCCACCGAGCAGCTCGTCGACGCTGGCCGACGCAAGGCCGAAACCGATGTTGGTGCTGGACTGGACATCGGCTGGTGCTTCGTTGAGGTAAGGAAAGCGGATCGAATGGTTGGAAGGACGACGGGAGATAATGGATGCTCGGCGGGAAGCGATCTCCCAAGCGTCTTCCGTCTCGACATCTTCCTCCAAATTTGCAAAGGTGCGCTGGACAACCATGAGCTGTGGTCATGACTGTAGATCACGAGCCTACGCAGAGAGGGCAAGAGAAGCCAGGATGATGTTGCATGAGAAGCGGACGAATGCACTTGTAGTGGAAGACGTGTGAACATGGCCTGGAAAGTCGTTTCAGGCGTTGATCAGTGAGTAGAATGTTTGACTCACGCGATGAACAGCGATTGGCAGACCGTAACCGAGAACAAGCAGATGCAGCAATCTGTAACACTCGCCTTCCCCTTCTTTGCTGACGCCGGTCCGGGAAGCTCAGAAGACTTGCCCTTGCCTTCGGGCGTGTCACCGCCGAGGGCTTTGAGCTGCTTCAAGGCATTGGTACTGATCGCGTATTCAGCACAATCCCTCATTTGCCAGTGGTGCCAATAGACTCACTTGAACTCATTCGCACCTCGCTGCCATTCTCGTCCCAGCTCCACACGCATCTTGATACATCTGAACATGTCCTCATGACCCCCTTGATAGTCGACACCGAGCTGAAGCACATCGCCGTCCTGTAAAGCGAGTCAGCCTTGCTTGCTCCACTTGGAGCGATGAACATTCGGCCTCAACTCACATTGATCATGGCCGGCCGAGATTCGGTATTTGGACTAGACAGTCGGATGTGATTTAAGAATGTCCCGGAGCTACTGGCCGTATCTCGTATGAAGAACTGCTTTCATCAGCATGTCTTCCTTCTAACAGCGCTTGACCCACCTTTCCTCCTGCCTGACACCAGATCTCCGCATGTGCCCTGCTCACAACCTTGCTCTTGAATCCCACCTTCCCTGAAGTAACATCTCCGCCGCCACCCGCAATTGTGATCGGCCCGGTCCCTATTGGTCCCGGTGCAGGGACACTAGCTGGACCAGCACCATTGCCGGATCCCGAGGCTGTACCCAATGGCCCTCCTCCATTGCCTGTTACTCCAGGAGTAGCCGGTACCCCAGGCTGGGAGACTTTCTCGGTAAATCTTCCGATCTTGAGGATCAGAGCGGGTAGGCGCCCGTTGACGTTAGGTCCGACCGCGGTCACAGACGCCGCTGCAACAGATGGAGAGGCGCCGGTGGGGACTACTATCGGTAGTATTTCCCGGACAACGGGGTCGAAGGCGAGCGAGCGGGATGTTTCGAGGTGGGGGACGAGGCGAATGCGATAGGTCTTTGGGGGCATGCCGCCGTTCATATGAGGTTGTGCCAAAGGTGCCGTGGTCGGGATCGATGACATGGAAGGAGATGTGTCTTTGAAAGAAGTTAGCACGAGCTTCGCTGATCGATCGAATACTCACCTAGCCCTGCTCCACTCACAAGACCCCCGCTGACCGGGGTACTAACAGTCCTCGTCACTCCTCCCCCTCGACTCGCAGGGCCCGCCAACAGGTCTCTTGAGCTCTCTCCTCTGGTTGTTGGTGCACCCATCGGATTGCTGAGCTCCGCCGATGGGGACGTAGCGCCTCTTGGATTTGACAAGGTCGCCGCCCGGTTACGCGTCCTCATGTTCATGAAGCTAGGCAGAAAGGAGTTCCTAGGGGATGCAGGGGAGGCCATGCCGCCTGTTGGCGTGGGGAGAGGGGAGCCATTGGGAGATTGTGCCACGAATGGTGAGGTGGGAAGTGCGATATGGGTAGGCCGATTGTGCCCCGATGCTGTGCGTGACATGGTTGATGATAAATCGAGGCCCGCTTGGGTAGCGGCGACTTGAGCGGCTCGGATACGGTGACGAACGGATGTAGGGGAGGAGGTGGCTCTGAGGTGGGCGGGTCGAGCTAAGGACGATGACGAAGGTGATCCGGGAGTCAGGTGGAGGAGTGATGGAGTATGGGATGATCGATCAAGGAGATCGTGTGTTGAGGGAGCTCGGGCTTCGCCGATCTGCTCAACTAGATAGGGATGATAGCTAAAGTACATCATCCTCGTCAGCACATTCAAGCGACTCGCCTACAAGGGAGCAGACAAGCTTGAAACATGAAAGAAGTATTTTGACTGGAAAGGCGGGAGGGACTGCACAGTCATCTGCGCGTCATGATGCGTTCGGGCGACCGGTATTGAGACGCACATCGAAGGACGAGAAACAGAGCGGCAAAGGATGTCTCGGGATGATCGAGCGAGATCCAGAGGTCAAAGCGCAACGAGGCTTACATTGAATTATAGGAGATTGCGGTACCTGTCCATCAAGCAGGGACACTTCGTCCTCCTTGAGCTTGGACCTTCCCCGGTAATCCGACGTCTAGAGCGATACCGATCTATCGATGGATCCGCTCGATCTACCAAGAATCTTGATAGCCATTGAAGTCCTGAAGAAATCGAGAGTCGAGGCACACTCAATATCCGCAAGAGAGTTTAGCTTGGGAACCCGGTAATGCGGGTTTGGCTTGTTCCGACCCGTTTCGACGATCTCCTGCCTGATTTGGAGCTGCTATCTAATTCATTATGGCAGTGCTACGCTTCTCGCTCTTTCCCTATCCGTCAAGTATTGAGGACGCGAGCCCGTAAAGACGACATTAGCGGACAAGAGCGATACAGAAAGGCTATATCGCACCGATACCATACAGGAGCCATTTAGTGGCTTCAAGGACTAAGGCGTCCCGTGCAGAGTTTCTCCGGTAGGCAAAGGTATCGCTATTCGACCTTCCTTTCGTCTCCCGCATAGCGGCCAGTAGTCGAAGCATACTGATCACAGTCCTCGCCCGTTCAAAATTCCCCCAGACACCGCTCCGTCGAATAAATCATTGGCCTCACATCATATTCGCAAGCGAAAGCTGTCTGGTACATCGTAGACCGATTCATGATGTCTGTTTTCCGTGCCTTGTACGCCGGAATAATATTTCCGGGTACACAGGTCAGCTGCCATTTCCGCCGAAAAAGTCAAGGGTCACGCTTCGAGGCGATCAATACGTATCCTCGAGGCGGCATGCTGTGCAGTTGTCATGCTTGAACAATGTATGTATCTACGTAGGCCAATCCATGAGAGCCAAATCTGCACAGGGTTCCAGCGTTGTGGATGCACACCCGGCCAGGGTGGATGACCGGCGAGAATGCGAACGCATACAGGCTGATTTCGATCTCCTGATTTCTGAGCCAAATTACTGTTTGCAGAACCCTGTCGGACTTTCCTTTCTTCCATCATTCCTCCATGTCTTCTTATCACAGCATCCTCATCTCTCCTCGTCATTTTTCGTGACGCTGTGTATACACCTCCGACCCCGTAAGTCGTCCCGTAAGTCGTCAAAAGACTTCTCATCAGTATCAAAACATCCAGACGAGAGCTGCCGTAATCATACTCACCCCCATCCCAGCTCGTTCCCCACCGGTCATGGCCCAACGACCACTCGACGACGTCGGCCACTGGAGCTCTCCACCACCCTCCGAGACCCCGCTCGTCCAGGTGGGTAGCTCCTCCCCTCATTTCATCCCGTTTCTCGGTGCTCTCCGCAACCATTCCAAAACAAAAGTTTGGACGCGGGGACGGGCCGTTTCAGCCGAAGCAAGACCCCATTGTGTGACCCACGATGACCTCAGCTGATCATATGTGTATCTTTCCTCCTTACACATTTCACCCTACTTCCCTTCCCATTGCGACCATGCTGCTTTGCGTGCTCCCCCATCATTCGCTCATTCTCGACTTTTCGACAACTCCGCTCTCCAATCCCAGCCATCATCTGTACTTCGGATATCTCCCCCAAAGCTCAGTTCGGCTTCCCCTCCTGCACTAGCTAGGGAAAATTATCTGCTCCACCCTGCTTTCCTTCCCCCTTGCGAACACGGGCGTGACGGAGATATGCATGCGCATGCTTTTGGTGAGTTTCGTTCCGCATGGCTGTTCTCGACAGTTCACAGCCCGAAGTCAAAACATGTCATTGACTCCCGCTCAGACCTTCTCTCCCTCTCCAATGGCTCTCCTGCTCCCTCTCTTTCCCTCCTGTCCCCACCTGTTGCGTCCGAGGCAATCCCTGCATCGATACCCTCTCATCCATCATCGGTTCTATCTGCCACCTGCCCATCAACCCAGACGAACGGGACTCTGTCAAACGGAAGTGCCGCTGGGTCCGCACCGAAGCCGAGGAGGATGAGCTCTTCGACGACTGGAGTCTTGGGAAGAGGGAAATTAGGCTTGATGGGTGAAGGGAATATGGGATTAGGAAGTGTGGGCAAGGACGCGTGAGTTCTCTAAATCTTGCTTGATGGTCAATACGGCCAAATTTCGCCGAGGATTTGCTAAAGCTCATCTTAAGTCGACCTAACGGTGTCTATCACGCCACATCCTATTCAAATCCTGCACCTATCCTTAATCGCCGTGGACAAGGACCCTCGCCAGCGCCGCAGCTGTTCGACTTCGCCAAAACCGACCGACCTACCTCTCATTCTTCTCATTCCCACCGACGTCCCTCTCTTACTGTCCCGACCAGCGCACGCTCCGTCTCAGCTTCAGTCGTACCCGCCTCCTTGCCTACCCGAGGTACACACTCGCAACCTCCACATATCCATCCCCCACCAAACGATGACATGGACCTCGACATGGAGTTTGGTGGGGACGAGGACGACGATGAAGAAGGAGACAGCGGACGCAGCGGTAGCGTTGAGCTCGACATGGATATGGACGAAATGGACGGGGAGACTAAGGATGCTTGGAGGAAGCTTGCGCTCGGCACGGGCAGCGGGGGGGTCAAAGGGCGGAGAAAGGGCATGGTCTTCAAATGCGAGCACTGCAACAAGGTGATTTGCGCACTGCACATGAGGTGAGAAAATGCTCATTTTATTCTAGGAGTACCGCCACCCCAGTTGTCTCGTCAAGCATCGCTGGGAACATAGTCCGCATTGGAAAGAACCGACGCAATTGAGCATGAGCAAGCACCAGCAGGTCCAGATGCTGGAGGTGGGTCGGAAATCCACTCCTCAGATGTCACACTGACACTCCGATCAGGCCGCTGCCATCCTCGCGCATCTTGGCCCCTCTCCTGGCCGCGCTCTGCCCAATGACAAGTCCTTATGGCCGGCCATGCTTTCTCCGCCAGAAGGGGAGCACGCTCAGCTTCGACGGCTCTCATCATCGATGCGCTCGCCTCCCAGCTCCGTCACAGCGCCGCTTACGCCCTCGTCCCTGCGTGACCCATCTACCCTCAATGGTCATGTTGGTCAGGCCACCAAGGACCGCAAGTCCAGCCCGGGTTCCGATTCTACGACCTCTTCCGTAGGAGAAACCTACGTCCCTCATCCGCAGTCCGCTTCCCCTGCATTCGGCAGCCTAGGAATCCGTCAGAATGGCCGGCCCATCCAGCCCGTCGACATGGAAGGGAATTGCGCCAACTCGTCGCATTCCTCCTCTGTTCCCGGTCCAGGAACACCTCACAGTATCGGATCCCTGCCTGATATGGCAGGTCTACATTTCCACACTGGCGTGACCCCCTCCGGCGTCTCACCGATCCCTAATCGAGGGATGCCGATGAGCCTCAATGCGAGATCAGGTATGATTGGCGGTGGCATGTTTGGCGCCA
>JAABUI010002462.1_pt1 | contig 10247 bp, 15 predicted proteins | sample 5559111 | NCBI WGS metagenome assembly JAABUI01 (sample SAMN10711870, study PRJNA513365) | rock metagenome | isolation source: Antarctica rocks | place: Antarctica: Victoria Land, Buttleship Promontory
AGACTGAAGGAGAGTTCATGGAGCAGAGCGCGGCCAGGCTGGTGACCGATCCGCCAGAGACGCTTTGAGTGGTGTTCGTACGAGAGGGACCAGTGTCAGTAGTTGCAGAGTCCGCTTCACATGTGCCAGATTCAGGTAAGACAAGCTCGGGATTCCTTATCTCGGGCCGGCGAAGCCGACTATACGATATCCCAATCAGCCATTGCGCGTGTTGGGATGGTGAGGAGTACAGAGAGACCGGGGTTTATGCTTACACCGAAGGGAGCGGTCGGGAAGCGGGTTGAGAGGGCGGTGGAGGGGGAGAGGGTGATATTGCACATTCATGGAGGGTAAGTGGGAGCGGACGTATGGAGAGGAGAGCAGTGGAAGGCTGATATGGGGTTCAGAGGGTATATCAGGGCATCCGCTTTGGTCGTCGTTTGGGCTGGACATGGCGACGGCGACGAAGCTTCGTGTTCTCAGGGAGTGCGCTTCATGTTCCTCATTTCCCCCGTCCTCTTGCTCCGCTTCTTTCTTACCGTCTTTGTTATCGCTCGATTGACTCGTGCTGAGACCACTCTCAGCAATGAGCTACCGCAACCTCGACTCCACCTCCTCCTTCCCCGCCTCCATCCTCGCCGTCCTTACATCCTACATCCACTTGACCCGCACCCTGCACTTCCCCCCTTCCTCCATCTGCCTCGTCGGCGAGTCCATATTATCCTCGATTCGCCATGGTGCGACTTCACCTTCTCCTACCAGTCTTACCAGACAGACAAGGGTTGGGATACCTTGACGACACCGAGATTGCGCATGGGAGTCAAGTCCACTGTGAGGCACTACGAGCCCGAGGCGCTGGAGGATGTGTATTTCTCCCCTGCGAAAGCGGGGGCGGAGGAGTGGAGGTATCTGATGAAGGAGGGGGTGAGGGTGTACATGATGGTAGCTGGGAGGGAGTTGTTCGCGGATGAGATCATGGCGTTGTATGGTGCTATGACGGGCGCTGGGGTGGATGTGAGGTTACGAGAGGCCAGTGGTGTCCTTTTGACAAGAGGTGAGAAAGAAGGCTGAACAGGGGCGTAGGATAAGGATGGACTGCACACTTCGATGCTGAACGAGCCGAGGGCGAAGGAGATGTTCAGGAAGGACCTCCGGGAGGTATTGGGTGTATCTTGAGGTAGCGAAGGAGGACTTGAGGATGTAAAGAGCTAGTATGGGGCTCAGGATGGAGCTTTTCGGCATGCAAGTGAGCGTGCTATGAGGTGACGGCACTGAGCATCAAGGGCTCGATGATTGATTATGCGTCAGATTCGTACTGCTGGGCGTAAAGCTGGGAGGCAGGAATGACGATCACCTTTTCATCCATCATGGCCTTCGCGGTCCCAAAAGCCTGATGGCAACGCGAAGCTTCGAGATAGCCTTGTTCAAGAAAGTGCTTAGACATTCCACTTCGATAACGCAGTATTTCAACAGGGAAAGAGGACGAACCTCGCAAAGATATTCGCCACTCACCACTCCACTTGCCACTCGCGTGCCTGCTTTTGATTTCGCCCCGAATTCGCGTCTTGCCTCTCGGAGCTCTTCCCATCAATTTCCTTCTCATCCTCCACTTTCCCTTCCCGGTACTGCACTGATGAGATCTTCTGACCTCATTTGACCTCACACTTTGACTGCTAACTTCCCATATCATGTCTCGTGACCTTATCTCACCCATTCAAGGTACTCATGGCCTAAGTCTTCTTAGCGACGATCTGACCTCCTATCAGTATCCCTCGCTGCGCTTCGCGAGCAGCTCAAAATCGTCCCTGTCACTTCCGCCACCCCTATCAAGCTCAAAGAACAACTCATACAGACCCTCAACGAGTTGAGACGCGCGGCGGAGCAGTATGTCGGGAAGAAGAAGGGGAAGAAGAGGAAAGATGAAGATGGGATGGGGAAGGAGGAAGATGGGAGGAAGGCGGATTGGATGGATAGTGAAGGTGAGCAGCTCCTTCATCGTCCACTGCCCGCTTTTCGCATCAATTGCGGTAGGCCGTGTGACTATAAGAAGCTGAGGTGAGAATAGGGGTATCGATCTGGAACATGGCGGCCCAAGCGAGTCGCTCTTTGGCCAGTACGGAGGGGGTTGAGGAGGATGCTGGGATGGCTGCGGCCAGTATGCCTTCCCGTCTTGTATTAGTGGAAGTTTGACTGACGGTAGTGATAGTGAGACTCGCTGCATTCCGACTGGTCGAAGCTGCTACCGATCCCAGGTCTCCCCCGCCATGTAAGTTGACCCTCTGCCACCTGCAAAGCGCTGAAGAAAGACACCCAAGACATCGTCCGACTCCTGAATATGCTGTCCAAGACTGTCTCGGCTCTCCTCAGTGTGTTTCTAGCCTGGAGATCCGGTGATACTCATAGAACTTTCCGCAGCTGCTGGTGACAAGGCGGTGACTGTACAGCTCATTGGTCAGGGAGCAGAGGTGAGTGATCCCAGATGAGCCGCTACCTTTCTGCCCCGCTTTGGGAGCATCCTTCGCCAATCGTTGACCAGATCTTCAGTATGAGACCCTTCTCACCTCCAATCCACCACCAGACAACCAGAAAGACGCCAAAGAACAGACGAGCGCCCTTCTCGCCTTTGGTCTTACCAGAATCGATGCTGTACGCGGATCCCCAAGCTGCGAGGCCCGTCTGACAAGCCCTCAGGCGATGTCGGACGACAATCCGGATTTTGGACTGAGTTTCGTCACCAATGCTATGGGTAAGCGGATCCTTCGCTTCACAGGCCAGAACCGATTCGCGGCTTAGACCTTGAGACCGAGGGCTGCTTCAGCTCCACGGATGTAAGTTCCGACGCATCCGACAGTAGTGATGGCTGAGACTCCGCTCACAGTATCGTGACCTCGCTTCGAAGTGCTGGTCTGTGGGCAACGAGCTTAGGCAACGAGGCGACTTGAGTGGTCGAGATGTAATGGCCGAAGCCATCGAATGGCTTCGCAAGGGGGAGTTTATCGTGGAGAGAATGGAGCTTAGGAATGTGGACGCGCCCGACGTCAAAGACTTGAAAGTACGCGCCTGTTACCATTCTTGGAGTCTGACACTTGCAGATCGCGCTTCTTCGCAGTCTCGGTTCGCATTTTTTCCCATCGAGAAATATTGTCTCTGACTGAACTCTCTAGCTCGAGCTCATCTGTCTCGGTCGAAGAAGGATCCTGAGGCTTTTAACGAGGCTCAAGCAGTTCTTCAAGGTCTCGCTCAGGAGACAGATCCTCGGGTAGGTCCCCTCTCTGTATCCAGCTTGCTTTGACAACCTTTCCCTGTCAGGACCAAGGCGGCCTCCACGATCTCAAGGTACTGCAATTGCATAGTCTTAAGCAACAGAAAGCTCCCGAAGGTCTTCTGCGCGAAGGTGAGCTCTATTGCACCCCTGGCCTGTCATTGCTGAGTCTACTAGTGATGCAGGGTCTTCTGCAGACTGTGAGATGGGACCAAGAAGGGGTTATGGAGTAAGTCTGTGTTCCTTGCTAGACTGAGCAAACAGCTAAAGTTTTTTAGGCTGCTCTCGGAGATCCATGCCCTCAACGAATAGTAGGTCGCCTCAGTCAGCGCGGGACCTACCGTCACTCATGCTGATGGCTTCCCCAGTCTCGATTTGTCCCACAGCGCAAGTCAAGCATTCCTCAACGTCGCGCTTTCGAACCCCGCCGGTCATGCCTATATCGAGCACATTGTCTTGACAACGCTGGTATCGCTCAGAGCCGTGGTCGACTCGCGTCCTCAAGTCGCCTACCAGGTCGCAGCCAAGGCCTTGCATGGTAGGTCTTTGTCATTCAGCCAATCTGACAGACATCTAGCTGTCCGGGATGCTCCGTGTTACAGCTTGAAGGATAAGACCAAGGTCATAGCCTGCGAGACGGTAAGCGTTCTCATCATTTTCAGACGTATCTGAATACTGACCTATGGCTCAGGTGATCTGGAGCATGGCGGAGAAGGCGTATGACGATGGCGGACGATTTGACCAGGCGGCAGGATGGTGTAAGTCATGAGTATTTCGGTTTGTGACAAGAAATGTCTGATCATATCAGTCCTGCTTGCCGCGCATGAAGCCTTCGCCGAACTTGGCAATGAGAACTTTTCGAGGTGTTTCCGGTCAATACCCAAAATCTCCCTAGGAAGTATACTAAGCTGTGTCGTTCGCAGGAAAGCAGCCTTGTGCTACATCAAGTCCGGTGATTATGGCTCAGCTCAAGACTTGATCGGGCAATGTCCCGCGAACGAGGCATCAACCCAGTACCTGAGCTTCCTGGTGGCTGTTCAGCAAGGTGCATCTCCTCTGAGCGCATTATCCCTCATCAGATAGCTGAAACCGTGAGGCAGGTCGCGAAAACGCTGGTAGGTGCAGAGAAGGAGTACCCCAATTTCCCTGATCTCGAGCTCATCAGCACTCGATTCCATCGAGGCTATCCTACGCTGCCCTGATTTGGATGGGAAACAAATCCTCCTCATGTCGTACGTCCCCCGGGGAGCCGCACTTACTCTGCTGATCACTCGCTCAGATCACTTGCGCATGACAAAGGGCTGCATCAAGTCCTCATGAAAAGCTTGTCCGCGCTTCTCGAGGCACTCAGGCAGCCAAACATTGCATTCGCCGTCAAGATCGAGAGTATTACCCTTGTTCGGTGAGTCGCAGCCATCAGGCATTTCTAAGGCTGACTGTTCCTCCGCACAGCTGCCTGATTCGTATGACTCTCCTCGAGTTGGAGAAGGTAGAGGAGAAGTGAGCATGAAGAGGCAAAAGTTGTAGCTGATAGAATAAGAAATCCCCTCGCGTTGACCCTGTTGGACTACTTTCAGCTCGGTCAGTTTCCGTCTTTGGGTCGACATTCCCATTTGGCCGCCTGAATTGACTGGTGTGTCGAAGCCGTGAGGATCGTCGAAGGAGACAAGCGCACGGCCGAGACCCATGTCAAGGCGATCGCTTGGCTGTATAAGACGGGTACGTGAGACTCTCTGGACGCCCTTTCGAGGACAGAGCTGACCATCCGAAGCCTTCAACGCAGGTGTGACCGGGGCCAATGGCTGGGATCAAGGGACAGTTGCTGATATCTTCGACGCTGCGGTAATGGTGAGAGACTGTGCTCTCTACACGCTGACTTACTGTTTGTTAGCTGATGGTAACCTACGAAAAGATTGCGAAGGCCGATGTGGATCCCAACCTCAGGCTGCACAAAGGGACCGCGAAGTTCGCTTGTCTCTGTGGGAAGCGTGAGTTATGCTTGGTATTGCAGAAGCTGAGGAGGTCCAGTATTCGTTACTCGTGAAATGGTATCGGGACCCATCAAGGTAAGAGTTTATCTTAGTCTATCTTCACTGCTGATCGTACGCGACAGAATGATCAGCTGGAATTTCTAGGGGGATATCTCGCAGAGTGTCGCGACGACCTCATGGCCATTGAGCCTTCTGAGGCCAAGGTCACCGTGGTAGCGCAGATGATTACGACGGTGGACGTATTCGACGCCGAGATCCTGAGTGAATTGCAGGATTGGCAGGGGCTAGGCCAGCTGATCGATGTCAGCTTTCTTGTCAACGCCAAAGATTCCGCTAATCCTGACCAGGATGTGCAGAAACGTATCCAGCTTTCAAACCTTGGCGGAGGCAAAGGCGGTCATTGCCTCGAGACTATTGCAGATCTGCTTTCGCAATACCCGGACTGTCCGATCGCGAGTGAGCGAAGGAAGATAAAACCCACACGGGGCTGACGTACCCGCAGTAACCTTCAGGGTCCTCGAGGTGGGAGAATCCTCGGCGCAACTTCTTCTCTGATCGAATCCCAGGCTATACTCAACTCATACTCCGTCAACTCCCCTTCCGATATCGTCCGCTTCGCTCGATGGATGCGAGCCATCCTACTTATCATCCTTCACCGCGCGGGAAGGGACGACAACGAGAGGGCAGTGCAGTTTGTCCTGCAAGCAAGGGATGTTCTGAGGACTCCCGCCGGAAAGAAGGTCGGTCACATTCAGCGCCATTTCTCGTCCTATCTTGACTTCGGATAGGCATACCCGTCGGAGGAAAAGGTCTGGCTCTTGGCCCAGGCATGGAATCGCGGTCTGGAGTTCTTCCAGTGAACCGTATTCGCTCTGCATCGGACTGCCACTGATTCCTTACAGTACCTCGAAGCTCGAAGAGGCCAGGGATTGGTGCGAGCTGGCTCTATCCATCAACGACTTCATCCCCCAAGACGACAGGTCTCGTGCGAAGGTCGGCCGTTCATGACCAGCGGTAGTCTTACTTCAGCTGATCAAATTTTACTCGCAGATGCACGACCATTATCAGTAAGAGTCGCTCTGCGAACTGCTTTCCTGCTGATATGAACGACCAGATACCTCCTGTCGAAGTCCTCGAGCTGAATCACCGATACTGACACCCTTGACTCGCAAGACCCAAGACACGCTCGACAAGTATGACTGACCATGCCACATATGCCTCTTACATTATTGCACATTCGATGATCCCCTATAGCTACTCCTCTCATTCACGATGCGGGCCACCAGCTGCGTCTCACTGGGGACATTGACCATCATCATGTCGCCACTTGCTCCCGCTATCATGCAGCGCCTCCAGATCGTTTTCGATCGGTGCGCCACATTCCGTGCAGATAAATGCCGCCTCTTCGTCCGTGGTTGGGTCTCGTTCACGGCGAAGGTACCGATTAAAAAAGAAAGCTCCGATCAGGATCCCGCAAATAAGGAATCCTATGACTACGCCTGATGATCGAGGTCAGCGAACTCCCAGTTCGAGACGGATGAGGACTCGCTGGTGAGCTCGTCGCAGGATAGCCCGAGAATCACACTGTTCGATCACAGCTTTCGACGTGGTCTAAGTCTCAGAGGACATTGTCAGAGGCTGAACGCTGATACACTAGTTTTCACAAGTGTTGACGTTGTAGCAGCAACGGAAAGCTACGACGCTGGGAAGGATTGACAAAGAATTTCGGATTGGGGCCGTATACTTACTTACACAAGGGGTAGTTGACCTTTGAGACAAAATTCCATGTTTCATCTGATTCGGCGTTACGAGGAGAATTCGAAGGATGGAGCACAGGCGAGGACTGATCAGGAAAGCCTGACAGCTGTAGCGAAAAATCCGAATTAGCGGAAAGACCGTGCGCAGTCCGTCACACGCTACAGTTCGGTGCCCTCTTCGACAGAATACATCATGAGATACTCAGAGCGCACCAATGTCTCAAAAGACACGAAACTCATCGTTTGCCATATCCGTTCCCGCTCTTCTTGCTTTTCTTCTTCGGGCTACGCTTGTCCGACCGAAGAAATAGCACTAATAGAGAGATCATCAGAAGAAGCCCCACCGCGCCGCCCACCGAAACTCCTGATCTCGTCAGCGATCGAAGCGATGTCGCAGGCGTACCGATCACTGCAGGCTTCTTGATGGTACCATCTTGAGCTACGAAGAAGCTCCCCGTCGCCGTGGGATCGGCTTGGGGTCCGTACTCTGTCAGCATATTAGTGATTCTCTCGTACGGTCATTGTCGTCTTTCCGCTGCTGACTATGCACGTATCCGAAATCGGGGTGGTCGGGAGCAGTGATCTAGGGGTAGACGAAAGGATGAGACGTTCTCTGACTGGAGAATAGTCACAAAGGAGCGTGTGTTTTCTGGTTGTTTAACGTTCCCAGTATCCTAACGTGTCACCTGAGACGCGTGGATCGCCTTTGACTGAGAGCCACGGCGCGGTAGTCGAGCCGCCGAGACCGTTGGCCAGCTCCTCATGTGGACAAAGATGTGATGTGTATCCACAATAGTGATGCGTCGATTGTAACTGAGTAAATCGTATGCAATTCAGCTGACATAACTTCCGCCTCTTATGTCTATCGCGTAAAGATGGCATGCTCTGTTCACTATACATCCCCCTTCTCTTCGGCCTCCTTCTCCCGCATCTCGATGCGACGACTGACGTCAGAGGGATCGACCGGCTCGTCAGAGCTCCTGCTCGCCTGCGGCTTGTTCTTCTTGCGTTCCTGGCAGATGCAAATGCCGACAGCGAGTCCTACACCCAACACAACGAGCGCGACGATGATCCCTATTTCAGTCAGCGGATATTGAGGGGAGTTTTGAAGAGAACGATTCACCGATCAGGGCATGCTTGGAAATGCCCCCTTTCTTGGCCGCCTCGAGATATCCGCTCGATTCGGAGGCGGTAGCGGCTGCTGAAAGCGCGGATGTGGCTTCGGCCTCGACTGATGACATGTCGGCTGAGGGGGAACGGATCTGTTCTAATCTGCCAATGACTATCTGCTGGACGAGGAGAAGAACTCGGTTGCTCAGTGAAGAGTGTCTAAGGATGAACATGGTTATATGCCCGTAATATAGGAGAACGATCCGCAGGTGAAACATTCAGCGCCCGGGTTGGCGATATTCTCAGTTTCGCAGCATTCCTCCCTTCACCAATCTTCGCTCAGGGGTCTCGCTGATTATCTCTCACTCGTCTATCCCTCAGAATCTCCTGGAATTGTCGAAACTGAGCGAGCGGTCTCAGTCGAGAATCGGATCCGGTGGCGAAAGACCTAGCACTCAATTTCTCTCGCCTAGTCCATGACCCGTCCGGCCAGAGTAGCCCATATGCGTATACTGTTGTCATACAGCCGCACCCCTCATACTATAATTCATCTCCCTGAGCTCGACCGAGGAATGGTGATTGTACGAAGGCGGCCGCGCGCCAAAATTGTTCGATCGTCCGGAACTACAAACCCCTTCTTGTCCGGTCCCCGAGCCTTCGCCTGCGACTTCCGGCGCCAGTTACATTTCCCGCGTAGACATAGACAAGTACTAGCGATAGTCAAAGCAAGAAGTCAATATGGAGGTGTCCGACGGAGCCATCTCGAGTTCATTTGACATTTGACAAGGCAGGACAAAAGCCTGATGTCGGATCGATGTGAAGCAGGAGGTGATTCACAGAAATGGATCGTGTGTCATGAGGACGATAAGGGGGATGCAAACGTCGCTTGCATGGAGTCGGTATCAAAGGGGTATAGGACATTAGTTTCAGCTCGTTCCCCGGGTTTGAGTCCAGGGACTCGATCTACCCGGCGTAGTTTCGCGAGCGGTAGGGTGATTCATTCTTGAGGGAGTAATTGAGTCGTAATATTTTCGAAGTAATGACGACCCCGCACCAAGATTTGCTTCCGCTAGCTCCATCTTCTCATACACCACTTAGTCTGCGATGTCCTTTACATCCCCATTACTCCATCAATATAGCTATATCAAGCTTCATACTTTGTACAGGATGCCTAAACTATCATATTGACAACGTGCGCTGAGAACAATCGATCGCCAACTAGCCCAACTTGCCTCCGCACCAAGTACAAAGTCGACACGCCTTCTGATCAATTTCCAACCCTGTCTTCGTCGCGAAATCGCCCTTTGTCGGTATTGGAAGCGTCCCAAGACTTACCAGATACGGCTTGCTACGTATCCAGCATTGATTGCCTGCTGTCCTCATTGACGCGCAAGTTCAAATCCTTCTTCCGCATGAGGCAGCATGAATTCCTTCGACTCGTTCAACGCTTCGGCTACAATATCATCCTCCAAGCTCAATCCAGAAGAAACAAGCCATTCGAAAGTATCAGCTAGCTCTGTTTATCCATAGGCTAGCCACGGGCACGAGGTACGCGCTGTCTCGCGCCTATTCGGTGTAATGAACACGCTTGATGGGTAACGTGATACCACTGAGCAAGAGGTACAATATCCAGTCCAGTGGAACTGGCTTAATCCCATTATAACCTGGTGGTGTCATTCATGACATTCGGCGTCTCAGGTTCGTTTTCCTTCCGCTATGCGCCCTGCCGACTTGGAAGCAGCTGGGACCGTTGGACGTTGGACCGATAACTATCCAAGCCATCATCCGACAGCTGTCTTCCCACGTTCGCTGGCCTACGGTCAACGAGCGCTACGACCTCAAACGCAGCATCAAGTCTCGTGATGCGCAACTCAACTGCGTCGGTTCGTTGATGGCTCCCACATCAACCTCAAACATGCTCCCACTCGGCCTGAAAAGACGGCTGGATCCTTCCACAGTTGCAAGGAACAATACGGGTTCAACATTGTAGCCGTTGTTGTCAGGGTGCTACGCCGACCAGTGATAAGGACCGACGTCCAACTCCTACGACTGGCGATCGTGGCCGAAGGTGGCGATTGATAGGCAAAGAGGGTCCAGCGTCAAAGGTACTGTCGGGGACGTATGAGAACGTAGCCGAAGTAGGCACTG
>JAABUI010002464.1_pt1 | contig 10237 bp, 19 predicted proteins | sample 5559111 | NCBI WGS metagenome assembly JAABUI01 (sample SAMN10711870, study PRJNA513365) | rock metagenome | isolation source: Antarctica rocks | place: Antarctica: Victoria Land, Buttleship Promontory
TTGCCTGTTGCCCGAGCGCACTTGACTGTCGAGGTTGTGCAATTGCTGCGCCTTGTGGCCTTGTGGCAAGGACTTGCTTTGACGAGATTGAACCGAGGCCTGGTCTTCTTGTGCGTCGACCATGCACGCTTCAAGGTCAAGACAGCAATCAGACCCTTGACTGTGAAGACATTTCCTGTTTAGGTACGCAGCCAAGATTAGCAAAGTCTGACGCGGGCAGCATAATGACAGCAAGCACTTCGCGAGCACCGTACTGCATTGTTAAGCGGTAAACTGTCTATTGTAGACTTGTACGTCAACTATTTGCTTTTCAAAACCCTAAGCATGACAGCTTTAGTCACAGGTAATGATTAGTAATTCTTATAGTCAATATGAGCTAACGCTTACTCATGGTTCGATGAGCTCATTACAGCAACGCAGTATGCCGGTTCATATTCGAGCGGGGTGCCTGGCCCTGGCTAACGACCCATCTGCTTCACTCTACAATTTGCAATCACGCACAGGGTCGTAGTGACGTGCAGCAGCACAAACATCTCTGAGGGACCTGAAAGCAAACACTGGATTACGCAGTTCCAGGGTACTTGGACTGGCCCAGAATCCTAATGCCCGCTTGAAACATTGATACAGGCTTACAAGTGCTTCATCTCTTTGGTTAGAGCCAGCATGGTGAAGTGCTCTGATAACCTGCAATTCATGTCTTGTCGACTTGCTATCATGTGTGTCATGCAGTCTTTCAGGTGTATGGGACATTCATGTGTGACTTTGTAAAGCTGTAGCTGGTCAATTGGTGTGAAACCCACAAGCACTGAAGGCCAAGCTGATCAAAATCAGATTTGAATGCACGGTGAACTGTTGTGTGAGTGAGCTGACAAAATGTAATGTAGCTGCACGACCACCAAAACCCCGCAAGCTACACCCACTTCACTTGACCGACTTACCTATGCTGGGACATACTGCAAGGTCACAGTGCTGACTCAGCAAGGTGAAACATGCTGCGGTATGCCATGCACAGCATTAATGCTGCAATATTGCAGCAGTTTCACTACAGCGACAACAATTGCGCAGCTTGTTTATGCTGGGAGTGAAGCAAGACAGCGTACCCGTATTTGCTGTTTCAAGGTCTTTTGGGGAGGGCAGGTGCAGTGCTATATATGCTGGACTACCAATTAACTGCCAACGTTGGTTTATGCATTTGAGCAAATTCATGTTTCAGAAGATGGGCATGTGGCCTTTATTGGTAATGCTGCATACACAAGGCTTTGTATTACTGGATAGCAGGCGCCTGCCCCAACACTTCGATTGCAGCATGGTATAGCAAAGCAGCTGATAAGAATGAACCGTTCCTGGCGTGTGGCATTCATGAGTCATGTGAACAGAAGGCTGTAAAATACAATCTGAGTCTTGGCCACCAATCGCTTGGACAAGTGGGGCCTGAAGCTTCAGGCTTATAAGCTTCAGGCTTGATTAGGCCTGATGTGTCGCACATACCACATCTGTGTCACTCCGCTGCTTGGCACGATGTTCAACAAGGCCATAAGGAGGCCACCAAGGCTTGCCTCAAAAGCTGGAAAGATCAGGTTGTAGACCTTGTAATGTTCTTATTTTCCCCTCTGTGCGTTCTTATTTTTTATTGAGGATGTGGCAGCTGGCCGTGGACTCAGCAATGAGCAGGTCAGTGATACACATGTGTACAGACCATTTATAATTTGTACTGTCCAATGCTATTTACTTGATCATGTCTCATTGCTCTTGATAGTCTGACACAGTACAGCGCCAAACCAGATAGGTGACACGATATTAAGCTGTGCAAGTCTTTGTCATGATTTGTTATGATCTCAGAGCAGCTGAAGAATGTGGTAGCATGCAGCACGAATGTCTGAGCTTGGTGCAATGACAGCCAGGTGGTCAAGCAAAGTGACTGAGTGAAGCTCAGCAACATTTTGCTTTGCTCATTCACCCAGCTGTGTCTCTGAGCATATGCATGCCTGTGCGTGCAGAGACGTATGGCAGAGTGTTGTCCTTTGCTACTGCTGACACGATCAATTTGGTGGATTCTATGCATAAGCCTTAGGTTGCTGTGCTGTGAGCAGGTGTCTGCAGCCATGAACCGCTGTCAGAAGCAGATCCAATGTCAGCTGGCCTCTTTGCTGGCTCCAAGCATAGGCTAGATGCAACGCAGTCCCTCTGACTGCCAGCCAGGCATCAAACCTGTGCATTGCGCCCTTGCATTCTCTAGAGATCTGTTAGGGTCAAAACCTCAGCGGTGGTAAATGCAGATTGATCAGCCCCGGGGCCCAGCTCTGACTAGCAGAGTGCTTGACAAGCTGAATGTACTCAATGTGGAGGATTACCAACGGTGGCTCTGCCAAGCTCATAGCTTCAACGGAGATGGCCGTATACTAGCAGAGCTTGACATTTGAGGCTCCAATACTGATGTCAGACATCATGCCAATCAGTTGGTACATTGCAGATATGGAGAGTACAAGCAAGGAGGAGGAGGAGGATTTTACATGTTCAGATTTGACCAGGTTATTGACAACCCTGGCACATCTGTATCTAGGTTGTACAGATGTGCCAGGGTTGTCAATAACCTGGTCAAAAACATCAGTACTAAGCGTTTATCATGTCTAAACAGTCTGAAATAAACTTGTAGACAATCATGCGATCCTTCTGGGCAAAGAAGGACCGCATTGAAGAGGTTCGGGAATTGAAAAGGGTGTGATACTTGTCTCTGAGTGGCTGGAAAATTGGACACTCAAAGACAAGATGAAAGTATCCCCAACGCTAGATAGGGGACAATGTGGGCAAAGTCTAGATGATCTGGGAATAGGTGGTCTGTGATGTCTGCCTGTCTCAACTGGTAGTGAATGACAGCTAAGTCTGAAACGTAGGAAACGCTTCATGCGCTTGCCAGAAACAGGTAAAAGAAAACATGGGTTGGAGGTGTTGAAGGGGCGAAACCAATTATGCCATGTACACAGTTTGGCATTCCTGGTGGGCGCTGTGCGTGGGTTGGATGACAGGTTGCTCCATGAAAGAGAGGCTTGATGTTCAAGTCCAGCTATGACTGTGTTGACATCTATGACAGGAATACTTTGGACTTGAGTAGGTAAATGGTAGCCAACACTGCGAAGGCAATGAGAAACTGACCAAGAAAAATTGTGAACACCATGAAGAAACGCATCCTGTAAATTATCAATGAGAACAAGTTTATGTAAACAAGAAGCTGGAGCTGAAGCTAAGGCATTCCAAAACTGTATGGTTTGTTGCCACCAACAGTGCTTCAGACTACGCATGTTCAACTCTGCCAGAACGACAACATGAGAAGTGGTGGAAGGTACTCCACGTAAACGCTTAAGCAAGAACGCTTAAACGCTTAAGCAAGAACAGAAGCAGGTCTGAGAAGCAGGTCTGAGAAGAAGAGTGTGAATGCCCTTACTGTACAGCCATTGTCTTTTGGCCTCTGATATTGACAGCGCTAAAAGCTGCAATGGTGTACACATAGCAGCCAGAGGCGCCGATGCCTCAGTAGGCTCACTCAGCAGGCTGTCGAGCATGGGCTCATTGCAGTAACTGCATTTTGCTATGCCTGATGCCTGAGCACAGTGCATGCAAGAACACAACTGAAAAGTTTCCTCCCAGGCGTCTCTTTTTGTCAAGCATTGTGACAGTTGAGCGTCTTTAAACCGTACTTTTCAAACTATCATGTGAGCGCCAACCATCACCAAACTGAATTGAGGCCTCAAATTGTCTGGCATGTAGCAGCATTGCAATGAGTGCACAATATACATACAACATGTGTCCAGAAACGTGTCTACTGCAAGGCCTGTGTGGCTCAGCCTGCTGGAGGTGTCACACCAGACACGCCACAGTGGCTCAGCCATGACAAGCAGGCTGCAATGCAGACGGCCATGCCTACACCAGCCATCCCCATGGCACTACCTTGCGCCTATGCAGTGTCTGGCAAAAACACGCAAGAGTGCTTCTGCGGGTCAAGGACCATTCACAAAACGAGGTCATAGAAACCTGTTCAGCATTGTTGCAGGCTGCAACTTGCAGCAAATTAACGAGTAGAGGAGGTGGACTGCAGATGTTCAGCAAAGACAGCTCGAATGCATAGTGTACATCGCAACCCAGCAGCTCCTTGTCTCAGTTGGCAGCTAGACACTCAGACAAGACCCAGCGTTCCTAGATAGGTTTGTTGACAGGAAGCATGTTGTAATCAGCTTTTGCTTGAAGATTCCTAATGCACATCAAGTGCGAGAGCCACCAAAGCAAAGCAGATACAGCCGAGCTACACCTCAGGTTGGGGGCAGGTGCAGACCCTTTTGGACTACCTACCATGGACATGCTGCCTCTTTTGATCCGTAACCACTCTGTGACAGGATCAGCGCCTTTTTGAGGTCGTCTGAAAGGTGCAATTTGCACTGAGCAGCATTCGGTCATAAACTGTCGATTGACCTCCGAAACGTCGCTGTGAAAATTGTTGCGATCAGCTGCAATGGCGGACAGAGGACTTACTCTTGCATGACCGATGCGCATGCATGAGCTCGAAGGTGTGGTCACGTTGCCAGGCTGTGAGTGGTTTCGACGCAGCGGTCTGGACAGCAATGGCCGGTCTCAAGAGTACTGCTGGAGTTTGCAAGTTATGATTGACATGTAATCGCTTTTAGCTCCGGTTAATTGCCGTGGACCGGGTCATAAGTGCAATGCAGTATTTGCACTTCTCCGCCTGCAGTGGTGACCTGGTGTTGCTGAACAATTTGTTGGCGTCCAGAGGCGTAAAAGTTGACTACAGAGGTCCTGAGGTATGAATCTGGTATTTTGTAGTGCAGAGAAGAAGCTTGTTGATATGTGCCGGAACGGCTGTGGTCTGCATGTTTTGTCCAGCAGTAGAGCGTTGTGGAAGTGTGTTTGGATTTGCTGTGCAGGGATGCACTCCTCTTTATGTTGCTGCCCATTTTGGTCATCTGCAGATTGTCCAGGCATTGCTGGCGCATGGTGCTGATGTGGCTCTGAGATGCTCTAAGGTGTGACCATTCCAGCGGTTTGTGCTCTGCACCAGCATGTGTTTGTCTTTCAAAGATGCACATTGCCCATGACCATGTGCATCTGTGTGGCTTGTTGTCGTAGGGATGCAAAGGCAACAGTACCTGGGTATGCTGCAGGGTGGGACAGCACTGCATGCAGCGGCAACTGAGGCTGTTGCCAGTGAGCTTTTGTAACATGGAGCTGACATTGCCAGCAGGGATCACAGCGTGAGTCAATGGATGGGCTGCGCATCAAAGTCATCTTACAAAGCGTTTATGGCATTTGAGCTGAATGTCTCTTGTTTCATCTTGCAGCCTAATAGCACGCACATGTTGGCACGTCATGCATGGGAAAAATTGCTTATGCATAGTACAGTCATTGAGCATGTCTGTGTCATGTGCAGGGCGCAACTCCCCTGCATTGGGCTGCATCTTGCGGCCGCACAGGAGTGGTGGCTATGCTTCTGACGCAGCATGCAGATGCAAATGTGCAGGATGCTGAGGTGACCTTATGCACACTGCATCTTGTGCTTGAGCAACTGAGTTCCATCACCTTGCAGCACATGCACGTTCTGGCAGCCTTAGCAGCAGATGCGCCTTTGCCATTGTATGCTGATGCAAGGTTGTCATTGCAGGGTCACAGCCCGCTGCAATTAGCTGTTGGAACTGGACACACTGAGTGTGGTGAAAAGCTGCTCCTGCTCCAAGTGTATCCCAACTGCAGAGACAATTCAATAAGCTCTTGCCACGATCTCAAGTTGCAACTCCATATCAGGCAGACAGATTGCTGTCATCCTCAGAATATGTGCTTGTTGCTGATTCCTGTTGTATGCTGAGGTAGCCTTGTTGCCTCGGCCCTTTTTCAGCTGACATCAGGTTTTGCCTTGCATTCACGCATTCCACATAGCGCAACATCAGTTTGAGACTATGCTTGCTTGGTTGGCAGAAAGCAATGGGTAGGTGCGCAAATGTTCCTGATACCTTGTTGAAAATGTCTCAATGCGTGCTGCAGGGTTCAACGCCGCTACATTATGCTGTAGAGCATCATGGTAACGTTGAGCACATGGTCGACGCACTGCTGGCTCATGAAGCAGATGTAAATGCCAGAGATGACCTGGTAAATTCATGCTGTAATTAGCAATGCTGATAGTATGACATCTTCATCATGCCATGGCATGTCTGCCTAGAGACCTTGACCCTTCATGGGCCTGCTGTATGTGTATATGAAACTTGTATACATTAGATGTCTGTCCTTGCATCAGCCTGCCTGTTACATGACATGTGTCCTCATTTCAGGTGCTCAGCCGCATATCTATGATTTTCAGACATATCAATTTGTATACATGCTTGATGTGCACTGTAAATACTGTACAGATGCTGTTGTAGGGCTTTACTCCATTGGCTTTCGCAGTACTGGTAGCGAAGCACTCTTTGCAGTCAGCTGTGAGGGTGTTGTCGTATGGTACCAGCACAACCTGAGAGGACTCTACGGCAAGTGCTGTCCTTCTGTGCATGCAGATACATGCCTTTGCACATTGATCAAAGCTCCCCATTTTGTCCTGTTTTCCTGAATTTGTACATCACAGTGACATTGAGCTCTGCACTGCAGTGCCAAGAGCAGGCAGGCGAGACTCACTCACTCACTCACTCACTCACTCACTCACTCACTCACTCACTCACTCACTCACTCACTCACTCACTCACTCACTCACTCACTCACTCACTCACTCACTCACTCACTCACTCATCCACTCTTTTTACCACGCTTCGTTCCCCAGGGTCAGAGGCATACTGTCCTGCATAATTCCCTGCATCAGGTCCTGTTTTGGCAGTCAGCATACCGACAATAATGCATGTCTCTGTGTTTTGAGTCAGACTAATTGACCTCATGCAAATCTTTGACATACTCAGTGTACACTTTGGTCCAACCTGCCACAGGTGCTTACATGTCCCTTCTGAAGCTGTCTCAGGCAGCAACTCTTTAAAACCACTTGACTTGCCCATCAAGACATACGCTTGTTTCGTATCACACATTCTGGTCCCAAAAATCTGCTTTTGATACATGATATTGCAGGGCTGGTCACCTCTGCACCTTGCTGCTCTCATTGCTCATGCTGACATGGTGGCCCTCCTGCTGTCTCATGGAGCTGATGTCACGGACAAGTCGTCAGGATTAGGCGAATCAGCCTTGCACGTGGTTTGTCAGGGGGCCGTGGGAAGGAACGACAAGGTCCAACCTAGACTTGCCTTCTTGAAGGCAGTCCTGGCTCGGTGGCATGCTGTGGTTCCCCAGAACACAGCTGCTTACCCAGACATTGTGAACATCCTGGTGTCTCATGGCGCTGACATCAATGCAAGGGACAGCGAAGCGACGTGGTTGATGCTCTGCTGAGTCATGGAGCTGACGCATTTGCCAAGGATTATAGGGTGAGTGCCCTTGCCTTGTGCTCTGCCTACTCAATACAAGCAAATGCCTGCTCTTTGCGCGTGTAATAATGCAATTGTGAAGTATGCAAGACATTGTGGCAGTGCCATGACCGTGCCAGGCCTCGGCCACAGCAGACTTGCACTCTGTGCACACAACAGGTCTGCCCACGCATTAAACGCTTGCCATAAAGGCAGAGTGCTTTGTCCAACCAGAAGTCAAGCGTTATTACTCAAGCAAGCATAGGAGGCCACTAAGCCTACATATATGTAACATGTTACAAGCAGGGAAACACTGCTCTTCATGCGGCAGTACATGACCGCTCGGCATCACTTGGTTTGGGTGGACCCAAAGAGTATGGTGCGACAGGCCGCTTCAGCATTATTGAAACATTGCTGATGCATGGAGCAGACGTGAACGCAGTGAATGCACAGGTCTGCACATCACCACAGACTGCTTGTCATCTGCTTTAGCTGCAGTCATGGCAATCTGTCCAGGCAATTTCAGGCTGTCTGCATTGGGCTTGTCAAATAGAAGCAGACTAATGCAGCATATGCATGCATGCATGTTCATTGGCCTTTTTCAAAAATAAGTGAAAAAGTCTGGCTTGTGTCCATATTGCTTGGCTGCAGATGCTCGTCAATCTAGTGTATGCCGACATCTTGAAGTCTGTTGGTGCATGATGCAGCAGTCTGTTGTTGCAGGGGAGAATGCCCTTGTATTTGGTGGTCTCATACGGTTTGTCCAAAGCAGCGGAACTTCTTCTACACCATGGAGCTGATGTAAATGGAACTGATTGTTCAGTAGGTTATACAAACACAACAGCATCTGCATGGTTGTTTCTGCATTGCCTATTACATGTTTGCCCATTGAATGTCTGCTTACTATTGCCGCGCCATCCATGTGATCAACACCATCTTAATAACAAGCTTGTTTGGTCTCTTCAAGATGGGGGGGAGCAGTTTTTGGTATCTAATTGCTTGTGTTACAGACTGCTTTTGTGCAGGACTGGACAGCTCTGCTTGAGGCATGCACAGACATGTCTGGGATGCAAGTTGGGCCATCAGGTCAGCTTCGCTCAGCTGCCGGGACTTGTGGCATGCATGCTAACAGCCGCATCATTGAGCTTCTGCTGATACATGGAGCTGATCCCATGTATGTCCCCTGAATGTCCCCTGAATGTAAGTGCAATGTCATTGTGTCGTGCGTACTTGCCTATTAGTTTGGAAGCAGTTCAGATGTTTGTTGGCCGCTTTGTCATTTCTGATATTGTACAATATGTCTATGTTGTGACCCTTTTTCACATGACAAGTGACATATGATATGTCTGTGTTGGGGTCCTTCCTTGTATGACAAATGCATAGGCTGCTGACTATATCTATATAATTTGTGTGCTCCCATACCTTCATCAGCGCTCTGCAGCATACATTTGCAGCGCTCATTGCCCAAGTGCATAACACACTAACGGCATGGCTGTCCACAGGGTGTTTCACCTCTTCATATTGCAGCTACATTTGGCAAACCAACAGCTGTTCAGATGCTACTGGATTATGGTGCTGATGCCGAAGCCAGTAACAACAAGGTGAGCATCAAGTGGCATGCCAACAATGCGTTCAGCTCTTTGTTGCAGAAGGAGGTGATCTCGTGACTAACTAGCAGTACAATAACGAGTTTCTTTCTGCATTGTACGCCTCTGTACATTGAAACATGAGGAATGCTACTCTGTATTGCAGGGCGAGACTCTGATTATTGGGGCTGCGGTACTTGGCCACTGTCACCATCTTACTCTTGCATGGTGCAGACGCAGCTGCCACTGCCAAGGTAACAACTGCTTGCTAGCCAGTCAGCATTTGATGTCTGAGGCTCTGGCTGCCTCAGGCTGGTCTTGCACACAGTCATCATTCCAGATAGGGCATGGCCAAGAATTGCAGTCCAATATGCAACTAAGCAGCGCATGACTAGTTCACCTGCCAGTGCTTTAGCCCTTGGCGGGTTTCTCATGGCTTGATTGCTCTGTTCCTACGGTGCAGGGCAAGACTGTTCTTCATAAACTGGCCCAAGGTAAAGAATTGAAGAGAAAAAGCCGCTCATGCGGTAAACAGCAGGACCAGTCTGCAGACCCTCAGCTTGTGAGCAATCTCCAGCTCTCGTAATCTGCATGGTCGTCAAGTCACAGCTCTTGCGTCTCAACATTATCGTCTTTGTATGCGCATAGTTTTCACCCTCTTTGTTGCTTAGTCTTGACTTGCACGTCAACGTCTTCAGGCTTTGCAGCAAAAAGTGCGATACCTCAACCGTGCAGCGCACAGCAAATCCTGCTTCTGAAGTGAGTGCTACAAGCTCTTGGCACAAGACGTGGAGATGTGCTCGGCATTGCCATGCAGGGCTGCATGGATTCGTATATTCATGCAGAGTTGAAGCGTTTCGCAGCAGTTCTGAGCCAACTGTTGTCTGCTGGAGCTGACTTGGAAGCTGTGGATGATGAGGTGTGACTTTTGACTCAGGACTCAGTGTTGATGCTCTTGCAGGACCTAGTCCTCTGCGTGCTTGCCAATCTCTCAACAAGTGCTTGACTGATGATGCAAGAGTATTACTGACTGAAATGCTGGCTGCTTTGCGGTAAGCTTGTCTTTTTAGTGTGCAGCATGAATACACAGAAGGATCAGAATTTGATATAAGCGGTAAATTGCAGATACAGCCCAACAGTCATGAGCTGGATGGGTATGACTTCTGTTTGTGTTGCTCCAGGGACTGACCCCTCTGCACACCGCGGTGAAGCATG
>JAABUI010002466.1_pt1 | contig 10231 bp, 9 predicted proteins | sample 5559111 | NCBI WGS metagenome assembly JAABUI01 (sample SAMN10711870, study PRJNA513365) | rock metagenome | isolation source: Antarctica rocks | place: Antarctica: Victoria Land, Buttleship Promontory
CTAACCCTGAATAGGGTTGGCCTCGGAACAACCCTATAGCCTAGCGGCGAGCGGCCGGCGATAGTCATCAACATAGCCACCAACATAGCTACCAACATAGGTGCGTAGCTAGGATCGTAACACTTTTCACTGAGCTATCTACTGAGTTATTTACTGAGCTATCATCGTCTTTCTACTGATCTTTCGATCGAACTTTCTATTGAACTATCTACTGAGCTATCATTGTTTTTCTACTGATCTTTCTACTGATCTTTCGATCAAACTTTCTATTGAGCTATCTACTGAGCTATCATTGTCTTTCTACTGATCTTTCGATCAAGCATTCTACTGAGCTATCGATTGAGCTTTCTACTAATCTTTCGATCGAGCTTTTCATTGAGCTATCTACTGATCTTTTGATTGAACTTTCTATTGATCTTTCTACACATCATTCAAGAATCAACTTTGTTCTCTATTGAGCATCAAATATGACTTTATCATACATTCTATGTGACTTCATATTGAACATTCTACATGACTTTCTACCTCATTAACTTTCTCATTGACTTCTTCATTGATTTTTTCAGCGCATATATTAAACTGTGTAAATAGCTATTATTTAGATAGTCAAATTAATTATTCAACGTTGCAACTATCAATGCTACAAGTGTCAGAATCATGTTTGTTGAATTAAACATCAAAGATACATACTGCGCTCTTAGAAGTTCTAGAGATGTTGATGCTTTTATGAATATACATCAGCTAAAAGTGACGCAAATCTGAGACATGAGATTAAACGAATATTTGAGATATTGATCGTTAAAAGCGCTAAAATCTGTCTCTGTCACTCTTTACAAATTGCAGATAATACTCACGAAGGCGCGCTAGATCACTAGCGTGTCAACATTAGCTTTATACTAGTTTATGATAGTCTAACATGATCTATGTTAGACTAATTCAGAGTAACGAGACACGCTCGCAACATTATTCTCTCTCTTTTTTTAACAATGTTCTCATTGCTGCAGTTCAATTGATCTTTCTTTCAATTTCTATCTTGACTTATTTAAATATCATTCATGAAAGTCATTTACAATCTTCTAACACTTCTTGAACTCATTTTTATCAACGTTGTATCAATGTAGATCAACGTCGTATTCTTTTCAATTGACACAATATTGTAATCATCATCTGTAATGTCTGAAGTTCAGAATGTTCTTCACTTCTCATTCATCTTCGACATTCATCACTATAAAATCAGATGACTCATTTCGTTGTTCTTTCAAAGAGTTCTTTGAATTCAGTTGCAGCAGATTCAAGATGAACTTCGAATGAATCTTCATTGTTGATGACAATTTCAGTTGATATGCATGTTCAATCTTAATCAGAATCTTGAAAGATTCTAGCATCTTATCATCTAGTTTCTTTGATGATCTTGCAATCATAATGTTTCTAGAATTTAGAAACATCATGTCATCTATCTTGTAAATCATTTTCTTTCGATGCTTGTCAATCTGTTTCTTCATTGTGACTTTGATTCTTGCTAATGCTTGCTTGATCAATGCTAGTGATCATTTCATGTGTTCAAATATATTCTTCGCTTTGCTCGCTTTGATTCTAGCTTGAGTGATCTCATATTCAGTTGAATTCGAATCAAAGCTCATATGAGAGTGAAAGTTCTTATTCAGAAAGAACGCTGACTGTTCAATTGATGACGAAATAGCATTGTTATCAACGAATTCAGTCATAAATAATCAGATGAATCAATCATCTTGCATATATGAGCAATAACTTTGTAGATATCATTTCACATTCTGATTCGCTTTTTCTGTTTGATCATCAATTTGCGAATGATAGTTTGTGAATAGTTTCATCTTGATGTCAAGTCTCAGACATAGAAACTTTCAGACAATCAATATAAATTGTGAATCACGATCAAACACTATTGATCTTGATAGTTCATGAGTTCTGAAGATTCATATCAAAAGTAGCTTGACTGTTTATTCTGCAAAGATTTCTTCATCATCTGATCAACATGATATATAATGTCGTTTCTTAGACAATCAATCTATGACTGTCAGAATCGCGTTGTTTTCATCATTTTTCAATAAATTGATAATAAAGTTTAATGATATGTTCTGTCATCACTGCTCGAATATGAGCAATGATTTCAGCAGTTCATTGATTCAATCTCTCGATGCTTTTGATCTATGACAAACATAACAGTTTCAAATGTAGCGTTTGATCATCATTCTCATCTTCGACCAGCAATATGATTGTCTCAACAAGTCTAATGTTCAATTCATGTCAGAATGATCATTGATCGAAAGATCATGTGCTTCTCTTATTAATCAAGTGATCATTGACTGAAAAACTCATAGTCTATCATCTTTTCAGAGTACTTCATCAAGTACTCTGCAGTTGTTCAGATCAATATCTTGACAGATTCTTCTGTTCTGTTTCAGAACTGCTCAAATATTGATACATAGTTGATTCATTCGATTTTCGACTATAATTTGATTCTGAATAGAAATCACTTCTTTGATCAAATTTTCATTAGTCTTTGATTCTTGTTTCAACTCTGAGTCAGATCTGAGTCAGATTTCTGATCATCTTCTTGATTAACTTCTATTGACTGCAATTTAAACTTACTTTCTGACAATAGCATTTGATGCTGATATAGCTTTTGATCATCATTTGTCTCAATCGACTTAATGTCTGACATTCTGATCAGCACGTCGACTTTCAAATTCTGTTTTTCTGACTGATATATGATCTTGAAGTTATATTCAGATAACTTCTCAGCTCATCTAGTCTATCATCAAGTCAATTCTTTGATGATCATGAAGTACTTCAAATTCAGATGATCAATGAAGATCTTGATTGAAATATCTGTACATTTCAATTCAGAATGTCAATGCTTTAAGCAGCGAATAATGATCAGGAGTTCTTTGTCATAGATCTCGTAGTTGCATTCTGCAAGAATCATGTTCTTGCTATAGAAGATCACTGAATGTAGAATGTTTTCATCGTCATATTGAGACAATACTTCGTCATTGACATAGTTTAAGAAGTCAGTTTTCAGAATAACTTCTCTGATTGAGTCAAAATGCTTTAGAATGAAGACTGTCATCATCTATTGCTTTAATTCTTCAAAGATCATCTGATAAATCTCTGTTCATTCAAAGAGATGATCTTTTCAAATCAGCTTTATCATGAGTTAAATAATCTTTGAGAAGTTCTTTATGAATCGTCGATAGAAATTGCAGAAGTCAATAAAGATCTGCACATGAGTCAACGATCATAACACTTCTCAGCTTCGAATCATATCTGCTTTTCAAAAGTTCATTCGTAAATCATTGATGAATATCAGTAGTTCAAGAAACGAGATTTTCTGAATCTTGAATTCATACTTGTCTATGTTTATCTGTAAATCAACTTCACGAAGCTTGTCTAGCACTTCTTTCATGTGAGTTCTATGTTCTTTCAATGTCTTACTGTAAATGAGAATATCATTCAAGTATGTCTGACAGAATTTATGCAGACATTCAAACAACACATTGTTGATATAGTGCTGAAAAGACGCAGATTCATTAGTCAATTCAAAGAGCATTACTCTATACTTGTAGATGTTGAAAAAAGTAACAAAAGTAGTTAAATTCTCGCTTTCTGAACTCAGGCGCAGTTTATTGAACGCGACAATTATGTCGAGTCAAGTCAGATACTTACTGTCTTGAATTCAAGCTAGTACTTCGTCTATTAAGAGTATTAAATAACGATCTCTTTTGATCAGAGCATTCAGTTTTCAATAGTTCATGCAAAAGCGAAGACTATCATCTTTCTTTTCAACAAATAGTATTGACGAAGCAAAAGAAGCTTTGCTGAGTGTGATGAACTTCTTCTTCAAATTCTCTTCTAGATACTCTTTGATCTTCTGTAGCTTGTGACTTGACATAGAATACAATCGACTTCTAGAGAGTTGACTCTCTTCTTCTAATTCAATCTTATGATCGTATGATCGATGCAAGAGCAACTGAGTTGTCTTTTCTCTATCAAAAACATTCAGAAAGTCGTGATAAACTATTGAAAACTTCTTCTTCAGTTCATTTAATGACATGACAAAGATCATTTCATTCAGTTTCGCGAAATCTTCAACTGAGCTAAGCGCTTTGTTGATTTCACTAATGATCAAGAAGAAGATCTTGATCTTTTTATTCTTGACTAGAGTTCAATATGCAGCGACTTCAATCATGATAATATTGATGAGTCTCTTTTTCTCAATTGACTGAAAGAGACGAAGTTGATTGAGATCAACTTGAATGCTTTGCTTTCATATGAATACAGGTTCAATGAATTAAATAGATTCAATGAACTGATTCACTAGTTTCAAGTTCGTGAGTCGCTTTAAGATAATTGTCGACGTAATCATTGAGTTCAAGTTCTTTCGTTTCATTTCACAGATCTCGCTTGATTCAGATCTGTGAAATGCTGATTGACTGTTTATCTTCAAAACAACAGATTTCAATGTTTGAATATTCAATGAGAATATTAATCAATCATTTGCAGAGTTTATCAAAATCTGATTTCTTTTCAATCAGAGATTTTCAATAATTATCTTGTGCTGTTCTAGACGAGTTATTAATAGAGACATTGTCAAGAAATAGAATACAGATGCAATATAGAAAGTCGTATTGAAGCAACAGAGAAAGCAAACAATGAACACGTGCAATGATCGTGCTAGTAGAAAGATACTGTAAAACGTGTATGTTCTCTGTTTCTATCTACAAGTCGCAATGACATCTATATGTACACTTGAGAAACGTTCTTCAACTCTTTTATCATTGACTCAGATCTCAATCTCTTCTCTCTTACTAACTATCTCATGAGAATGATGCAAGCAGTCTTACGACATTCATTTCTCATTTAATTAATGATTATTTCTTGATCATTACAGAAAGAATCAAGAAGAAAACAGAAAGAGAACAGCAAGAGAACAATCTATTCATCAACGCTCAAGAAAACAGAAAGAATACAATCTATCATTAACGTTCAAGCAATTGCTCTTGAATGCTTTCATTCATCATCTTTCATCGACTTAATATCATTCTTGACGCAGTAGAAATAGAATTTAGACTCATAGATTGCAATCTCTGTCTCTTTCATTCTTTCATGAACTCTTCTCATCTGATTCAATGCAGATTTTTAATGAAATTCAACAAACTCTTTTACTTGCTTCAGATTCTGATCAAACAAAAGACTTCTCTCTTTCAACATTTTCATCAAATTTCAGCTTCAAAAATCTATCAGCATGTTCAAAGTTGAACATACTTCTCGAATTTTCACGATGACAGAATGACAAAACAATACTTTCTCTTGTTTATCGTTTTCTAGTTCAGAAGAGATCACGTCGATGAGTCTTTGATCTTGTAGTGCAATGATCACTTCATTCTTAGTTTCACATTTTGCAATTTTCATGTTGACTTCATCTTTGAAGATCGCTGTGTGATAAATGAGCATTGCAATGCATTGTTTATCAGATTTATCTTTACTATCATGTGATAAATGTGACATTCAGAAATGAACACTGTCTGCGAAGCAAGACTGATTCACTTATTTCAGATCTGATTTTCACGAATCATTCTCATTGAACATCTTGAGTACTACGTAATGAGTATACTCATTCGTTGCTAAATTTCGCTTGATCGCTTCTTTTTATCATTTTTTCATGCGAAAATGTAGATCAAGAATGAATTCATCATCTTTATCAATCAACTCATCTGCAAACACTGCTGTGCTCTGAATTCAACTTTGTTTTCTATCACTCATCAAATCATTGACATTCAGATTCACATGTTTTATGAGTTCTGAATCGTTCTTGAAAGTGATCTTCATGAAATATGAGAAAGTCAGAAGATCGATTTCGTGATTCAATCGAAGAGTCACAGTAATGAGATAGTACACTATATTTCGACGTACTAGTTGTTGCAACGTGATGTACATAGTCGTTCTCAATCAGTCGTGATTTGTAAGATTTAAGTCATTTCTCTGATGTCATAAGTATATGTTTAGTTTCTCTCTTATCAAGACTCATGTATTATCATTTAATATTCAATTAAACACATTTGATAATATTATTGCATCGTTTTTCTTTCACTTCTGATACTTGATCTTCTTTATGAACATGTTATGAATCAGAAACGTATCAATCTTGTAGTTCTGTAACATATGTGATCGTAGTTGAAATAGTTGTAATGAGTCAGTGAAGCGAAAAAGATGACTATCTTGATGAAATCAGTCTGCAAAAGTAACATCGATTTTCACGAAATCTAGTTGAAATCTATAGTCATATATGATATTTATACGATCAATAAGTATTTCAAACGACAGCTCATTCATCAGTAACTCAAGTCTATTTCTCAGCTTCTGAAGATGTGAATGACATACAAACATTTCTTCACTCTTAGTTTCAAAGCGATATTCTCTCAGCAACTTCATTATCACGATCAAAGATATCAAATCAAGATAATCAAGTCTCTGCTTTCATGTATGAGATACTCATATGCAAAAGCATGCTCTACTCTCTCTCATCTTTCAGATATTTTTGATGATTTGATAATGCAATCATTGAACTTTCGATCATACACTTTTTATCACTGTTACAATGATAACTTTCTTGCAGACATTTGCAGTATCACTCATTTCTGTTTCTAAACTGTACTGTAGAAGAATCTTTTCATTATTCATGATTACATTTAGCAAGAGAGCAAGTCTTTGCTCATCATATTCTGCTAGCTTCGAGAACGTCGAAGCGATCAAGATAAGAAAATGAGAAGACATAAAAAGATGTACATGTGATGTTCTTGAAGAATTTAACAATGTGAACAAAGCAATCATGTCAGAAGAGATTAATGTGATAACTCTTGATGATTGATGAAATCTTATCATCAGACTTTGCATCGCTGACATTGATGAATTAAGATCTGAGATCATTATTACATCGCTTGCAGTCAACATGAAGTGTGAGTCTTCATTCTTCAACACTACTGATGAGCGTCTTGATTGCAACGACAGTATCAATGATCTTGATCTTCTTTCAAAATCGAACTGCAAAACTGCTGATGAGCTAAAAACAGTCTCAACATGATCTGTTTTCAAGATCATGTCGCTGATACACTCACATAGCAAGTCAGACTTTACTCATCTTCAGTTCATGTGATTTAGCTTCTCATTCATTAACATAACTTCAATCTGATTCGTAATCAATTTGTCGAAGTCTGTAAATTGTAAAAATGAGAAGATTAAAACTCAATCTCTGCTGACAGTTATCTGCATCGCTTTATGATATACTATCTGCTTCATCATTACTTTGATCAAATGCTCATTCTGAATTCTTGCAATGATCGCATGCATTTTATTCATCGCTTCTCTTTTTATTGAATACAATGAAGAATCTTTCTTTGAAATTCAAAGATTCAGTAGCTTTAAGTCTCATCTGTTCATCATGATTCTTTTTGTCTCAACTATATCTCTTCTCTCTTTTTCAATTCTCTCATGCTTAATATTCATCATCTTTCATTCTTCTTTCTTGCTAATTATTCTTGAATAAAGTGAGTTGTTATCAAGAAATTTCACGAAGCTGTACATCAGATTCTCTACATTGACGTGTAATTGCATAATCTGATTTTGAAATTGATGAATTGCTGTCTGTCATTCTTGTTCTGTGCGCAGAGAGTTCAAGTAATCGACTAATTCTTTTTGATCATTTATGAAGTATCTTAAATAATGCAGCATTATTGCAGAGCTTGCTTTAGTGAGTGTTATTGAAATAATGAAAGTAAAGATAGTTAAAGAATTCAAATGAGATTCTTCTGAGAAAATGCATAAAAGCTTTCATTGATGAAAGCTTCAATGTGAGCTTTTAATGTCTGAGAAAACAAATGCTGAGTGAAGAGTTACATGAGATGTTTAGTTGTTCTAGTGTGAATTCAAATAACAAAGATGATGAAATACGTGAGATTTTTAGACATTTTAGTACAAGTTTAAATAACAGAGATGATAATTATGTTGAAAGATAGAAAATACATGCTGAGTTTTCTAGAGCTCAGCGCTAGTAGAAATTGCTTGCAGTTTTGCAAATAATTCTTCTGTGACTTACGCTTGTCATAGCTGAAAGAATGTTGATAACTGTTACGAGCGTACCAAGGCTGAACAAGACTGAAGCCCTAATCAATTCGCAGTGAACGCTAGCGAGTTCTCTGCGTAATGATTAGGGCTAACCAGCGAGCTAGTCAGGTTTGGCCCAGATATGGCTCAGATATGGCTCAACATTCTTTTCCTTCCCCAACATTCTTTTCTTTCACCAACACCTTGTTCACCTACATCACATTCTTCCCGTGTCACAAACACATTCCTTTCGAGCCTAGCGCAGCCTCTGAACATTACATAAATAGAAGCTTTTGTATCAATCTTCTTCTGTATTCTTAATATTCAGTTATAGCTATCTCTAAAGATCAAGCACTATCAACTCTGACCTCCATTGATTGTATCATCTAGGCACGGTCCTGACATTATATTAAGAATCCGTTAACCACACGATACTGATCTCATTACTCATTCAACATACTCGTCTAGACAGAACGAGTCTAAAGAAATCCGTTTACCTGATGATCGACGATAATCGAAAGATAGAACAACACTAGGGGGTTGAATAGAATCAACGACGAGGCTGTTTGAATTGCTAGACTACTTATCGCTCATTAAGTACGCAAAGTTCATTCGATTACGAGGATCACGATAAAGAACCTTCGTGAATTGCTCAAGAATCAAATCGATCGATAGATTCAACGATAAAGGACCTTCGTTGTTTGCTAGAGAATCAACCAAATCAATCAACAAACAAATCTCATCTTCTTTGTTGAAGATTAAACATCATTCTATACGCCTTTCTTCTTCAATCGCCGAGCATCGTCATCCGTTCGACCCCCTTTCAAAACAAACCTCATCATGTCTAGTCGTTCGTCCACTGAAGAGCGTTTCGAAGAATTTCGAAATCGTTTCTCTCAAATCTCTGATGCTGATTCATCGAAATCACGAACGGAATCATCAAGTGCTGCATCATTCATTCATGAAGATGACGAATCATTCGCTGAAACGGTAATATCCCCCGTGTCCTACGAAATCTGAAAGGCTCGAAGCCTAGCTCTTGATGAAGAAACAGATCGACTCTACGAGTTAGATAAACAACAAGAAGACGAAATCAAAGAGTTGAAGACTAGACTTCAAGCTAAAGAAAACACTCCTTCTGGTTTCACCTACTCTGAGCGTTCTAGGTCTCAAAAAATACCTGATCCTTCGCTGTTTACTGATGAAAAGAACTCTACTTGAGAGAACTGGTACGGAAAAATTCAGGATAAACTAGAGATCAACGCCGATCTCTTTCCTAATGAACGAGCCAAATTGAGCTATATACATTCTAGATTATTCGATGACGCAGCTGAGATCACTCAAGCTAGACGCGAACGTGACTGTGTCAATCTCTATAAGATCGTCGACGATCTTTTGAAAGAGCTAGCTCAGTTGTTCGATGATCCGAATAAGAAAGCCAACTTTCGTAGGGAATACTACAACTTGATTCAAGAATTCAAGAAATTCAGTGAATTCTATACTCAGTTTCAACGTCTATCTTTCTATCTAGACTATCACGAGAAGCAACTGATCGCTGATCTGAAAGATAAAATACATCTTCGTCTTCGATTCGTTTGGGTAGATCAACTAGTTCAATCTGATTCTCTAAAAGAAATTCGTTTCTACCTGATTCATTTGAATAATGATCAGCGAGTCATTCGAGAGATCAAGAACAAGATCAAACGCGTCGATGATCTTTCTAAGACTACCTTTCATAGAGCGACTGTTGTCACTCAGTCAGTCGATCACTCGAAGTCTGATCAGCTAAAGTCGCGCGACGCGGTTTTAACTAGCGCCAAAGAAGCAGACATTCTAGCCGGAAGCTGTTTCATATGTCATAAATCAGGTCATAGCTCTAAAGAGTGCCCCGATCGGCCTACTAGAATCAATGCAGTGAACAATGAATATGATCGCTTCGATTTCGATTCGAATTTCGATTCAAAAAACTTGTTAGGGGCCTGCCTAGAGCGGGTCAGATAGGGGTGTCATTTAACTAGAAGATAAATGCTAAGGAAGAAAGGTAGCTACGGGAAAGAAGCTGGCTACATATGTGTGTTCCTCAGCCGACGCT
>JAABUI010002468.1_pt1 | contig 10225 bp, 9 predicted proteins | sample 5559111 | NCBI WGS metagenome assembly JAABUI01 (sample SAMN10711870, study PRJNA513365) | rock metagenome | isolation source: Antarctica rocks | place: Antarctica: Victoria Land, Buttleship Promontory
CGGAGTGATCGTGCTGGACGTCGTGGGGCTGATCGTCGCCGGTGCGTTCATCGGCTACATCCGCAAGCGCCAAGCCAGCAACTACGAGGCGCGCTCCACCACGACCGTGCTCCAGGTGGGCTTCCGATGGCGAGACCCGACGTCCCGCACCCGATGGAAGAGCGGCGTCACCGCTCTTCGCGCCGGCCGCGGCCACCTACGGATAGGTCACTCGACCCTTGCCCTCGACCTCGACCTCGACCTCGACCTCGACAATCCCCGGGTACCGACCTGGTCAGAGAAGATTCTGATCGATGGCAAGCTGCGCATCGTCACAGCGGTGGACACCGCCAACCAGTCCACTGCAGAGGTCGCTCTCTTCCCTTCCGATATCTACTCGCTGGTACAGGAGAAGCTGTAGCTTCGCCACCGCCACCTCGCCCAGTCGGTCACAAACCACCGTTTTCGCGCCCCAGCTCGTGATGTACGGCCGCAAGCATCGGCTCTCCTACTCCGGGTGGGCAGCAGATCCCGCCGCGGCCGCTCGTGCAGCCTTGGTCGGGAACCCAGGAGGCCAAATCGGACCCCTCGCCCGGGTGGCACCGAGCGGAGGGGACTGCGACTCGGGCAGGTCGGTGCGTACCAGGCACATCATCCGGTGCCCGTAGAGGGTCGCGCTGCGAGCCTCTCCAGCGAAGATGTCGAGCAGGATGGTCGCCGCCCGCCGCAGATGGCGGGCCACGTCAGAAGGGTGGGTCAAGATGACACTGGCGCAGCAGGCCGTCGCGGTGCTCAGAAACGCGGGGGTAATGCTCGATCCGGGGCTGGGCGAGGGCGACATCGACGACGTCGAGGCGCGGTACGACATCCGCTTCGGCGATGACCACCGCGCACTGCTCGCGCTCACCGTCCCGATAGGGCCGAATTGGGTGGACTGGCGCCGCGACGACGATGCCGACATCCGTCGCCGCCTCGCGTGGCCCCACGACAGCGCCGTGTGGCACGTCCAGCACACCCCCAAAGATTGGCCGCGATCCTGGGGTCAGAGACCGAAAAGCGACGACGAGATCGAGACCGTCGCCCGCCGACACCTGGCCCGGTGGCACCCGCTGATCCCAGTGTGGAGTCACCGCTACCTGCCGGGGGCCCCAGCACCGGCGGGCTCCCCGGTGTTCTCCGTCTACCAAATCGACGTCAGCCTCTACGGTGTCGACCTGGTCGACTACTTCCACCACGAGCTGCACCCACGCTCGACGCGTGCCCGACGGAGCGCGCAGCACACCTACTACCCCTGGTCTCGGCTCGCCTACGACCTCGAACCGGCCGACCTCTGAACACGCATCTCCTGGACGCGCGAAGCGCCAGCCACTTGTGCCGCAACCCACCCCGGGCTTATCGGTTGAGCGCCTAGAGGAGGCCGCTGGAGTTCCGTTCTCGCTGCTGCTATGCCCTGACGCTGGTCGGACGGCGCCCGCGGTCGCAGCGCTTTTCGGTGCGGCACTGCTCAGTGCCTGCTCGACCAGCACCACCGCTGGCCTCGAACGCGACGACCCCCACTGGTACGTCCGGGAGCTCGACGCCGCCGGTCACGCATCCTGGCGGAACAACGGGCAGGTCGAGCCGTCACAGGCGTCGGTCGGGTAAATCAGCCAGCCCGGAAGGGCGCGCCACTACGGATCATGCTTAGTCATTATATTTACAAGATATGCGAACGCCAATCCTGACCCAATAAACCCCACGCCGAAAGCCACCATCCCAAGGCTATTAATTATAGCTCCGAACGGCAGCAAAACAACACCACCGAAAATAAATCCTCCAAATATACGCGACCACGCCCAGAACGCCTTGCGGTGTCGCCACGGCACTAGGGGTCGCTTACCCTTCCCTTCCTCCACGTCTTCCTCCCAAGGAAGTGCCACCACCACTAACGAACTAGCTGAGCGATGCCTATAGCGATAGCAATCAGGCCACCGCCAACTTGCACAATAGGAAAGAGGTAAATTGACCGAGTAAGCGTTCTGTTGCTTCTCAGCGTAGCTCGTTCGCGCTATAGTACGGATAAGGAGCGAGGCCCATAATTAACAATAAACCTACGATAACAAAGACCACATCGATGTCCTGTCTTAGACTATCCGGTTACCTGCAGCCGCAGTAACCCCGGATCCGACCCCATCAGCCACGCCCGCGCACGATCAAAGAAACCAGCTGTCGCTGGTGGTGTGCGACCGGTGACCGAGCCAGCAAACTCCACCCGAGCATCCTTCGTCGTCCCCCAGTATCTGGCAAGAATGGGGCTTCAGCGCCGGCTCCGCCGGGGGTGCTGTTCACCGGGCCCCTCGTTGGTGGGTGATGAACTCGGTGCGGTCTGCGTGCTCGGCGCGAATCTTCTCGGCTTTGCCGGCGGCTGCGGTTTGGATGCGTTGGGTGAGGATGTCCCGCACCTGGTGGTGCGCGTCCCCGTGCAGGGCCGCCCGGCCAGCGTCCCGGGCTTGGGCGGCGGCAGCCAGCCGGTCGTGGGCCTCTGCCCGGTGGTGGGCGGCCAGCTCGGCTTCGTAGGCGGCGTAAACATCGTCCATGGCACAGGGCCGGTTGGTGAGGTCGATCTGGTTGAGCAGCCAGGACAGGTAGGCGATGGGGTTGTTCGGGTGGGTGAGCACACGCCGTCCGCTGGCGGTGTGCTCTTCCAGCAGGCGGTGCAGATCCCGCACAGTCCAGCCGTGCCGAGCCGGGAGCGCCAGCAGGGCCGCCCAGGTGGTGGGGGTCTTGTATCTGGCCCACGGTGGGGAATCAGCGTCCTGGCACCACCTGGTGGCCAGCAACACCCCCCGAGCATCCGGCACCGCCCGCCGCCGTCGCCCGCGCCGCCCCTTGTTTGTCGAAGCTGGGCGCGGAGCGCCTCGATCTTCTCGCTTTATGCCCGTAGTAACCATCTTCTTTTCATAAGATGAAGGGGGAAGAGAACCACTACGTGGTGGGGTGCCATCTGGTGTGTGACCTGCGCCAATACCCACAAAGTTATCCACAGGGTGGGTGGTGGTGTGGTGCAGGGCGTAGACGGCGGTCCACCCGCGGGCACGGTCGCCGCGTTCCCAGGAGTCCAGGCGCTCTGTGAGGGTGCGGTGGCGGCCGGGTTGGACTTCGGTGGCCAACCCGGCCAGGCGCAGAAACGTCCGGGCCCGGGTGATGGTGCGTGCCCCCAGCCCGGTGGCGGCGGTCAGACCCCGCTCTCCCCCGGTGTCCCCCAGCAGGGGGTGACTGTCCCGCCCGGTACCGAAGTCCGCCGCCGCGGCGTGCGCAGCGGCCACGGCCAGCACAGCTGGCAGGGAGATCCCTCCCCCACTGACCGCCACCAAGCGAGGTCGCAGCAGCAGGTAATGCCGGCGGTAGACCCGCTCCACGTGCTCCAACCACCGCTGCCGCGACCACCAACACGGCACCGGGGCATACACACCCATCGGCACCGGCCGGCGCAGCGGTGGCCTGGACACCAACGGGTGCCCGGCATCCCGCCGTTGCGGCGGCCGCGACCCAACGGGACGCCGGGGTGGGCGTTGCCGCTGCTCAGCGACACGCGGGGGTAAACAGAGATCCAGATATGGACCGGGTTCAGGGTAAGAGGTACCCTGAGAACTGCCCGTCACGGCAAGTTCCCTTCTGGGGAGCACCTGGTTGTCGAGTTGGTAGCTCGACGGCCCTAGTCGAATAAGTCCGAGCCCGTCCCCTAGTGGGGGCGGGTTTTCGGCGTTCTAGGGACTATCAGATGCGGTGTGCAGTTATCAGAGGCGGCTTCTAGCCGCATGCACTAGGCGCTCTGAGGCAGCACCCCCTGGTCAAGCTGTCGCACGAGGTCTGCTCGCCCGAAATGCACCGACATCACGTCAGCCACGTACTGGCTCATCGGGATGCCGTGTTCGGCAGCAGTCCGCTTGACCGCCTCGAACACCGGTAGTGGCAGCCGCGCGTTGACAAGGGCGCGGTCCCCTTTGTGTGGCTGGGCCATGGCCAAAGTCTCGCAGGGGCAATCTGATTGCGAGGTACCGACACGCCGAGGAACGCGCTTTCTTATCAACCCCAGACGGAGCCAATTTTGTGCTGGGATGCCGGTGCTCTCAGCCGGATTGCGAGCAAGTTAGTTAGTTTGCTTTTTAGTTAGTTACCTTGTTAGAAATATTGCTCGATCAGGTCTTATGGTTGGCGTTGAGCCACTGCCAGAGAGCTTCATACACTGCGTCCTGCATGCGGATTCCCCGCTCAGCGCAGGCTGTCTTCAGCAGCCGCTGCAGGTCTGGAGGCAGTCGTGTCGCGAAGGCAGCCAACTTCGCGTCCCTAGGCAGCGACGGGGGCGCTGCGGCAGCCTCACGGGCCAGCTTCGGTGTAAACGGGTGCGGCTTGGATGCTGTGCCGGGTCCTCTCGAAGCGGGTGCCGCGAACGCGGACGGCTTGGGGGTGGTCATGAAGCGACTGCCACTGCTGCAAGCACCCGATCAAGCGCCGCATCGAATGCCTGCGTCACTTCCCCGACGGCGGGACGGACTCGATGGATTGGCGTGTGGTCTCCGGTGGCCTCAGCGACAGCTGCGCGCTGAGGGACAACGACCGGTAGTACCAGATCACCAAGGGCAGCTCGGATCTCGGCGGCACGGTGCGAAGTTTCGCGGCCCTGAGCCGGAACTCGACCCAGTAGGACACCAGCGACCGTCAGGCTCGGGTTGTAGTAGCGGGTAATGGTGTCGATGGCGTCCAGGATTTTGGCCACACCTCTGCTGGCCATGAATGACGGCTCGGTAGCCACAAGTGCGGTATCCGCGGCGATGAGTGCGTTGGAGACCAACTTGCCCACACTTGGTGGACAGTCGATTACCACGAACGGAAACCGCTCACGGAGATCGTCGCTGTCCATCGCCGCCCGTAGGCGTTGCTCGATGCCGAGTCCCGAGAGCGCGTCAAGATCCGCAAGATCAAGGTCCGCAGGTATGAGACTCACGCAGTCCCACGCTGAGGCGCGTACAGCGTCGACCGCGCTGCCGCGCAGCTCATTAGCAAGCAGATCGGCGGCGGTCAGTCCATCCATGGGGTACTCGATCCCCAGCGCTTCAGAGGCGTTGCACTGCGGATCGAGGTCGATCACCAAGGTCTCGATACCCCGAGCGGCCGCCGCGGAGGCCAAGCCGAGCACAGTGGTGGTCTTACTCGAGCCACCCTTTTGGTTCACGACGGCGACAGTGGTCATGCCCCGCACACTAACAATCTAGGAAGTTAGAAACAGCGGTCTAGCAGGGCGTGTCGGAAGAACTACGAACATCACACCACTGAGTTCGGTGGCAAGCCAGCGCGGAGCGGTGGCGCGGCAGCACGGGGTGAAACGGTGCTCTCGTGGAGCGGGGTGGTCAGCGGCCGCGGCCTCGGTCTTGGTTGCGGTTCGCCGCCGGTGGGGTGTACCGGCCGGGTGCCGGTGGGGTGCGGGGCGTGGTGCGCGCGGCTGGTGGGGGAGTGCGGTGGTGTTGGTAGTCCCCGATCGCCTGCAGGTTCTGCTGGAGGCGATGCTGGCGGTGCTCACGGATGTCGGGGTCGGCGAGGTGGGTCAGCAGCTGCGCCCCGACGGGGTCGGGTTCCCCTTCGGGATACACCAGCGGTGCGGGCAGTTCACTGAGGTAGGTGCGGTAGGCCCGCTGCTGGGGGGTGTCGCGTTGGAACATGGCCGCCACCCGCACCGCCTGCGCCCCGTACGCCCCGTAGTCGGGGTTGTTCTGCTGGATCTTCTCCCACACCACCATCTGTGCGGTGGCGGTGGCGCTCACCTGCGCCCAGTGGTCCCGGTCGCCCAGCAGCTCCCCATGGTGGGTGGTCAGGACGTGGTCGTAGATCGCGGTGTAGCTGCGTTGGCGTCCGTCGGGGCTGGTGACCGGGACCCTAGCCGCTCGCTGTAGGTGGCGGCGAGCCGCTCGAAGCGGTGTTGGGCCCGGGCCCGCCCCAGTCGCCCCGCGGTGTACACCGCGTGCTGGGCGGTGCCCAGCTGCCCCGCGGCTGCCCGCACCTGCTGCTCGACGGTGGCCCGTGCCGCGGTCAGCTGGGGGTCCAGGGTGTCCAGGTGGGTGCGGGCCTGGGACAGGGTGGTGGCGACCTGCTCCACGGGTGGGTTCCCGGTTTCGGCCCATTGCTCGGCGATCCGTCCCGCCCTGGCCTGCTGCGCTCGCTGGGTGAGTTCGGTGGTGTGCTGGTGGGTGAACTCCTTCTCACCCTGCACCTGGGGGAGCGGCTCCAGCACCTGGGACAACTGCCGCCAGGCGAGTTTCTTGTCCAACTGTGACGCTTTGAACCACACCTGTTCCCCGTTGTGGTCGGCATGGGTGGTGGCGGGGGCGGCGAACCGGTACCCGGACACCGTCCCGGTCCTCGCTTGGTTCACGGCGAAGTCGATGCCCCGATCCCGTAGTTCGGTTTCGAAGACCTCCCGACCTTGGCCGGCGGCGGTGTTCGCCGCCGCCAGCACCTGCCCCGCCAGCACCGCCCGCGGCGGGTGGTGTCCGGCGTCGGCGAACATGCGGTACTCCCCGGGCTGCACCTGGGTGATGGGGGTGCGTTCCGAGGACACTCCTCGCCGCAACGGCGCTTGGGTCAACCCCAGCTCCACCTCCAGGGCGCGGCGGGCGTCTTGGGTGGTGCGGTAGTCATGCCGGCCGAACCACACCCGCCCGTCGTGCGCGACCCGGGACAGGGCGAGGTGAATGTGGTCCTCGGCGTGCCGCACCGCCACCCAGGGGTGCTCGTCGAAACCCAACCGCTCCGCAAACATCTGTACGGCATCAGCCCACTCCGCATCCGAGAGCCTTCGGTCTTCGGGGGCGGTGCGCAGCGAGCACTGCCACACCGGCCGGGCCACATCATCACGACCGCGGTAGGCCCGGCGCATGTTCGCCACCCACTGCCCCGGCTTCGTGGGATCGGTCACCGACACCGATCCGGCGATCACCATGCCATGCACCCGGTTGTTGTAGGCGTGCTCGTTGTGCCGCCCCGGCCCGTGCAGATACACCCCCAACGCCCCCGCATCCTTGCCCCGGGTGATCGAGGCAATCACGACGCACTCATCGCCTCAAGCCGAGAATCCAGGGCGGCGATCGTGGCCCGCGTCTGATCGATCACCGCCACCATCTGCGCCATCGCCCCCGCGTCCATGCCGCTGTTGCGGGCCTCGATGTGCGCCAGGCGGGTTACCTGGTTCAGGTTCGACCCCACACGCACCAACTGCTGCGACAACTCCCGCACCACCGAATCATTCAGCACCACCCGCGCCCCCGCACTCGCCGCAGCTGCCTCGTCACCATCGTCGGGAGGAACCTCCGCACCCGCCCGGCGGGTCAGCTCCGCCGCCACCACCGACCGCACCCACGCCCCCACCTGCCCCCGCTTATCTCCGGCTGCCGCCCGCCGCCACCCCAGATGCTCCAGCTCCGTGAGGCGTACTGCGACCACCCGGTGCCGCTTCGCCAACACCGCATTGACCTCCGCCGCGGCCTCGCCCCGGGGATCGTGCGCGCGGCGCCGAGCGGCCCGGCCACCGCCAGGTGTGGGGGAGTCCTGGCCAGCCGCGTCTGCGCCCCGGTCCACCGGACCCGAGGCGTCAGCCGGGCCGGCGGCGGGCCGGTTCGCGGGCTCGTCGGGGTGCTCGGTCACGACGCACCTGCCTTTCCTGTCGGCGAGCCCCGCGAGCCGCAGGGCTGTCCCTCCGCACCCGCAGCGCAGCGAGGACGCGGCGAGGTCGACTGGCCGTAACGCGCCAGCGTTACGCTAGTCATACCTCGCACTGTTTCGGCGGGCGGTCGTGGACCAGCGTAGCCGCGAGGAACGAGCGGCGGAAGAGGCAGACACCGACCACGACCACCCGCCGGGGACAGGTGGTGCGGGGACGGGGACGGTCGTCGTCGGCGAGGTCAGGTTCGCAGGCGCCCCCGGCGCCGGAGAACGACCAGCCGCGACGCCGGCCCTGGCCCCGCACCACAGCGAGCCGCAGGGTCGTAGCCGGCGCCCAGCGCCGGTGCCCGCGCCCCTGACGGCCCGATGGTAACCGCGGTGACCGTCGGGGCCTGACGCCTCAACCGAGGTGCGCGAACTCCGCCCGCGGGCACACCCCGGTGTTGACGTGAGACCGGTGGTGACGCATCTACAACACCACATCAAGAACTCGCGGCGCGGACACCAACACGTCGACACGTGCCTGCTCGCGCAGCCCCAACAACCGCATGGTCAACTCGCCGTCGTCTTCCCCGAACCGCTCGTTGAGCCACAACCACGAACCCCGGCGCACCGCACCACTCGGTCAGACACCGGCACCAACCGCGGCCGCTTCCGGGCCAACAACTTGCTCGCCGATACCCACCCCATCCCCCGTTAACCCTCGAGCAACCGCCAAACATGCGACGCGGGAGACTCCGCGGCCAACAACTCGGCCGCGGCAGGTGACCCCAGGTCGACATCCGTCGGAATCTGCGCCAGCTCAACCGCTACATCTCGACCCAACGATCCCTCGACCAACGCCAACGCCGCTGTCCCAGGGATGGTGACGTTCAATAGACCCACCGCGACGACGTCCTCCGCCGTGACCCGGTTCGCCGTGGCCCCGGAGCTGCCCCCGCCGAACGAGTTGAAGCGCGCTCCCGTCAACGGCGCCCCGCCTGCCCCGCCTAGGAAGTAGCGGACCAGCTCGGCTTCCGACATCCGATCAGCCACCACCGCGTGCAACTCCCGCGCCGATACTCCCGCGCCTACACCCATCCTGGCCATGATCCTCCAAACAGAGCCGCCCTTGGAGCTAAGTTGGAAAAGGCCACCCTGGGGGTAAATCGCCGCCGACCCTGTCTAAGACACAGGGCTATCGGGAGTCAACGCCTGTCTCCGTCGTCGCAGTCATTCCACCATCCAGACCGCCGACGCCGCCCAGATCGCGACCCACGACCGGGACGGGTACTGGCCAACAAGACCGAAATCACCGACACCGCTACCCGCATCGGCGACACCGCCCCTACCAAAATCAGCCGAGGGGAGGGCTCGTGCCGGGCGAGGTAGGCCGCCCCAGCCCCTCCTTGCCCGTGCGGTGGAGCACGCGGACCGCGGGGTCGAAGCGGGCGACGCCGTCGGCAATCTCTCCGGTTCCGTCGGGGGAGGCGTCGTCGACGACGAGTAGGTGAGCGTCGGGCACGTTGGCGCGGATCCGTTGTGATGGTCGCCGGGCACTTGCCGAGGCCGTCTTCGATCAGGCAAACCGGCCGAGAGCCTCCTAGGTTCCGCCGTAGGTGGGCTTCTGCTGCTGCAGCTCGTCGGCATCGGCGCATTAATCGACGCGGTCACGGCCCCGTGGAACCTGTCAGCCATCCGGATTCCGCAACCGAGTTCGGCGCGTCAATCGGCTCGGCCGTGGTGGGCGGCAGGACCTCGGCGAGGAGCTGGGTGGCGTCCGTGGCGTGGCGCAGGCGGCCGGTGAGGTCTCCGACGGGCCCTTCGGGGTTTGGGTCGAGGGCGGTGAGTAGGTCGGCGAGTGCAGCGAGGTCGGCGGCGGTGTCGAAGGGTCCAGGTTCGAGGGCAGGTATGTCGAGGTAGGCGTTCTGGGGGGTAACCCGGCAAGTCTCAGGCCGGATGGCGCCGTGGGCGAGTCCGGCGGCGTGTAGCCCGGCGAGGGCCCGGAGCAAATCCTGTCCGGCCGCGGACACCTGCTCCGGTCGGACGTTGGCGTTCGATAGCGACCGTCCTGGCGGGATGGGGGTGACCGCCCAGGTCCGCCCGTCCACGACCAGGTCGATCAGCTGCACGGTACCGGCGAGCCGGAGTTGCTCGACGGCGCGGACTCGGGCGCGGGCGGCGGCCCGCTGATCGGGTGCTGCGGTGAGGTTGAGCGCGTCGACCGGCAGTAGCCGGACCGGGCCGCCGAGGAGGTCGTCCTCGGCCCAGACACCGTCCCGATCTTCGTGTTGGTTCCGGTCGGTGCACCGGTAGCGGCCGGCGATTTGGTTCGGGGTATTCATGGCACGTCGGTATGCATTCTGGAGGACCCACGCGGCGAGCCCGCGGACGGGCGCTCGGCGGTGGCGGGCGGCGAGCCCGCGGACGGGCGCTCGGCGGTGGCGGGCGGCGAGCCCGCGGACGGGCGCTCGGCGGTGGCGGGCGGCGAGCCCGCGGACGGGCGCTCGGCGGTGGCGGGCGGCGAGCCCGCGGACGGGCGCTCGGCGGTGGCGGGCGGCGAGCCCGCGGACGG
>JAABUI010002469.1_pt1 | contig 10223 bp, 8 predicted proteins | sample 5559111 | NCBI WGS metagenome assembly JAABUI01 (sample SAMN10711870, study PRJNA513365) | rock metagenome | isolation source: Antarctica rocks | place: Antarctica: Victoria Land, Buttleship Promontory
GGTTCTGGCTCAGGTTTCGTGAAGCTGAAGGGTGGTCGATCGCGTCGAGGATGGACACTCGGTTCGTGCGATGAGCGCTCGCCTGGTGACGTTTTGACCGCGTTCGGGGTATCAGGGGGCCGCTGGGCCCGGGAACGCACACCCATTGCCTCGACCCCGTCGTACGGATGAGACCGTGCAGCCACCGGGCCGCATGTTCTGCGGGCGTCGCCGGAGCCCTGCACGGTTTGGGTGCCGTTTCGGTGGCCGTCAGCCATCGCAGCGGTGGCGGCTGTTCAGACGGCGGGCGCGTCTTGCCGCACCGTCAACCGGGGCGGCATCGATGGTTACTGGGGTTCGCTACGTTCAGGACAGCAAGATGAGTTTCCTAAGCAGGTCGGGCTTCGCACGGCCGAACAGCTGCATCTTCCGGGCCTTGATCTTGTTGACGGTGCCCTCGACCGCGCCGGAGTTGTACGGCAGAGTCAGCCCGGCAGTGACGGCCTCGAGGTCGCGGCGGAGCCCGCGGGTGAACGATCGCAACCCGGGCAGGTCGTGATCGACCGCGGCCATCCAGCCGGTCAGCGTGTCCTTGTCGCCGGAAAGGTCCTTGATCATCCGGGCGAACCCGGCCACATGCTTGACCGCGGCGTCGATCTCGGCGCACCGGTCACGGATCGCCTTCAGCCGCACCCCGTCTGCTGGGTCCAGATGGCCGGGCAACCCGGTGATCCATCCGGTGACCTGCCGCACTGCCGGCGGCCGGTGCCGTAGCACTTGGGTGAGCGTGGCCGCGTCGCTGAGGCGCAGCGGCTTCAAATATCGCTCCAAGGTGGGGTAGCTGCCGGTATACCCCTGTTCGACGATCTCGGCGTGCAGCGCGGTCGCATTTCGCGCACCGGCCGAGAGCCGCTGGTGCAGGTAAGGCTTGTACGGGTCGAGCTTGCTGGTCCGCACGCCACCGGCGACCAGCTGCTCGACGCTGTCGGCCCGCAGGTAACGGCGAACGGTCTTGACGTCCACGCCGAGCCTGCGGGCGATCATCGACATCGACAGGCCCTGCACCCCAAGGGCGTGAATCTCCAAGAAACGCCACCGGGTGTGCTCGGACCGCGTCGTGCACAGCTGATCCTGCGTTGTCAGTCCCACTCGCTCCCCAGGACAGGGTTCCTCGTTATCTCTGGGTGCTGGGTCAACCAGGCAGGTGTGGTGCGCCGCGACCAACTTGTTGACGTGCTGGCACAGGTTGTCCCACATGTGCCACCTGTCAGCGACCTGCACAGCCTGCGGTGCGCGGTCACGGGCACCGTCGGCGTAACCGCCAGCGCGGTCCCGGCAGATCACCTGGACACCAGGATGGGCACGGAGCCAGTCTGCGAAATCCCCCGCGTCCCGACCTTCCAGGACATCCACCGGCCGATTCCCGTCGCCGAGGTCGATCAGCACCGTCCCGTAGTTTCGTCCGCGACGCACGGCGAATTCATCGACACCGAGCACCGTCACCGGCCCGACGGGCGGGTCCGCCGAGCGGCGGATCAGGCGTAGCAGCGTGGAGCGGCTGATCGGCATACCCATCGAGGTCGCCAACCTCGACCCGGCCCGCCCAGCCAAAGCGAGCGCGATCGATACCAAAGCATCCTGCAGGCCGGCGCTGCGCTGCGCGTACCGCTCGGTCAGGCCTAGAACCTGCTCGACGAACGTGCCTGTGCGGCAGTCGACCCGATCGCAGAAGAACCTGCGCACCCTGAGCCACAGCGCCGTCTGCTGACCGGCGACCGGCAGATCCGCCAAGCGGCGACGATAGCGACTGTGCACCCGCCTGGACACCCGCCCGCACCGGCTGCATCACGCTGCCCGCGCCCTCGGATGCGCGAAGATCCGCACCACCCCGTCGACCCCGCAGATGTCATCGACCACCACCGGCAACAACTGCGGAAGCAGAACCCGGCAACAACGGCCGTCAACAGCCATGCCTCCAGGACACCACGATCCCATGGTCCGAGGGGCACCGACCTGCAACGACCCGTCATCCCGCCCCACCAACGAGCGGGAACGCTCGTCGCCGCACCGGAGTGTCGATCTTGCCGCCACCGGCAGCCCTTCAGCTTCACGAAACCTGAGCCAGAACCAGATAATCTGCAACTCGACAGGCCTGGTAGGTGGTCTCGTGCACCAAATGCCTCTCCGGTTGGCCGGGGAACTCGATCGGCAGGGCGTGGCAGATCTGCTGCGGGCTCCACCGCTGCTCCAGGCGGTCCTGCACGAAGTCTCGTAATTGCCCTTCGGGGGCCAGTTTGCCCGATCTCGGCCGGGGCCGGCGGCCCAGCGCTTTGCGGTGCGCCCCGAACGGCCCGCAGCTGCACACCGACCGACCGTTGGCTGTGCCCGGCGGCGAGCAGGTCACCGATGAGGATCCGCTCGTCCTCGGAGAGATACCGCGGTGAGATCGCCTTCGGCTCGCCGTGGACCGGTGGGTAATACCGGGGCTTGCCGGTGTGGTCCACCATGTTGCGGCCCTTGCTCCACCGCGAACCGGTCGTCGGGTGCACGCCGATCTGCAGACACGCCTGATGGTTGTTCAGTCCCTGAGCCATCAGCCGACGGTATTGCTCCCGCTCGGTTGTCAAGGGCGCGCCGGGCCCAGGCTGGGGACGCTTCTTCGGTACTGACATCGCAACTCCTCAAAGGTTAGGTGTTGCGACGACCGCTGGAACCCAAGCCACCTATCGTGGCGACCGACATCATTACCGATTACCGGGCACGTGATTGCTTGTGCTGATACATCCGGGCGTCGGCGATGTTGATCAGCTCGGTCAGGGGACGGGTCGAAGTGAAGGAAGTCTCCCCGATGCTGACCGACACGGCCGACAGGTGTAACCCCCCGACTTCGATTGCGGTGAGGGCATGTTCGATGCGCGGTCGCAACGGCTCAGACCGGTCGCAGTCGATGACCAGGAACTCGTCGCCGCCCCATCGGCCGACCGTCCACTGCTGGTCGGCGGTGGTCAGTCGCCGCGCCACCGCGCGTAGCAGCTCATCGCCGGCGAGGTGTCCGAAGGTGTCGTTGACCAACTTCAGTCCGTCGACGTCCAGCATCGCCAGGCGGCCGTCTTGGGTCGCCGCTTGCAGCTGATTCATGTACTGCGCGATGCCGGCCCGGTTCAGCAGCCCGGTCAGCTCATCACGGAACGCGGCGTCGGTGAGCTGCTGAAGCCGCAGATGCCAGCTGCGCATATCTTGGATGCAGACCATGATCAGCCGTCGCCCGGCGACGGTGATCGCCGATTTGAAGGTGTGCACCCACACGGTCTCACCGTTGCGGTGCAGCAGCCGCCGATCGGTTTCAGCGTGCTGCAGGGCGCCGAGGTTCAGCCGGTCTGCCAGCTGATCACGTTCGGCGCGGTCGGCGGGGTGGATCACCTCCCGGGCGTTCAAGGTCAACACCTGCGGCAGGCTGTAACCCAGCAACGCCGCGAACGCAGCATTGGCGTGAACGACATTGCCCGCTTCGTCGTGCACCACCACTGGCAGCGGCGACAACCTGATCAACGGGCCCACAGCGTCGGCCGCGGCGAACTGGCCCAATCCGCCTGTCAACTCCGCCGCGACGGTTTCCACTGACAGGATCCGTGAGGCGCTCACCCCCAAACGTTCATCCATTTGCAGTAATCTACCCTTGGTCGGCCGATTCGGGGAGAGCGCCGGTCCGGTGGCCATGGTAATCGGCGGTAGGTCGGCCCAGCTGCCTCGTGGTCGAAGCAGCGGCTGCTCGGTAGCGGGGCTTGCTCCGGATCAGGTCCGCCACCTGTCGTGTTCGACGCCCATGATTATGAGCCTTACTACTGAAACTTGTACTCAAATCGGTACGTCCGTCACCGGCGAGACCAAGTTCACCCGCGAGCCGATCCACCGCCCGCCTGCCCCGGTCCGGCATCAACCTCCGCCCGGGCGGGCCGCTTCGTCACGGGTCCAATGAGGTCCGGCTGCCCGCGGCGATCGGGCGTGTGTCTTGCCATTTGTCCGGGTAACCAGCGACCACGCCGCCCAGCAGCCGGCTGATCTTCTGGGTCGGTGTTTCGCCGGCCGTCGGGGTCGAGATGCCGTCGGTGATCATCCGGGCCAGCGCACGCAACTTGATGTTGGCGTGCTGAGAATGCCACCGCAGTACCGCGAAGGCGTCGACGGCGGTGATGCCGTGGACCAGCATCAACGCGCCTTTGGCCTGTTCGATGTATGCGCGGGTGGCGGCCGATGCCGCGACGGCGAGTTCGATGTCGGCTTCGGTGGCGGCCCGCTGGGCGTCGGTGATGTCGACGAAGTAGCCGTGCACGTCGGTCACCGCCCCATGCTCATCCAAGGTTCCCTGACCGATGGTCACGACGGTGCGCTCTCGTTGGCGGGCGTCGATGATGCGGTGTCGGCAGCAGTACGGCTGGCCGGTGGCCAGCACCGCGGCCATCACCTCGTCGGTGTGCGACCGGTCATCGGGATGTTTGTGGGCGGCGAAGACAGCGCTGGTTGGGACGATCTCATCAGGCCGGAACCCGTGGATCTGGAACAGTCCCGGCGACCACGTCCAGGTGTCGCTGGCGACCTGGTAGTGGAACCAGCCGACCGGTTCGCGGACACCCCCGGACATCGCGGTCACCGCCGGCAACAACGAATCCCACATGCCTGCTTCTCTCACCATCGATGTTTTAACGATCGCCGGACCGGAGTCACCGCCGCCCAGATTCTTCCTTGGCCGGTCGTGCTCGGTCAGTTTGCCCTACGGCGGAATGTGCCGGCTCTCGGTCATTGACGCAGCCGCCGCGGGGCGCCTCACCGGATTTTCAGTCGAGTTCAAGGTTGTTGGTTCTGGCGAATAGCTCGGCGATGCGGGTTTCGATGTCGTCGAGGGCGTCGGAGAGCGGTGCGAGCTGCCGTACAGCATCGATTTTACGTTGGTTGGCTGCCTCCCAGTCGTACACCGGCCGCGCCACCGCCGGGGCCGGTTCGACCGCCGCTTCGTCCGCGGCGACGACGGCGACGAGCTCGTCGACGTCCAGCACCTTGTGGTGTGCGAGGCCGGTGTCGGCCTGGCGGGCCAGCCGGGATGTGGAGTGCGGGCTCATCGGCCGGATCGGCAACGGGAGGTGTCCCCATTGGTTGATCGGCGGGAACAGCGGTACCTCGAGCGTTCTGTCGTCGATCGGCTTCGGCGCCTGGCAGGGGTGGTGGCTAGCGGAGGTGACCTCCTCGGCGTCCTTCAGGAGTTTCTTCACGCGTTTGTGTGTGGCCTCGGTGTCCAGGACGCGGCGCCACCGCACCAGTGCGCATGGCCCGCACAGCACCGGATCCGTCGCCGCGTCGACGACATGCGCGACGCCGTGGTGGTCGGTGACCGTCGCGACGCCGTCGGCGATCTGCAGTGCGGCGACGGTGAGGCGAGGCAGCTGCCGGTACGGGATCGTCGTCTGCGCGGCGAGGGTGAGCAGGGCGCGGTCGCGGCGGCCGAACAGCCCGGCGGTCCACCCGTGGGAGGGCAGTAGCCGCATCAGCATGTTGACCTGGCCGGGGGCGATCACGTCCCGCGACGGTGACTTGACTTGCTTCGTCGGGTCGACCGGCGCGGGCTGCAAGGCGGCGCGGTGGTGGTGGGCGATGGCGGCGAGCCGCCGGCGGTCGGTGGCGGGTGCTCCGGGGCAGCCGGTGGTGAACGCGCAGACGGTGGCCCAGTCGGCGGGCAGCGGGTTGTGGTTGGTCGCGGTGCACCAGTCGGTGTACAGCGCCCAGTCCGCCGCGTACCCGGCGAGGGTGCTCGCGGACAGCGCCTTGCCGGTGACCGCCGACATCGGGGAGGTCGTCATAGGTCCAGCTTCAGGACGGCGTTGCCGACGAGGGGTGCGAACTCGCGGGCGTACACCTCGAGCATCTTCGGGTCGCGGTGCCCGGTCTGCCGCATGATCGAGTGGGCGTCCGCGCCGGCGCGGAACGCTTCGGTGACGAACCCGGACCGCAGCGAATGCCCACCCAGCAGGTCGACCTGCGCCGGGGTGTAGCCGGCGGCGGCGGCGCGGCGTTGGATCATCATCGCGACCGCATCGCCGGTCATCACCTTGCTCGGCCGGCCGGTCTTGTGGATGGTTGGGAACAGCCACCGCTCCCCTCCCCCACCATCGGCCGGCTCGTCGCCGGCCGCGCCAACATCAGCGGTCTTGGCGGTGTCTTCGACGCCGCGGCAGACGTGCTCGGTCGACAGGCCGCGCTGGTGCAGCTGCGCGAGCGCCGCTGGGCGCCCGCCGTCGTTGTCCAGGTAGGCAAGGAGTAACCGACGCCACCGGACCAGCGCGCAGGGCGGGCAGGTCTGCGGGTCCCGCCCGTACGGCAACGCCCGCACGACTCCGTACCCTTCCTGGTCGGTCTTGGACGACCGGACCCGCACGTGTAGCCCGTCCGCCGGGTGCACCGTCACATCACTGATGTGCAGCCCGACCAGTTCGGAGCGGCGGTGCGCGCCGGCGAACCCCATCAACAACAACGCGCTGTCGCGGTGCGCGGCCATCCCGGCCGGCCACACCCCCATCGACGGCCGTATCGCCTCCAGCAACGTCCGGACGTCGGCCAGGAGCAGCGGGCTGCGTCGTTTCGGCGGCGTCTTCCGGGTGCGGCGCATCCCGGACAGGGCGCGGCGGACCACCTCGGAGCGGCCCGGCGCTGGGAAGCCGGCGGCGGTGTGGACCTGGTTGATCGACGACGCCCACCGCGTCAACGACGCCGAAGAGAACCGCGGCCGGCCATCGGGCTTCCGCTCCTCCTCCGCCGCCGTCAGATACGCGGCCACCACCAACGGCGACGCCGGCAACACCCGGTGTCCGCCGGTGGCGGCCCAGCGTTCAAACCGCGCCCAGTCCGACCGGTACGCCGCCTTCGTCGCCGCCGACGTCGAAGCGTCCACCGCCGCCCACACCCGGCGGACAGCCTCCGCATCCAGGTCGCCGGCAGCCCCGACGGGCGAGCCCTGGCGATGGTCGGCAACCGCAGCAACGTCTCGTGTGGCAGTGCGCAAGACCGCAGAGGCCGGCGTGACTGCGAGCACCGACTGCTCCCCTACCGGCTCCATCGACCCTCCTTCCGCAACTGCTCATGGCTGCCGTCAGGACCGGCTGACCTGCGGCGCAGATCCCGCCCGGTCCGCCGAAAAGATCTTCCTCGAATCTACCGGGTCCCTGGGATAGTCACTTACATAAGATGTTGTACTGCCTAGGATAATGGAACATTATGCTAGTAGAAGACTGGCGAATAGCTTTTCCGATGCGATCCGCATCGGTGCGTGGCTGGGAGGGCCGTATAGTGCCCAGCGCACCTCGGCCGGGGTGATTCCTTGCTGGTCCATGGTGTCCAAGTCCCAATCCGTCACGTGACGAATCGGGGCGTTTGGTGACGACGCGCTCGGGTCGCTCCCCGTACGCCGCTAGTTCCGCGATGGTCGCCGCTGACGCCAACCCGCGCTGCTAGGGCGCTCGCGTTCTGGGTCGGCCTCCACCCGCCCGGGTCGCGTCGGCATTGCCCGAAGACGGCCACGCCGTCACCTGGTCGGAAGAACGAACGACCGACACTGTCCACTAATTCGCGCAGATCGCAACGCTAGCGCTGCCAGGCACCTCGGAGTGAGTCCTGGCCCCGCCGGACCGGAAGGGCAGGGTGTGCTGGCCCCCGCCGGACCGGAAGGGCAGGGTGCACTGGCTGCGCCTGTCGTGTCCGCGGGCCACGATAGGCGCAGCCAACTGCGCGCACTTGACGATCGCGGGGACCTATACGGGCGGAAGGCCCCTGTTGCGGCGCCCAGCCATGGTTTCTGCCTCGCCGTAGGCCTGAGACGTCAGCTCGTCCACGAGGGGCAGACCGGCGTTCACGTCGGCGCTCAGCCGGTTCACGGCAAGGCGAACGATGTCTGACACCGACAGGCCGTCGACCGGCATTTGCCGACCGGTCCTCTTGAGCCATTGTCGCTGAGCGGGCGTTAAGAACACCGTGAGCCGCTCGTACCGACCGGTAGCCTCAGAGACTAGTGAACTAGTCGCTGCCCCGACGGCTCTCACAGGTGCGGTAACACTAATGGGGCCAGTTGGCGTCACATCTCGCCTCTTGGTGGCTCGGCCAGAAGGCGCCGTCGCCTGGGGCCGGGGCGAGGCGGCCGGCACCATTGGCGAGGCGGTGTCTCCCTGGCTCTGGAGCACCCCCTCGGGAATGGGCTCGCCCGCGACGTCAGATAGTGGGCTTGTCTCGTCGTCTAGCTGACTAGCCTCGCTGCCTCCAGGGCGCTCGCCGATCGATTGATCGAAGTCCAGTACACCAGTCAACGAGTCGACTGGTGTACTTGTCGACTGATCCCCTAAGGGACTAGTGAACTCAACTACTGGTCTACTTGGTGACCTGCCGACCCGTGGACTAGTGGGCTGCGCAATTAGTCCACCAGTCGACACGGCGACTGATGCACTAGAAGACTGGTCCGCCAGAGCACTAGTCGACACGATGACTGGTGCACTAGGCGACTCGTTCGCTAGGGCACTAGTCGCGTTCGCGCCGACGACAGGCACTAGATCCGAAGTCACTAGTTCACTAGTTGACTGACCGCCCAGTCGACTAGTGCCCTCCGATGCGGCTTCGGTTGTCATAGGCTCGGCTGGTAGCTCAGTCACCGAGTCAACTAGTTCACTAGTGGCCTGGTTCTCGCACGAAGTGACAGCGGGTTCCGTCTCCTCCGTTAACGACGCATCTAGTGAACTAGGCGACTCATCTTCTGAAGGACTAGTAGTCAAGTCGTTTGGTTGACTAGTCGCCCCGTCCACTGGTTGCTCAGTCGACCGGCCGTTTGGTTGACTAGTCGCTGGAGCCACTAATGTACTAGTGGACCAGTCATCGCCTGGACCAGCTAAGACATCTACGGCCGGGGGACCGGGCGGGATTACAGGCCGCTCCGGCGGACTCACCGCGGGCGGCTTGCGGCGCCCCGCCTGCAACAGCGCAGACGCAGTTGCTCTCTTAGCCACAGTTGAGTACTCCTGTCCGGTCGAGCACTTCTTTGACTAGTTGCCCGTAGGCATGTGACAGGTCAGGGTTGGCTGTGGGATCTCCGACGACGAGTCGATCGCCGACCTGGTCCTCAGCTGCGACGCGGCGTGGGATGGAGATCTCGAACGTGGGTAGGTCGCTTTCCCTCAGGGCGTCGGCGACTTCTCTAGTCACTCGCGTGCGTGGGTCGGACATCGTGATGAGGACGCCCAGTAGGGGAGCGGTGATTATGCCCTCCTCGCGGAACTCGTCTGTCCACCCGAGGAATGCTCCAAGCCCGCCGACGGCGAGCCTGGTAGCGCTGACCGGCGCGATGATGTCTGTAGCAGACACCAAAGCGGCCAGGGTGACCAGGGACAGGCTCGGAGCCAGGTCTAAAATCGCGAAGTCATAGTCGTCCGCGAGAGGAGCAAGCGCCCGGGCGACACGATCTTCCCTCCGCGTCATCGACACGAGTTCCGTCTCGAGCTGCGCCAGAGCGAGAGTGGCCGGCAAGATCGATAGGTTCTCGATCCGGGTCTTCATGATGGTCTGCTTAGTCGGAACCCCTTTCGAGATGATGTCCTGCAGATCGAAATCGATGTCCTCCTCTGGGTCCTCCACGAACCAGAACGAGGCGTGCGCCTGGGCATCCACGTCTACGAGCAAAGTGCGACAGCCGGCTCGGGCGAGACCGGCGGCCAAGTTCACGGCCGTGGTCGTCTTGCCGACCCCGCCCTTGTGATTGGCGATGGCGATGGTGCGCATCTTGACCTCCTTGATCAAGACGAACCGTAAGCGACTAGGCGACTAGTTCTTGGGCGGCGCGCCGTGATGACCGCGCGCTAGTCGAGTAGTGCACTAGTTGACTGGTTGAACTGGAAGTCTGCGAACGGTCCAACGACGGCGTAGCTTGTAGGCGCTTAGGTGGCATCGCGTCTGTGCACCAAGGTTTGCCTCGGACCGGACAACCTCTGGGTTGTACCGAGCTCTCGATGCTCCAGTTTCCCATGCGGCTGATCATGGCTTCATCATGCGGACCGCCTGCGGTCTGTCGGACTGGCGACGCCGAGCCTTTCGAAGTCGGGTTCCTGGGCTGCAACTGTTCGAGCTAGTGCGGCGTCTCCTAAATAGCTAGTGCCATATTAGGTATGATTGACCGATGCAGGCGCCTGCGGCTCCGTTGCCCTTGTCCGATGGTGATCGCGAGA
>JAABUI010002470.1_pt1 | contig 10220 bp, 9 predicted proteins | sample 5559111 | NCBI WGS metagenome assembly JAABUI01 (sample SAMN10711870, study PRJNA513365) | rock metagenome | isolation source: Antarctica rocks | place: Antarctica: Victoria Land, Buttleship Promontory
CCGTCGTCGGCGCCAGGCTCGCGGTCGACGGCCGGATCACACCCGGCCAGCTGCTCGCCTTCTACGGCTACGCGGCGTTCCTCGTCACGCCGCTCCGGACCGCCACCGAGGCCGCCGACAAGGGCACGCGTGCGGTGGTCGCGGCGCGCAAGGTCATCGACCTGCTACGGCTCGAACCCCTGCGGCTCGAGCCGGCCGCTCCCGCACCCGCGCCGCCGCCCGGCGTGGGCCTGTTCGACCCGCAGTCCGGTGCCCGGATCGCGCCCGGCGTCCTCACCGCCGTGGTGGCCGCCGATCCGGTCGAGGGCAGCGCTCTGGCCGACCGCCTCGGCGGGTACGTCGACGCGGCCGCCCTGCTCGGAGACGTCCCCGTCCGCGCGCTCCCTACCGACGTCCTGCGCCACCGGGTGCTGGTCAGCGACGCCTCGCCATGGGTGTTCCGCGGCCGCGTACGGGACGAGCTCGACCCGCTCGGGCGGTGCACGCAGGAGCAGCTGCTCGCCGCGCTCGAGGTCGCGGACGCCCATGACGTGCTCACGTCCCTGGCGGACGACCTGGACACCGAGCTCGAGGAGCGGGCGAGCGAGCTGTCCGGCGGCCAGCGGCAGCGGCTCGTGCTCGCCCGGGCGCTGCTGGCCGACCCCGACGTCCTCGTGCTGGACGAACCGACCTCCTCGGTGGACGCCCACACCGAGGCGCGCATCGCGGCGCGCCTGCGCGTCGCACGCACCCGTCGTACGACGCTGGTGGTCGCCAGCTCCCCGTTGGTGCTCGAGCAGGCCGACGTCGTCCTGCTCCTGATCGACGGGCGGGTGGTCGCGGAGGGCCCACACGCGGCGCTGCTCGCCAACCCGGCCTACCGCTCGGTCGTGGCGCGCGAGGACGTGCTGGCATGAGCGGTGCCCGGCAGCAGCTGAGGGTGCGGCGATGAGGCGCGCACTGCCCGTCGCCGGTCGCGAGACGGTACGCCGGCGCACCCGCGAGCTCGCCGCGCGGCACCGGCGACAGCTGGTGGTGTGCGCGGTCCTGCAGCTGCTGGCCGCAGCTGCCGCCCTCGTCCCGCCGCGCCTGCTGGGCCACCTCGTCGGCGGCCTCGACCACGGCCTCACCCGCAGCGAGATCAACCGTACGACAGTCGTTCTCGGCGTAGCGCTGATAGCGGCTGCCGCCCTGACGCGGGTCGCTCGATTCCGGTCGTCCGTGCTGGGCGAGCAGGTGCTGGCCGAGCTGCGGGAGGACTTCGTCGAGGGCATCCTCGACCTGCCGCTGGGCACCGTGGAGAGCGCCGGGACGGGTGACCTGCTGACCCGCACCACCAAGGACGTCGATGCGCTGTCCAAGACGATCCGCTTCGCGGTGCCCGAGGTGCTCGTCGCGCTGCTGATCATGGCGGCCACCATCGTCGCGATGGCCCTGGTCGCGCCGCTGGCGACCTGCGCCGCCCTGATCACGGTGCCGGTCGTCTACTCCGGGACCCGGTGGTACCTGCGGCGGGCGCCGGCGGCCTACCTGCGCGAGGCTGCCGCGGCGTCGTCGTACAACGCCCGGGTCGCCGAGACGATGGCCGCGGGGCGTACGACGGAGGCGCTCGGCCTGGGCCGGCGCCGGGTGCGCCTGGCCGAGGACGACCTGGCCGGCTGCTATGCGACCGAGCGCGTGACGCTGCGCCTGCGCTGCGTGTTCTTCCCGGTGGCCGAGTTCGCCTACGTCCTGCCCGTCATCGCATCGTTGGTCGCCGGCGGTCTGCTCACCCTGTCCGGGCACGGGACGCTCGGTCAGCTGACGGCCGTGACCCTGTACGCCCAGCAGCTCGCCGACCCCGTCGACCGGCTGCTCAGCTGGCTCGACGAGCTGCAGATCGGCGCGACCTCGTTGGCCCGCCTGCTCGGCGTGCGCGAGGTCCCCGACGACCGCTCGCTGTCCGGCGACGAGCCGGCAGACGACCGGGTCCGTCTCGAGGACGTGCGCTTCTCCTACGTGGCGGGGCGCGAGGTGCTCTCCGGGATCACCGTCGACCTGCAGCGCGGCGAGCGCCTCGCCGTCGTCGGACCCTCGGGCGCCGGCAAGTCGACCCTCGGACGGCTCATCGCCGGCGTCCACCCACCCAGTGCCGGTCGGGCCACCGTCGGGGGGACCGATCTCGTCGGCCTGCCCCTGGCCCGGCTGCGGCGCGAGGTCTCGCTCGTGACCCAGGAGCACCACGTCTTCTCGGGCACGCTCGGGGAGAACCTGCGGCTGGCCCTGCCTACCGCCAACGACCGGGAGCTGCACCGCGCCCTCGCGTGCGTGGACTGGGCGCCACTTCGTGACGGTCTCGAGACCGCTCTGGGGGCAGGGGGTCTGGCCCTGACACCCGCCCAGGCGCAGCAGGTCGCACTCGCTCGCCTGGTGCTCGCCGACCCGCACACCCTGGTGCTCGACGAGGCCACCGCGCTGCTCGACCCACGCGCCGCCCGGCACCTCGAGCGCTCCCTCGCGGCGGTGTTGAGCGGGCGCACCGTGGTCGCCATCGCGCATCGCCTGCACACGGCGCACGACGCGGACCGGGTCGCCGTGGTGGAAGGCGGCCGCATCGTCGAGCTCGGCACGCACGACGAGCTGGTCGCCGACGACTCCGCCTACGCCGCGCTCTGGCGGTCCTGGCACGGCGAGAGCTGACCCCTGGCCGGGCTACCGTTGTCGGGCTTGGGCCACGCGTCGGCGTACGGTTCAGTGATGAGCCTGGAGCACGCGCACCTGGGGCACGTCGAGGTCCCGGACGTCGAGGACGACGCGGAGATCGATCCCTGGTGGCAGGCCAGCCGCGAGGGCTGGACGCTGCCGATGGCCTATCTGCCGCCCGCGATGGGTGGCCGCCAGGCCGGCTGGCGCAAGGTCGCTGCCTGGGTGCTGATCTCGGTGTTCCTGACCGCCACGACAGGCGGGATCTGCCTCACCTACGGCCCCGGTCACTAGTTCTTCCGACGATCTTCTGATCGCGTCGATGCTGCCCGCCTCGCCGAGCGGGTCGCGCACCAGGTGCGGACCCAGAAGATCGTCCGCAGCGCACGGGCCGCGCAGGGGGTCGCCGGTGCTCTAGCGGTAGGTGAGCGCCGCGCCGACGCGGACATCCGGCCGCCAGGCACCCGAACCCGGCGTCCAGGTCTGGCCGTTCACGCTGATTGCGCTCACGCCGTACGCCGAGGCCTGCGCGACGAGCCAGGTGGCGGCAGTCCAGGACCGGACTGCGCCGGTCCGGGCGAGGCCGCCGGCGCCCAGCTCGGAGCCGGCGCTGTCCACCAGCCCCGGCAGCACGACGGGGTGCGCAGCGGGGTGGTAGGCGCAGGCAAGGCCGGCCGGGACCTCCCCGGTCAGCGCCACCGCGAGGATCCGGGCAGTGGTCTCCCACTGCGCGTACGCCCCTGCGTCGCCGCTGCGCTGGACCCGTTGGGCGGCCTCGGTCACCGGCAGCGCGGCCCAGCCGGGGATCCGCACGAGCCGACGGTAGAAGTTCGCCGCGGCGAGGCGGGGCGTACGGATGGTCGCGGGCGGTCCCCATCCCTGGGACGGTCGCTGCTGGAACAACCCGAGCGAGTCCCGGTCGCCATACGCCAGATTGTGCAGTCCGCTCTCCTGCAGGGCAGTGGCGAGCGCCACCGTGACGGCATGGTCGGGCAGGCCGAGCCGCTTGCCGACCACCGCGATGGTGGCGGCGTTCGCGGTCTGCTCGAGGGTCAAGGTCAGGCCGCCCGCCTCGCAGTGCGGCGCGGGCTGGACCGGCTTCGCGCCACCGCAGCCGGTCAGCAGCGCAGCGGCCAGCAAAAGCCACGCGACTCCACGCCTCACAGGAGCCCCGGCACGACGAGGGCCGCAGCCGGGCAAGAGCTCATGCCGCCAGTGTTCCAGGCAGCCGGCGGGTCAGCTGTCCGCAGCCTGGCGCGCCGGAAGGACGCGGCCGGTCACCTCGCCCAGGGGCAGGCCGCTGCCGGTACGCGCGGAGATCACCACCTCGTCGCCATCCTCGAGGAACGTACGGCGGCTGCCCCCCAGGGTGAGCGGTTCGCGGCCGTTCCAGGTCAGCTCGATGAGCGACCCGCGCTCGTCGTGGCCGTCGCCGGACACCGTGCCGCTGGCGAACAGGTCGCCGGTGCGCAACGCGGCGCCGTTGGCGGTGAGGTGTGCCAGCAGCTGCGGCGCGGTCCAGTACAGGCCGGCGAACGGCGGCCTCGACACCACCTCGCCGTTCAGCGCGAGGCTGAGGGTGAGGTTCAGGCCCCAGTCCCGCCCCCCGTGCAGATACGCTGCGACAGGCGGGTCCTGCACCGGCGCCGGCACCCGGTCGAGCGCCTCAAGGGGGACGACCCACGGCGAGATCGACGTCGCGAACGACTTGCCGAGGAACGGCCCGAGCGGGACGTACTCGAACGACTGGATGTCCCGGGCGCTCCAGTCGTTGACGAGCACGACACCGAAGACGTGCTCCTGGAAGTCCTGCACCGGCACCGGTATGCCCAGCGTCGACGGTGTCCCGACGACGAAGCCGACCTCGACCTCGACATCGAGCCGTTGCGTGGGCCCGTACGACGGTCCGGGTGCCCGCAGTCCGCACGGCCGGCGTACGTCGGTGCCGCTGACGACCACGGTGCCGGCCCGGCCGTGGTAGCCGACGGGCAGGTGCCTCCAGTTCGGCAGCAGCGCTGCGGCGTCCGGCCGCAGGACCCGGCCGAGGTTGGTGGCGTGCTGCTCGCTGGCGTAGAAGTCGACGAAATCGGCCACCTCGAACGGCAGGTGCAGGCGCACATCCGCGCTCGGCACCAGCGGCCGGTCGAGCAGCTGCCGTACCTGCTGGCGCACGCTCGCCCAGTGCTCCCGGCCTCGGCCGAGGAACGAGTTCAGCGAGGCCGTCGCCCACTCCGGCCCGAGCGCCTCGGCCAGGTCGAGCACACCCTCGTCGACCGCCACACCGACCCGACGGGCGCCGTCGCCGACGGAGAACACGCCGTAGGGCAGGACCTCGCGGCCGAAGTCCGTGGCCACGAGGCTCAGCGGGCCCAGGTCCAGGGGTACTCGGGCGCTTCGTACGCGTACGCGCCGGGGGCCACGTCCAGCGGCGCGAAGGTGTCGACCATCACGGCCAGCTCGTCGGTCGCCTCCCGGCCGAGGGACTTGTCCACGGCGCCCGGCTGCGGACCGTGCACGAACCCGGCCGGGTGCAGCGACACCGATCCGATCTCGATGCCGCTGCCGGCCCGGCTGCCCATCGAGCCGCCGACGTAGAACAGCACCTCGTCGCTGTCGACATTGGCGTGGTTGTAGGGGATCGGGACCGCGTCCGGGTGGTAGTCGAGCAACCGCGGCACGAACGAGCAGACCACGAAGCCAGGACCGCTGAAGGTCTGGTGCACCGGTGGCGGCTGGTGCACGCGCCCGGTCAACGGCTCGAAGTCGAAGATCGACAGCGCGTACGGGTACAGGCACCCGTCCCAGCCGACGACGTCGAACGGGTGCGAGGGGTAGGTGTAGCGGGTCAGCACCCCCCGCCGGCGTACGAGCACGTCGGTCTCGCCGGCCTCGACGAGCAGCGGCTCGCCGGGCGCGCGAAGGTCGCGCTCGCAGAACGGCGCGCCCTCCAGCAGCTGACCGTGCGCCGACAGGTAGCGCGCCGGCGGAGTGACGTGCCCCCGGGCCTCGACGACCAGCGCCCGGACGGGGCCGTCGTCCACGACCCAGCGGTGCGTCGTACCGGTGGGGACCAGGACGTAGTCGCCGGTCGCGAACGGCAGCGCGCCGAACACCGACTCCAGGCAACCCGTCCCGGACGCCACGTAGACGAGCAGGTCGCCGTCGGCGTCACGGTAGAGCGGCGAGTCCTCGACCGCGGCAACCCAGGACAGGCGCACCGAGCTGTTGCCCAGCAGCAGCGTCTTGCCCGTAACCACGTCGCCGGCAGCAGGCAGGTCCTGGGTGCGAAAGTGCCGTGGCAGCAGCGGTTCCTGAGCCGTCAGGTCGCCGGCGTCCCGGCCGGCGGTCTCCACCCGACAGATGCGCGTGGGCAGCTCCCGGTGGTAGAGCAGCGCGCTGTCGGAGGAGAAACCCTCCTCCCCCATCAGCTCCTCGGCGTAGAGCCGGCCGTCGGGCTGGCGGAACTGGGTGTGCCGCTTGCGCGGGACCTGGCCGACAGAGCGGTAGTGGACCACGGCTAGAGGTTCCCGCGTCGGGCCTGCTCGCGTTCGATCGCCTCGAACAGGGCCTTGAAGTTGTTCTTGCCGAAGCCGAGCGAGCCGTGCCGCTCGATCAACTCGAAGAACACGGTCGGCCTGTCCTGCACGGGCTTGGTGAAGATCTGCAGCAGGTACCCGTCCTCGTCGCGGTCAGCGAGAATGCCCAGCTCGCGCAGGGTCTCGAGCGGGACGCGGGTCGTGCCGACCCAATCCGCGAGCGTGTCGTAGTAGCTGTCGGGGGTCGCCAGGAACTCCACGCCCATCTCGGTCATCGCGTGGATGCTCGCGACGATGTCGCCAGTAGCCAGGGCAATGTGCTGGACGCCGGGGCCGTTGTAGAACTCGAGGTACTCATCGATCTGGCTCTTGCGCTTGCCGGGCGACGGTTCGTTCAACGGGAACTTCACCCGGTTGTTGCCGCTGGCGACGACCTTGCTCATCAAGGCGGAGTACTCCGTCGCGATGTCGTCGCCGATGAACTCCTTCATGTTCACAAAGCCCATGACCCGGTTGTAGAACCCGACCCACTCGTCCATCCGGCCGAGCTCGACATTGCCGACGCAGTGGTGGATCGCCTGGAAGTAGCGCTTCGGGTGGTGCGCCGGCTTGGCCGTGAACTGCTGGGCGGCGGCGGTGAACCCGGGGAGGAACGGCCCGGAGTAGCGGGACCGGTCGACCAGCGTGTGCCGCGTCTGCCCGAAGGCCGCGATCGACGCCGACCGCACCTCGCCGTCGGCATCGCTCGTGGTCGCTGCCGGGCTCAGCAGCGTGGCGCCCTGGGCGACGGCGTAGGACACGGCGGCATCGACATCGGGCACCTCGAGCGCGAGGTCGACGACACCGTCGCCGTGGACGCGTACATGCTCGCCGACCCAGGTGCCCGCATGGGCCTCCCCTGTGAGCACGAAGCGAGCCTTGCCCGAGCTGACGACGTACTCGGTGAGGTCCCGAGAGCCGGTTTCCGGACCGTGGTAGGCGACGACGGTCATGCCGAAGGCCGAGCAGTACCAGTGCGCAGCCTGCTTGGCGTTCCCGACCGCGAAGCGCACGTGGTCGATCCCCATGACCGGGAAGACGTCGGCATCGTGGTGCAGGTCCGCAGCGGTCGAACCGATGGGTCGCAATGTCTCGGTCATGGGCTGCTCCTGCCGGTTCCGGGGTTGCTGCCGTAGACGATACGGACGATCGCGCGCCTGCGCCTCGACGCAGAGGCGGTCGTCCACCCGGCAGCGGCCCCTTCACCGCCCGTCCCGCACGCCGACCTTCACCTGACCCCCGACAAGATCGGCGTGCCGGACCCAGCCCCGTTTCCGAGCGTGCGCGTGGCACGCCGACCTTCACCTGACCCCCGGCAAGATCGGCGTGCCGGACCCAGCCCGTTCCCGAGCGTGCGCAGTGCCGCGCGGCTCAGCCCAGCCGGCTCGAGGAGTGCGGCTCCCCGGGCTGGCGATGACTGCCGTCCCTCGGCGGTGGCGTTGACCTGCTGGTCTAGGTCCACCATGACCGAGCCGTCCTCGATCTTGCACGCGTACACCGGGATGTTGTCCACGACGGGAATGCCGATCGACTCGCCCGTCGTCAGGTTGAACCTCGCCGCGTGGGCCGCACAGACCAAGGTCCCGTCGTCCTCGACGGTGCCTTCGTTCAAGGGCTGCTGCTGGTGAGTGCAGGTGTTGTGGATGGCGCGGACGTCCCGATCGCCCAACCTGATCAGGCAGATGGGCTCGGCCAGCTCCACCAGCAGCGTGTCCCCGAGCTCGATCTCGTCCAGGTTCGCTGCTACCTCGTACGCCATGCATCCCCCTTGAGCTGACCGTGGGCCGCGAGGGTAGCCCTGTAGCCGTGTGCACTGCGGGAGGACGGAGACAGAGGGACGGGTGCGGTCACCGCTGTCACGTCGAGCCCTCGGCCCGACGTGACAGCGGCGCTCACCTCAGACCTTGGCGGCCTCGCTGTGCGGCGCGGTCGGGCTCTGGCCGGTGGTGGGCGCGTCCTGGTCCTGCTGGGAACGGACGGCCTCCTCGACCTTCTTGCCGAGATCGGCATCGACGTTGGTCCAGTACTGGAAGGCCTTGGCCAGCACCGGCTCGGTGACACCGTTGAGCAGGTGGCCGCTGATGTTGCCGACCAGTCGCTCACGCGCGGCGTCGTCGAGCACCTCGCGGACCATGGTGCCGGCCTGGCCCCAGTCGTCATCCTCGGCGTGCAGGATGTACGGCGAGCGCACCATCTCCCCACCCGCCGACCAGCCGGCGCCGTCGTCGAACCTGGCCGTGTCAGCTGCCGGGCCGCCGTGGGAGTTCGGGGCGTACACCGGGATGCTCGGGTCGTTCCAGGCGTAGCGCATCGAGCCGTCCTTGGCGTAGGAGTTCACCTGCGCCTTCGGCGCGTTCACCGGTAGCTGCGTGTAGTTCGTGCCGATGCGGTAGCGGTGCGCGTCGGGGTAGGAGAACAGGCGCCCGAGCAGCATCTTGTCCGGGCTGGTGTCGATGCCGGGTACGAAGTTGGACGGCTCGAAGCTGCTCTGCTCGATCTGGGCGAAGAAGTTCTCCGGGTTGCGGTTCAAGGTCATCGTCCCGACCTTGATCAGCGGGTAGTCCGCGTGCGGCCACACCTTGGTCAGGTCGAACGGGTTGAAGCGGTAGCCCTCGGCGTCGGTCTCCGGCATCACCTGCACGAACATGGTCCAGCTCGGGAAGTCGCCGTTCTTGATCGAGCCGAACAGGTCCTGGCGGTGGTGGTCCGGTGAGCTGCCGGCGAGGGAGTCCCCCTCGGCCTGGGTGAGGTGCTCGTTGCCCTGGTCGGTCTTGAACGTGTACTTCACCCAGCACTTCTCGCCGGCGGCGTTGATCCACTGGAAGGTGTGCGAGCCGTAGCCGTTCATGTGCCGGAAGGTCCGGGGCAGCCCGCGGTCGCCCATCAGCCAGGTCACCTGGTGCGCGGACTCCGGCGACAGCGTCCAGAAGTCCCACTGCATGTCGTTGCTGCGCAGACCCGAGTCGGGCAGGCGCTTCTGGCTGCGGATGAAGTCCTGGAACTTCATCGGGTCCTTCACGAAGAACACCGGGGTGTTGTTGCCGACCAGGTCGTAGTTGCCCTGCTCGGTGTAGAACTTCAAGGAGAACCCGCGCGGGTCGCGCTGGGTGTCGGAACCACCTGACTCCGGGGCGACCGTGGAGAACCGCGCCAGCATCTCGGTGCGCTTGCCGGGCTGCAGGAAGTCCGCCTTGGTGTAGCGGCTGACGTCCTCGGTGACCACGAACTCACCGAACGCACCGCCGCCCTTGGCGTGCACGACCCGCTCCGGCACCCGCTCGCGGTTGAACTGCGCCATCTTCTCGATCAGGTAGTGGTCCTGCATCAAGATCCCACCACCGGTGCCCTGGGTCAGGGAGTGCTCGTCGCTGGCCACCCCGATACCAGCGTTGCTGGTGGTGAAGCCGTTGGATGGTGCCGTCATGATCAGTTCTCCTTCGGTGTTGCGCGGATGGTCTGGCAGCTGGGGCAGTAGCCCCAGAACACGACTTCGGCCTCTTCCAGGGCAAGCCCGTGCGCCGGAAAGGGCGTCGGGCACGGGGTCTCACCGAGCGCGCGGTCGACATCGTCGTACACCGCTTGCGGCGACACCGAGCCCAGAGCATGCCGGGCGACCTTGTCCGCCCTCGCGTGCGGGTACTTGCTCAGCGCCATCAGGACCGCGATCCGCGGGTTGGTCACACGCAGGCCGGCCGCGCGCCACAGCGCCGGCGCCTCCGGAGCAGCTTCGGTCTTCACTGCGAGGAAGTATGCGAGCTTCATTGGAGTCAGTCAAGAAAAACGTCGTCCAAAAATTCCCCCCCGCCGAAGGGCGGGCCACCCGGGTGACCTCGGCTGATCCGCCCTTACCGCGCTACGGCCCTAGGGCCCCGTGTCGGTAACCCATGATCGCCTGCTGTCGCAGGACAATGTGGCATGCCGGAGCCTAGGGTCGCTGGACAATCTGTGCTGATGGACGTCGATCCGTCTACGGCAGGTCCGAGG
>JAABUI010002471.1_pt1 | contig 10219 bp, 15 predicted proteins | sample 5559111 | NCBI WGS metagenome assembly JAABUI01 (sample SAMN10711870, study PRJNA513365) | rock metagenome | isolation source: Antarctica rocks | place: Antarctica: Victoria Land, Buttleship Promontory
ACACAGCTCAGCTGAATGTCCGCAGCTGCAATGGCAGACGCACTCGCCAGGCTTGAGCAAGTGTTTGACCAGAATCTGGTGACAAGGTTTCAAAAGCCACCAAAAACCTGCACAAGTGCCCTGCCCCTCTGCAGCTGCCCCCGAAACGGCCCCTATGCATGACATCATCAAGACCTTGAGCTTGACTGCATGCTGTGTGATAACGTCTTCACGATCCAGGCATTTTATCAGGCTCTGCAAATCAGTGCAACTTGGGAAATTGCATCTGAGATTTATTTAGAAGTGATCTTCATGACAGTGCTATGCTGCAACTGCAGCTAGACATGCATACTTTGAATGTGGCCAGGGCAACATTGGAAGTGGCTTTGAAATGCAGCATGTGGACCAGGTCAGACAAGATTTGCTGACAATGCAGTGCCAGACCCATGCAGGACTCACTCGACAAAGCGCTCTAATGTAGGCTGCTTGTCTTCAGGAGTGTTGCCATATGTGCCCCTAATATGTGCCGGTGACTGTGCATGCTGTTGCGCCTGACTGCGTTAGCAGGGACATGAGAGGAATCTGTCTACATGCTCAGCTGTAATGTCTTGTCTGTGTAGTTCCTGGTACTCGACATACAGCAGGCAGCTTTGCAGAAGGTAAGTTTAGGGAGCAGCTCTCAGCAAAGTGATATGGCCTCACAGTGTACAATGTACACCCTTGGCATGATTAACATCATTCAAGCTCGGCTTGGAAACATGCACAAGAACACAGGGCATGCAAAGCGACAGCTGGAGCCATCGTGACCTATCCTTGCGTGGACTTGCAAACCACAAAGGCTCTTCCCGACAATGTCATCCTTCTGAGCAGCCATCCTGACAAACTCTGAAGGGTGCAAAGTCAAGTGCTGCTTGTATAGCCAGGCTAGCGTCCCCGCCAATGCCAGGACTGCTTCTATCTCTGGCAAGTCTGGTAAATCTCCTAGCTTGTACTTGCTGCTTTCTCTCCAAGGGCACAGGTTACTTCTCAGCCTGGTGAAATGACACAGTCTCAAAGGGCATCTCATGAGGACAGACTCATGAAGCAAAACCCAGCATGGGCAGATCTGACAGCCTGTCACAACATCATGATGTTTCCCAAAGGTGGGGACAAACTGAATGCAAGGTGACACATCAAAGGGCAGACTGAAGGGCAGACTGAAGGGCAGACTGAAGGGTCAGTGCTTCAGACGAAAACACATGGTCAGGCAGTCAAAGGAAACGTCTTGCCTTGTATTGCAGGAGGGACTATCTTGTAACATGCTTGAAGCTTGAGTACCCAAACGGACACTCTATATGCTGTATGAATAATGAGTTTGCTCACGCTTGTAAATACCTAAAGAGGCGGACGTTGTGCTCGTGGTTCCATTGCAGAATGGACAGCAGATCCTTGTAGTTCTGCAGAGCCAGCTGGCTGATATAGATCAGGCCCTTCTCATTGAAGGTGCTCAGAATGGCCCATCTGTTGCTAGTCACCATGGGCTTCTGGGCTTGCTAGATGCAGCTGACTGTGACCCCATCAGCCCCATCTGCTCATCTGCCCGATATCCTAATGGTTTTCCTTGTTCATATGGGTCTGATTCATTTGCACTTGATGTCATATGGAGCTCTAGTCAGCGCTTGGACTTATTATGAAAAGCAATATTCCCAATCTGCAGAGCTTAAAGCTCTTGCAGCATCAGGCCTTGTTGCGTTCAATTAAGCTTTTGAAAGTCTCAGACTGGGTTTGAGAGCTGGCAAATGTGCTGTGCAGATGATCGCCTTGACATCTCTCTAGCCCGAAGTGCTTTACACGCCCTGCAAAGGCTCGGTTTCAGAAGCAACATCTGCTTCTGAGCTGATTATTGGGTGTGGTTGAGCTGGCAAACCTCAAATTCATGAATCTTCTAAATGTAAATCATTTTGATGGACTGAGTGACGGCCCTTGCAAAGCACATGATAGCACTCCGCAAGGTTTTCCCTGACTGGTGTGCTCTGCGCATGCTTCTTGGTGCCCAGTCTGGGTACAATCCAAGACATCATTTGTCCCACAACTTGTCTGTGACACATCTGTACTATGCTGCATGCCTTGCGCTGTTTTGATATCTATTACTTTGGAGCGTACACTGGCTCCTACTGTGTGCATGCTGATTTCTGAGTAATGCAGACCTCGCTGAAGCAACATGAAGGCAGACGCATGAAGCAAAAGGCAGCATTGGCAGGTCTGGCAGCCTGTCGCACCATCACCATGGTCTTCCAATCCTTTTCCCAAGCTGGGGACACAGAGTTGATACAAGGTGAAATATAAGGGCAGACTGAAGGGTTCAGTGATTGAAATGAAGATGCATGGTAAGGCAGTCAAAGGAGAGCTGTTGCCTTTTATTGTAGGAGGAACTTTTGTGCAGCATGCGCAAAGTTTGGGTGCCTAAACAAAAACTCTACATGCTGTATGAACGATGACTTTGCCCATGGCATGGCATGAACATACCTGGAGAGGCAAATGTTGTGCTTTTGGTTCCACTGCAAGCACAACATTTGCCTCTCCAGTTCCACTGCAGGATGGACAGCAGATCCTTGCAGTTTTGCAGAGCCAGTTGGCTGAAGTGGACCAGGTCCTTCTCATTGAAGGTGCTCAGAACGGCCCATCTAACTTTACGCTCCAAGGGCTTATGGGCTTGCAAGGTGGCCACTCGCCACGGAGGCTCCATGGAGGCTCTTGCTCCATGGAGTCCAAGCATGCATACCCCAAGTTTGGCACAGGCAGAGGTGGCACCACCACTGAAAATAGACAATGCAAGACATCACAGGTGGGGCAAAGCGCCTATCTATGATGTCCAGATCTGGACTGCTACAAATCACATGCAATCGGGACAGGCATGACCCAGTCCGGGCGCTGGCAGAGCTACCATTGTTGCAAGAGGACAACATCAACATAATGTAGCAAACATTATCAATGCAATGCAGACATTGGTCATGTGATGCGCTGAACAGTGCAACTCTCCCTAGCTTGGAATCAGACAGACAACTCACAACAATGCTGGGCAACATGACCAAGATCTGCCCCAAGGTCAGGCATGTTGCCACAAGCTGATCAGCTATGTGTTTGACTTTGCTTCTTTTAAAACAAATTTGTGCTAGCTTTCAACTGTAATCTGTTCCATCAATCATAGTAGCAGCTTCATGGTCCAGCAACAGCCTGTGACATACACTAACATAGCCAATGTTTGCAAAGATCACCCTGAGTACCATTGTCATAGAGGAAACATGCAGAAACAGCGTCAGGCACCCAATTGGGCACTTCAGCTGCTCACTGGTAGTGTGCTACTGTAGCATTTCCAGATTGTGTGAAGTCAAGTCTCAAACATGTCAATCATCATGTGTGAGCAGGGACTCAATGATCATACATGAAGCACATTTGTGCATGAATCTATGTACAAATTACGATTGGCTGAGCTGCGGCTGAAAGCTAGGACAAAGACGTTTGTATTGACAGGACTACCAGTCAAAACCATCAAGCAGTAGGTAACACAGTGGAACAGGGAACCAACTGTTGTCATGCCTGTATCAGCTAAGAAAAAAGTTCATCAAAAAGTTTAGATTGTTTCCATGACTGTTTTACCACTTGAGTGCATGCAAACATTGCTTGTATTGTACTCAGTTTGCAACTGACTATAAAGAGGTGACAATTTTCAATACAGCAACAAAACACAGTCAGTAACCTTGCAACTGTTCACAATCTACACCTGCATCCTATCCATGCTGCGCATCGTGATTCCCAACAGTGACCAAACAGTGAGCCATGAGTGCTACTTAATCACCACCCCTGCTTGTGGATGAACTCTGTCAGGTCGGCAACCACCCTTGCTGCTGTAAATCTCTGATCTGGGTCCTTCGCCAGGCAGCCAAGAACAAGTCTGATCAACCCTGGGTTCAGCTTGGCCTGCTTCAGGGTGCGCGCAATCTGCACAAGAACAGCAAAGGGGATTATCATTGCGCAAATAGCTTAGCACAATTTTCAACCTAAGAAGGGTCAGCCTGGTAAGTCAGACATTCATTCATGCTGTCAGGTGTTGCCTCTGAAGTTACCTTGTGCTGCCATTCTGTGTATCTGGCCTGGCCACACAGTGTGCTGGCGAAAAGCAAGGTAGTCCCATCCCTGATAGCAATCTGATGCTCATGGGGAAGTTGGCCCATGCGCTTGAAGAAAGTGAACAGCAGCAGCCCAAAACTCCACATGTCTTGCTTGGGGTCAGGATAGTAGTACCCAGCCTTGTGCTGCTGCAGCGCCATTTCTGCAGCCTCGATGCCATCACACACCCTGTAAGGCATGCACTGCAAGTGAGGGGCTGCACCCCAGCGTAATGCTGTACACCCTGACTGCTTGTCAACAATTCTGAATGTCCACAGTTGGACAGCAAGCCCAATGCCTTTGTCTGGCTTTGGGAGGGCATGAAACAAAGCTGTAAGGGCAAGAACTTTGTGCATGCGTGTCTAGCACAGCCAGCAGCAATCATGCGTCACGCTGTTGATGCTCAACACTACACCAGCACAGCAGCCTCACAAAGCAGGCAGGTGAGGCAGAACTTGAGGAGGCAGAAAGCATGGCCTCTTACCAGTATGTGCTGAATGAGCCTTTCATATCTGTGACAAAGAGCTTCTGTTGGATGCACAAATGTATCACCAATTGGACAAGCTTCTGCACTGGCTTTATTCGTGCATGGTCGCCTCATTATCAGGTGCGTGCAACAAGAGTAAGTGAGGGCTTACATGGACTTGTCTAGACTGCTGTCCATGGGGGCAGCCTTTTCTAGCCTAGCCAACTTCCAGTCCTCTTCCTGACTGACCAAGACAAAATGCTGATGCACAGCCTGGTGCACTAGGCCGTCTTTGTGAAGCTTGTCCAGCTGCTCTGCAAGGCCAACCAACTTTGGCACCATCTGCTTCACCGAGGGAAGGCTGCGATCCATAAACACAGAGTCAGTCATGGTTCACACATAGACAAAGACAGACAGACAGGCAAACACACACATGCACACACACAGAGCAGGCGGCGCATGCAACTGATGCGAGAAATCACCAAATGCATATACCGCTCAAGGCTGCTATATGAACTACAGAAACATCTGCATGGTATTACATGATTCCTCTGCATCAGCAAGCAAATTGTCAAATCCCACACTGTTTTGCAACCTGTCTCTGTTGTGTAGGACAAAAGTCTGCACTGTATTTTGTATTTGAACGCTCACCTGTCACCAAAGGCCTCATCTAAGTTTGGCATGCGCATTGGCCCCTTGCCCTTGCCGGTGCTGCCTGAAAGGCTGCGGCCAAAGCCTGGGGGCATGTCAGACTCCCGTGGGGCATCCAGGACACCAACACCACCACAGTTGGCAGCACCCTGCATGAGCACACCATGTGTCGTTTTGTGCATATTACCTCATGCAGAACTTGTACAGAAGTGCTGCTGAAAAGAAACCTGCAATGGTCAGCAGTTTCTCTGTCAAAGGCTGTCACATGCTTCAGCAACTCATGTCATGCTCGTTGCTCTGCCCAGACTGGTACATGCTTGTTACTGTGCCCGGACAGCACTGTTCAGAAGAGGTGCACAAATGGCACAGGCAAGCCTACACGTCCGTAAGGTCTATATCATGGCCATTAAACCAATAGTTGCTGACTACCCACCTGATCTGTAAAAGCCTGGCTTGTGGGGGCAGGCCCGTGGCTGAGCCGAGTGAAGACACTACGGCGACCTTTGGGCTCATCAGGGGGGGTGGCAGGGCTGGAGGGCCCACTGCTTCTGTCTGACTGAGCTGAGGTGCCAGAAGCTGCCAGGCGTGCTGCAAGGCCCTGGCCCCTGCCTGAGCTTTGGCTGCCATGCCCTGCACCTTGTTCCTCCACTCAGTCAGCTCCTGCAGGTTGTCACAGCAGAGGTGAGCATGATGCAGGTGATGTTAGGGCCATGATCACTTTGTAAAGTCATCAACAGAGATGCCACAGATGTGTGTCTTTTGGAGGGAATGCAAGCAAAGTGTATTGCCAGTATGTACAGTGCCGTCGTGCAGGAAAGCGATGGAATGCATTTCGGTGACAAACACAGACCTGAATTGCATCATCTCTGTCAGCCAATGCAGCTCTCAACTGTGACTTCAGGCTTCCCATCTGTTCCATTCCATCCTGAAACACCAAAGGAGGGTGGATCATCAAATACTCACTGGACCAACCCACTACAGAGCACAGGAAGATGAAACAGCCATCAGACGTAGCCATAGCACTGGAGATTTTCCAACCCACAGGCATGAAAGTGGCTGACGCAGTATGACTACCTGATCAAAGCGGTCAAACACGGTCGTTTTGCAAGAGACCTTGGCATTTACCTCCTTTGCCTTTGTCGTTTTGCCAAGCTCTGCATGAAGGCCTGTCAGCTTGTGCTGAAGAGAACACAATTCAGTGACCTTCCGGTCAAGCTGCTTCTGCAGCTGGACTGAATGCTTCTGAGCCTCCTGCAAATGACATCAAAACCCCAGCATAAGTATCAACTTGCAGCATCATGCAGCAATTGTGTCCTCTCAAACCAGTTGCCATATGCAGGGGTTTTTGTCATGTTGAAGACACAAAACAAGCTTTACCTTGGTTGCTTCATGCTTGGACTGCTGTGCCTGGGACAGCTCCTGCTGGAGATGTGTGAGCTTTTGCTCAGCAGAAGACAGGTCAGTGCCCTTCCGGGCGAGCTGCTGCTGCAGCTGGGCTGAACTGTTTCCAAGCATCTGCAGATCACAGCAGCATGCTTAGCAATGCAACTTCAGATTAGTGATCATACTGTAGCATTTGATTTGCAATGGGACAAAGGTGGCGTGGCTTGCCAGCACCGCCACAATGAGCCACAAATCATTATGAGCCATCAAAATCATAGCAGCCAGGGTGCTTGGGGTGGAAGGGGGGGGGGGATGCGGGGGGGGGATGTGGGGATAGAGCAAGGTATACTGAGCGAAGTGTATACTTGCCTTCACACTGGCACGGTGAGTGTTCTGCAGGGCTGCTAGCGCCCTCTTGTCCTTGTTGACCTCATCACACTTGCCAGCAAGGTTCGTCTGCAGCTCTGTAATCTGTGCCTTGGCAGCATGCAGGTCAATGGTTGTCCGGCCAAACTGCTCTTGCAGCTCGTGTGACCTATTTGTAGCTACCTGCAAATCACACAATTTTTTGAGTAGTGCCCCATTGCCTGACTTCACCAAGCACCAACGGGCATGTTTCTGTTGCTGGCTTGCTTGAAAGTGACCCCAAGTCTTGCAATGCAAAGGGGGGAGATAGAGTGCGGGCCTTACCCTTGCAAGCTCCTGGTGGGCTGCCAGGCGGGTTGCCACCTCCTGCTTGGCAGCAGCCAGCTCAGCATCCCGCTGGGCCAGCTGGGCTGACTTCATCTCACTCTCCTGCACATTGCAACCAAACCTCGTACGCTTGCTAAGTAGCTGCCAGATTGTTGCAACAGCCAAATGGTGCTGTAAGGCATTGCAGACGCAAGGCATTTTGCACACATAACATCTGCATTAAGGCGTATGAGAGCTTGATGCAACCAAGTGTCAGAGTGTCGATGGCAATGGTGCTTATGCCAGCAAGCCACAGAAGCAGAGGTGATGCTACGCCCAATAATAACCAGGCTGAAATGCAGCAGGAGCACAGCAGCAGGGGCACCAACGCATTGACTGGGAGAACGCCCTGTCTATTCTGAAAATAGTGGTATGCACATGAACATGTATGCACACTTGCAAACGTTTATGCTGGTCCATCAGCTGTGCACAGCACGCAGCAGCAAAACACCACATACCTTGACCGCCAGCAGACTGTATGTTTACAAGATCTGAATATGAACATCATCTTGCTGTGGCAGAAAGCATATCAAGCTGCAGTACTAACCTGGATTGCGGTGACCTTGGTGGTGTGGGCCTCCGCCAGGCTGTCCTTCAAGGAGCTCAGCTCTTGCTGAAGCTCAATACACCTTCTGCGCGTCTCTGAGAGGGAAGCCTGAGAAGGCGCTGCGCCATCCTGGGCACTCTGGAAGTCACCGTGCTTACTCTGCAGAGCCCTGTCAGAGGCATCTTTCTCTTGCCGCAGCTTGACAAGTTGTGTCTGCAGGCCCTCAGTGATGTCATCTTGTGCCTGGACAAGCGCAAAGCCAACGTGACAACACACTCTGCTGCAAGGCAGGGTCCCTGGCCTGGAATGTGCAAGGCAGACAGCGAGTTGTGTCAAAGCAAAACAGCCAGGGCAGATTTACATTGTGCATGGGACACTGCCTGTCCGTCACAGGTCTCTCTGCACACACAGAACACCCAGTGTACCCTATATGTCTTTGCAAATACAGGCTTCAACGCAAGGTTTACCTGGGACATCTTGCTGTTGAGCTGTGTGACATCCGCTAGGCTCTTCTTCAGATGGCCCACCTCTTGCTCTAGCCTGAAGTTCTTGGTCTTCAGGTCACGGCTTTGCTGCTCTGAAGCCACGGCCTTGTCATGCAGGCTAACAACCTCTGCGGTCTTGGCTTGCAGCCTTTGCTCAATTGCAGCCTTCTCTGTTGCCAGCTGTGAAAGCTGCTCCTGCAGGTCCTTAGTGAGTTGGCTGTTTGCCTCCAGCTCTATGGTCTTGTGCTGAGCAGCTTGCTGAGCTTCAGCGCAAGTTGCCCTGGTCTCATGCAGCTCCTTTTCAAGCACGTTCACAGCCTGCAACAGATTACAGGTCAGTGCATAGCATGCCCAGTCATGTTAAAATCACCTCCTTCATAACCGCTTCTTTGCCTATGCTTGCACCACATTTGCCTGCACAAATACCATCAGTGCATGGGTGTCATGTACACCTTGTGCAACGGGCACGGACTCCTTCACAATGAATAAGCTGTAAAGGCATTGAGGCTTTGCTGCTCGGCCTCAAAGGAACAGGACCAGGGTGCCACATTTTATGAAACACTCACTAAAGTCCTGTACGCCCCTGTGAGACTTGTCTGTTCTGGACATGAGTACTCAAATACAACAAACAAACGTTCTTGTGATGGTGTAGTGGTGGTGGAGGAGAATGTAAACCTGCCTTAGTTGGTCTGGTGGTCAGCACATCAAGTCATGTGAATTGATTATTGCACAGCCAAACACAAACACAACAACAATCTGCAGCACACAAAAGAAGAGAGGCCAGGAGAGGCCAAGATCACTTGGCACGTTACCTCTCCCTGCTCCTCCAATGCCTTCTGCAGCTCCTCCCTTGCCTTTTGCAGCTTGTTGATCTTGTCGTTGGATTCCTCTTGCTCAACGTGTGCCCTCTTTTGCAGAGCATGATACTCGTCTACCACATATTTTCCATGTAGCTGTGCTGCAGCCAGCATCTGCTGCGTGACCAGCAAGGTTGGCTCCTGCATTTAAACAGAGGTCAAAGACAAGCCCTGCCTTTACCTTGGTGCTTACAACAAATGTAGCGTGAATGTGTCAGGATAACATCATTCCAAAAACCACCTCAGCGTCTTGCATGACCTCACAGCTGTCAAGTGCAGCTGTCTTCCAGTCAGCAAAGTTAGGCTCCTGCAAGATGAGCAATCCATCTTCAGCACCAGGAACTGCAGAAAGCAGAAGTGATGCGAGCAGCAAGCACAGTCTTAAACGCATACCCCTTGGACTGCATGACCCTGTCCCACTGTCTGACATGCTCGGGCTGCACGCCGTACATCTGCCAGTGTCAACAGTCAGGATGCTGAAGTGCTGTTGCGAATTGGAGAGTATCAAGCAAAAGAAAGCCTGACTTCCTTCACGCACCTGATAGTTTTCTTGTACAAATAGTCGAACTGCGTTGGCTGCTGTTCCGTTCACAGCGTGCGAGTCAGAGCCTGTTACAGGCCCTTAGACCTGTGTCTATCTTTTAAAACCTGTTGCCTCGCAACCCCGTACACTGCTTGCAACTGATGCGACGGCGGCTTGCAACTGATGCGACGGCGGCGTCAAATGCTGCTACAGACTTCGTCAGTACACGCAAGATTTGATTTCGCACAGCTTGTTGTCGTTGACAACAACGTTCGAAAGGCTTGGCTACCAACCGTAGCTCAGCTGGTGTAATGCCCGCATAGTTCATTTAGCACCTTACAGTCTGGGGTGTGGAGCCAGTTGTGACTCATCAGACATCCTGGCTTGAAAGCACAGGTGTATGTGGTGTGCAACAAAACCAAGCTGGTGGGAATTCTGCTCGAAAAAGAG
>JAABUI010002472.1_pt1 | contig 10217 bp, 11 predicted proteins | sample 5559111 | NCBI WGS metagenome assembly JAABUI01 (sample SAMN10711870, study PRJNA513365) | rock metagenome | isolation source: Antarctica rocks | place: Antarctica: Victoria Land, Buttleship Promontory
CGGGTCGGGGCCACATCGGTGGAATCCATCGACAGCGACACGTCGATCGCCAACATCACCGTCGCCCGGTTACGGGGAACCTTTGCCTCCGCGGTCGGACCGGCCAACGCCACCGTCAACCCCGCCAAGGCCACCAAAAACAGCGCGGTCGGTACATGCCTGGCCCACCCCTGCCGCTTCGGTGCCACCCGCTCCAACAACCCCAGGTTGGCAAATCGCAACACATAGCGCCGACGCCACCCCAGCACGATCAGATAGCCCGCCAGCAGCGCCAACACAGCGAACAACAAAATGAACCACAGTGGTGAGGTGAACCCCGTGAGGCTCACCGGGCCATCCCCCACCGACCACGGTCCTCAACCATCAGAAGACCGTGCCACGACCGCCGTGCGCCCACCGTGAGCAAATGATGCAACCAAGCAGCCCCGTGCAAGGCCGGGTGTACCCCGCCCGGACAGCCCACTACGACTCGTGTCCGTGGAACTGCGGCAGGAACTGGGTGGTTGAAGGGGGCACCTTGTTCATCGACGAGCAAGGCGGAACCCGAGATTGGACGATCGCCTACGGGCCGGGCCACTGGAAGACCGCTCGGGTGATCGTTGACCCGCAAGAGGATCGAGACGTCCCCGTAACGACCTGATGGACGAGGTCGGCCGCGCGGAACAGGAACAACGGAACGAGCTGCATCGTCCCTAGCGCGTGTCCGTCCTGTCCTCAGTCGAGGTCGAGTTCGTCGTCGTTGCGGAAGACGAGGGACCCGTCATCGAGGGCGATCGCCCAACGACGCGGAAGACCCCAGTCACGCCCGTACGCATGGCCGCTGTTGGCGAGGACGTCGCTGTGATCGTCGACGACCACCCCCGACGTGCGTAACCCTGGGTCCCCCACCAGCTCTGGGGTCCGCCAGTGAAGCCCAACAGCTGCGCGAAGTCAGTCGGATCAGGCGCGGGCCGCACGGTCGGTGACGAACATGCGACCGTTCTCGCCGATGGTGTATTCACCCGGGACAGGGTATGGCAGGTAGCTCGTCATCCGGTGTTGAAGGTCGCGCAGCCACTCCACCGCGGCGTCGAAGGACTCGAACTCCTCGTTGCCCTCGGGTGCCACCGCGACGGCCACCGCGCTTTGGGTGCGCCACTTGCGGTAGTCGCTCGGCGGCTCGCTGGCATCGGTCAGGGCACTCACGAGGTGCGCGACAGCGTTGCGGGCAGCAATGACATCGCTGTACGGCACGGTCATCGGTGCCTGAGGGTCATACAGCAGTGGGGGGCTCTGAGTGTCTGTGTTCACGCTGTGAAGTATTGCCCCTCCGTTGGGGCGCCCGCGAGGGATCGATCTGGCACTGCTACTGCCGGGCTGTGCGGACACTCTCGGCGAACTCCTGGGTGAGCGAGGACCGCGGGGTGGCGGTGGCGATCTTCGCGGTGAGAGCGTCGACGTTCTCGATGCCCCCGCGGAGTTCGATGAGGGCGCGCGCGGCGGACACCTGGTCACGGGTGACGTGGATGGGTTTTACAGTCTTTGTCGTCACGGTCGACCTCCTTCGCTCTCGGTCGCATGGTCGTCGGCTTCATCGTCCTCGATGAAGGCGATGGCGTCCAGTTCCGGGTCGTCGTCATTGGCGGGCAGTCCGCCGCGATGGGGGTCGTAGCGCACGTCTTCGTAGAGCAGACGATCGGCCAGTTGACGCTCCTCGGCACTGGCCAGGGCGCTCTGCGCTAGTCGAACAAGCAGTGCACGCCCCAGCTGGCGCCGGCGCGGGTCAGGGTCACCCACCGCAGTGAGCGCGGCGGTAAATCGGCGACCCCACTCCTCGCGGCGACCCTGCATCTCCCGCTGGTTGTTGCCGGCGCGGGCGGCGAGGAAGGACAAACTGCCGCCGAGTCCACCGCCGAGGAAGGCCAGCACAGGGACCAGCCAGCTCGTTGTGCTCACACGCCGCCCCGCGACCGAAGGCCTCGCGAACGGTGCCACGCCGTAGCGGCGGTGCGGTCGGCGCTCACCACTGCACCTCCACTCCGATATGGCCAATGGCGGAGTGGAACTGGCGCGCCGCCTGGTTCGCGTCGTGCAGGTGCCGGCTCACCTGGTGCAAGTGGTCAGCGGCTTCGGCGCACCGTGCGGCGGGATCGTGGGTGTCGGTGTCGTCGCGCAGGATGCGCCCGTCTGGGTAGTTCCCGGTCTGGGCGGCGCATTGGTCGGTGATGCGAGCGAGGGTGCTGGTCAGCTCGTCGAGAGTGCTTCCCAGTGTGTAGAGGTCGGCTGCCTCGAGGTCGGGTGCTGTAGCGCGGACCTCGCGGGCCACTGCATGGATAAGTTCGGTAGCTGCGGCGAGGTCGGTCACCATCGCTGCCGTGCTGTCGTCATCAGTAGTCACTGCCGGTCCCCTCGATCTTTCGTGGTGGTCGTAGTCTGCCGCGCCACCCGGATACCGTGAGGGCGGGTGTCGGGCTCAGGTGTCTCGCACCTCCCCTCAGTAACCACGACCTGTCGCTGCTTGTGCTGGGCAGTAGCAACGGCGCGCCAGGTCACGGCGGCCGGCGAGGGTGTCCTCACCGGCTTGCTCGGTGTGCGGGACTCGGCACGGGGCGCAGACGCACACGGCCACCCTCCGATCCCGCGTGAAGGGGTTCGACGGGGCGGACGCTGGCGGGGAAGATGGGCCCGGTGAGCGAGGACGCGCCGACGCGGCAACCGATCAGTGTCCTGCCGATGCGCACCGCCCACCCCGAGGGTGACCGCCGGGCCCCCGAACACCTCGACACCCTGCGCCACGCCCCGCCCCACGGAATAGATGAAGCAATCCTGCACGGCGCGCTCGCCACCTTCACCCGCACCCGCGACGACCTCGAGGACCTCGAGGCCCTGTTCACCGAGCAGAGGCGACGCTGGCGCCGGGAAACCCTCGGCACCCGCCATCCGGCCGACGTGGAGCACTACTGCGCGCTCGTCGAGGAAGAACGCACCCTGCTCGCCGCGATCCTGACCCCCGCCGAGGAACTGGCACACTCACGATCGAAGTCGGTTTCGCTCGACCTGACGGTCATACACCGAGAACCGGCATCCGCACCGCACCGGCGCGGAACTCCTGATCGAACTTCTTTCGCTTCTCCGGCATGACTACTCCTGATAGTCGATGTCTCGACGGTTTCGGGGGAACCTCAGTTCGCTCAGGATTGTCCGGCACGGCGCGACCCTGGCACTCATCCGTGTGGGTGTGCGTGGTGGCGTGTCGGGTGAGAAAGGCGTCACGAGGAGCCCGAATCTGTCGTGGTCGGACGAGGAGACGTCCACTCAGCCTGCGCCACCAACCTGCAGGCCGTCCGTTGGGGGTTGGCGTCGTTGAGCAGGTCGGACACTGCTGAGTACGGTGATATGAATATTGATCACCGTCCGGTCGCGGTCACCCGCACCTCCCTCAACCTGGAGAGCCTCATGGGTTTATTGAGCATTACGCGTCGGGCCGGTAGAGACGCCGCGGTCGCGGTGACCGGTGCCGCGGCAGCTGTCACCGGTGCCGCCTACGGTGCTGCTGCCGGAGCGGTTGATGGTGCCGCCCGGGGGGCCAGTCAAGCCCTCGGGGGCGGACCTCGTTCCACACCGGCCGCGGCGCTGGTCGTGGCCACCGTCGGGGCCGCGGGACTTGTCGATTGGCCCGTCCTGGTCTTCGCCAGTGGCACCGCACTTGTCCTTCGCCAACTACGGCACACCCCGGCCACCGCAACCAGCACCACCGCAACCGACCTTGACGACGCGGTCCCCTCCTCCGGGCGGGCAGACGCACGGACACCCCCGGTGGCGAACCGGGCCGGCGTTCATCCCACCCCCCGCAAGGCCAGTGCTCCCCGCAAGACCAGTGCTCCCCGCAAGACCAGTGCTGCCTTGGCGGGCAGCGCCGGCGACCGGCATGTGGTGCCTAATCCTGAGGGCGGCTGGGACGTCACCGCACCCCACGCCGGGCGCGCCAGCGACCACACGGACACCCAGGCCGAGGCCATCTCCCGGGCCCAGGAGACTACCGGTACCACGGGCGGGCAGACCGTCACCCACAAGCGCGACGGCACCATCCGCGGCAACGACACCAACAGCGTCGGGTGATGCGGCGCTTGTCGGCAGGCCGGTGGGCAGCTGTTATAGCGTGAACGATCCCGTGCGGGTCGCATACTTCGAGGTAGGTCATGGTGAGCAGCTCCGCCGACAGTAAGCGCCCATCCCCGAGGGCCACCCAGAGCGATGCGGCGGGTAAGGCCGCAGCGCCCGACCCTGTGAATGCGGGTCGGACGACGATTCGGTTGCCGTTCATGACCGCGTCGTTCACGCGCCCCCCGCGTTCGGCCCGTGTGGCGGCGGCGTGGACACCGCAGGCCTCGATCAGGCAGGCAGCCGACAGCCTGCACGTGCCGATACCGCGGTCACGGTGGGCGCTTTATGGTGCCGCCGTCGCTTTGGGGGCGTTGGAGGTCGTGGAGTGGCCGGTGGCGTTGCTGGTGGTGGCCGGTACCTATCTCACCGATCGCGCCACCTCCACCGACAACGCCGCCGACTCGCCCGCCCGGGCAGCCTCGGATTTGATGGTTCCTTCTCCCGTTGAGCAGCACACCGGCGGGGCGTCGTGACGCTGATGCTGGCGCTGAGGCGGTTTTAGGTGGGTTTGTTCGGTGTAGCGGCAGCGGTCGCCGGGCTGGGTCCGGCCCTGGTGGGGTCCTCGGTGCGCACCTCGCTGGGGGCGACTCAGGCCGCCGTGGCCGGTACGTCGCGGGTCGCCCGGGGTGCGGTGGAGTTGGCGGTGGGAGTTCCCGTGGCCGTGGCGCGTTCGGCCACGGCGGTGGTGGGCGGTGAGCCGACCCGGCGGGTGTGGTCGCAGGGGGGCCGAGCCCAGATCGAGGTGTGGGGATTGACTGGTGCCACCCACCAATCGGTGGTGGCGGGGGTGCAGGACGCGTTGACCGCGCTGGACGGGGTGTCCTGGGCGCGGGTGGATGGGGTGACGCGGCGGGTGGTGGTGCGCTGTGCCGCCGAGCAACTGGGGATACCGGATTTGGTGGGGGTGGTGGCGGCGGCGGAGCGTGCCGCCGGGGTCACCGCACCGGGTTACGGCCCCGAGCAGCCAAGCTTTCCCGGTGATGCTCAGCCGGTGGCGCTGCAGGCGTGGGCGTTGGCCGCCGATGTGGTGGGGCTCTCTGCGGCGGTGGCCGGGTGGGCGACCCGGTTGCCCGCACTGCCCGGCAGCGCGACGGCGGCGGTGGTGTTGGTGGACAACCAGCCCCGGCTGCGGCGGGTGTTGGAGGACCGGATCGGGTCGGGGGCCACCGATCTGGCGGTGGCGGTGTCGAACGCGGCGGTGCAGGGCCTGACCCAGGGCACGGCGTCGCTGGTGGTCGACACCGCTCAGCGGGCGCAGGCGTTGCTGGCTGCACGCGCCCGCCGCGACACGTTCATCACCCGGGAAGGCGAACTGTGCGCGGTGGATCGGCCGGTGCGCAGCGGCGGGTGGCAGGGTGCTGCCCGCCCGGTGCCGCTGCCGCCCGGGCCCATCGAGCGCTACGCCGACCGGACCGCGGCTGGCTCGCTGATCGCCGCCGGCTCCTTGTTCGCAGCGACGGGCAGTGTCGATCTGGCTGGGCGGGTGCTGCTGGTCGGCGCCCCGAAAGCTGCCCGCGCCGCCCGGGAGGCTTTCGCCGACACCCTCGGTTTCGGGTTGGCTCGGCGCGGTGTGCTGGTGTTGGATCCGGCGGCGTTGCGCCGGTTGGACCGGGTGGACACGGTGGTGGTGGACACCCGGATACTGCACGGCCCCCGGCCGGTGGTGCTGTCGGCCACCGCCCGGGCCGGACACTGGAGCACCGGGCACGTGTGGAGCGCCGCGCAACGACTGTTGCAGGGTGGCCCGGACCTACCGCTGCCCCCGCCGCGGGGACGACACCGCCACCGGCTCACCCTGCGCAAACCCACCCAAGGCCCTGCTGGTCTGTCGCTGCGGGTGCTGGTGGAGGACGGGACCCCGGTCGGGGACGTCGTGGTAGGCACCGAGCTCGACCCCTACGCCGACGCCGTGCTCACCGCGGCCCAGTCCGCCGGGGTGCGCCTGGTGTTGACCCACGACCCCGGCGCGCCGGAGCTTGCCGGGCGCGCCGATGAGGTGCTCGCCGACGGCAGCTCGGTGGCCGGGCAGATCCACCGGCTGCAGACCGACGGGCAGGTCGTCGCCGTGGTCGCCGCGGAGGAGGCAGCACTCGCGGTGGCCGATGTCGGGATCGGGGTCATACCGCCGGCCGGTCGGGTGCCGTGGGCCGCGGACATCCTGTGCGGACCGGGACTGCTCGAGGTGCCCCGGTTGCTTACCGCGGTGCCCGCCGCCCGCACCGTCAGTGCCCGCGGGGTGACCTCCGCGATGGCCGCAACCTTTTTGGGGGGGTTGCTCACCGCGGTCGGCGGTCCTGCCCGCACCGCCCGCGCTGTGCTGCCGGTCACCACCGCCGCCGGTGCTTCGTTGGTCGCCGGCACCCTGGTGGCCCACCAGCTCCACCGGGCGCCCCCGCCGGAGGCGGTGCTGCACACTCCGTGGCACGCCCTGGAACCCGACGAGGTCCGCACCCGCCTGCCCGCCCCCACCACCGCGACCGATCCCGGCACCCGGCCCGGGCTGTGGGCGGGGCCGGTGGCGGTGCTGTCCCCGCTCGCGGCGGTGGTGCGCAACCTTGGTGCCGAACTCGCTGACCCGCTGACCCCGGTGCTGGCCACCGGGGCAGCGGCCTCAGCGGTCATCGGCGCCCCGATCGACGCCCTGCTCGTCGGTGGGGTACTCGCCGCGAACGCGGTGATCAGCGGGGCGCAACGGCTGCGAGCCGACCAAGCCCTGCGGGCGTTGCTGCTCGATCAGCAGCTTCCCGCCCACCTCGTCGAGGACACTCCCCTTGCCGACGGGCGACCCTCGCTGAGCGCGGGGGTGCGTGAGGTGTCGGCCCGCTCCCTGCGTCCGGGGCAGCTGATCGAGGTACGAGCAGGTGATGTGGTGCCCGCCGATGCCCGGCTGCTCAGCGAGCACGGGTTGGAGGTGGACGAGGCGTCGTTGACCGGCGAGTCCGGGGCGGTGGACAAGCAAACCCAGGCCACGCCCGGGGCCGAGCTGCCCGACCGGGCCTGCATGCTCTACGAGGGCACCACCGTCGTTGCCGGCACCGCCCGCGCCATCGTCGTGGCCGTGGGGTCGGCGACCGAGGCCGGGCGTGCCCTGGCCCTGGCCGGGCACGCCGCCGCCCCGGCCGGGATGCAAGCCCGCCTGGAGGAACTCACCCGCCGCGGACTGCCGATCACCCTGCTCGGGGGGGCCGCCGTGACCGGGCTGGCCCTGCTGCGTCGCCAACCCCTGCCCCAAGCCATCGCCTCCGGGGTCAGTGTTGCGGTCGCCGCCGTCCCCGAAGGGCTGCCCCTGGTCGCGACCGTCGCCCAGCTGGGTGCCGCCCGGCGGTTGTCCGCCCGGGGTGTGCTGGTCCGCTCCGCACGCACCGTGGAGGCCTTGGGTCGGGTCGACACCGTCTGCTTCGACAAGACTGGCACCCTCACCGAAGGACGACTGCGACTGGTGCGCCTGGCCGGACTCGATGAGCAGTGGGCCACCGATGCCCCCGAGGCGCGACGAGTATTGCTCGACGCCGTCCGGGCCTGCCCACAACCGATGACCGGCCACCCCCCCCGCGCACGCCACCGACCAGGCCATCCTGGACGCCGCGCACCCCATCAGCGCCGACCTGGAGCAGGACTGGACCGAGCTGACCGAGCTGCCATTTCAGTCCGACCGTGGATTCTCCGCGGCCGTGGGCCGCACCAGCGACTCGCTGCGCCTGGTCGTGAAAGGTGCCCCCGAGATCCTGTTGCCGCGCTGCACCCACGAACGCGACGACACCGGTAAACGGGTGGTGGACGCCGCCGCCCGCACGCGGGCCACCACCATGGTGCACGCCCTGGCCGGACAAGGACTACGGGTGCTGGCGGTGGCCCGGCGCAACCTCAGCGAGGTCCTGCCCGAGAACAGCCCCGATACACCCAGCCCGGACCCGGAGGAGTTCACTGAGGACCTCACGTTGCTCGGGTTTATCGCCCTCGCTGACATCCCCCGCCCCGAAGCGGCACCCACCATTACCGCGTTGCACACCGCCGGGTTGGGCACCGTCATGATCACCGGCGATCACCCCGTCACCGCCAAAGCGATCGCCCACGGGTTGGGAATCCCCGCCGACCGGGTCGTGACCGGACCCGAGTTGGCCGGCCTGGACGAGCAGGCCCGCACCGCCCTGGTCACCCAAGCCAGTGTGTTCGCCCGGGTATCCCCGGAGCAGAAGCTGCGGATCATCGGAGCCTTGCAACGCGCGGGCCGGGTGGTGGCGATGACCGGGGACGGCGCGAACGACGCCGCCGCCATCCGCCTGGCCGACGTGGGCATCGGGATGGCCGCGCATGGCTCCGTCTCCGCCCGCACCGCCGCCGACCTGGTCCTGACCACCCCCGATGTCAGCCTCCTCCTCGATGCCCTGGTGGAAGGCAGGGCCATGTGGGGACGGGTCCGCGACGCGGTGGCGATCCTGCTCGGCGGCAACGCCGGAGAGGTCGGGTTCACCCTCGCCGGGACCGCCCTGGCCGGGCGCGCCCCGATCGGGACCCGCCAGTTCCTGCTCGTGAACATGCTCACCGACCTGGCGCCCTCGATGGCCATCGCCCTGGCCGCCACCCCCACCGACCCCGCCGAACGCCGGAACCTCCTCACCGCACAGGTCCCCTCACTCGGGGCACCGCTGCTGCGGGACATCGCCATCCGCGGCACCACCACCGGAGCCGGCGCACTCACCGCCTACCAAATCGGGCGGTTCACCGGACGGCGCAAACGCGCCAGCACCATCGCCCTCGCCGCACTCGTGGGCACCCAACTCGGACAGACCCTCCTCATCGGTGCCCGCAACCCCCTGGTGCTGGCCACCGGACTCGGCTCCGCCGCCGCCTTGGCTGCCATCATCCAAACCCCCGGGATCAGCCAGTTCTTCGGCTGCACCCCCCTGGGCCCCCTGGCCTGGACCACCGTGCTCGCCAGCTCCACCGGCGCCACGATGCTCGCCGCGGTCGCCCCCCGCCTGCTGCCAACCCCCGACGCGTCACCGCTGTCGCTCACCGACCCGACGACCAAGGAGCTCGCATGACCGCCGCCACCACCAGCACCACGAAGTCGGCCAAGACCCGCGGCAGTAATCAGCAGGCCACCAGGCAGGCAGTCGATGCCAACACGTCGCACCTGCGCTTCCACCTCGGGGACACCGAGGTCGATGTCAGCCTGCCCCCGCTGAACAAGCTCGCCTTCTACGCCGGACTCAGCGCGGGTGCCGTGTTCGGGCTCATCGAGTGGCCCATCGCCGTCCTCACCGGCGTCGGGCACCTGCTCTCCGATGACCGCCACCACCGCACCCTGCAAGCCCTCGGCGAAGCTCTCGACGCCGCCTGACCCAGGACAGAAACAGCGCCCCAAACAACCACCACCCAGCCTCGGCGGGAAACGCAGACGACCCCGCTGCACGTCACGATGAGAGGGCAGCGGGCGTCCGCGTCAAAGGGAAATGGTCCGGTTGCGACCACCGCCTCAGCGACGGTCCCAGAGCCACCGCAGCGTCAAGAACTCCAAGATCTTCTTCAGCATCGTGCCCACCTCCGTCCCACCGGAGAAACCGACGCTACCCGCGTGGGCTAGGGATCGGGAGGGGGCAGCGGGGCCGCTCCGAGGTCAACGCTGAAATGGGGAGTGCTCCCCTGCATCCGGTCGATGCGCACCGTCGCCGCATGGCGTTGCCCGCGGAGGAAGTCGGTGACCGCGCACTGCTCGGTAGCTCCTACCTGCAGCGGGAGGTCGGTGGGACATACCACGGTCGGTGCATTCTCCTGAGCCTGCGCGCCCAGCTGTGCGCTGGCGCCAAGGGCCACCTCGCTCTTGCTCACCACCGGCCCGATAGCCCCATGATCGCCTGCGTTCTGCCCGGTACCCGCGCAGGCGGCGGCGACCAACGGCAGGAAAGCCATCACCCACACACGGTGCACGCTGTTCAGTGTGACAGGGGTGTGAGTAGCAACCGCGCAGGATCCTCCGGTAAGGGTTGGTGATCGCGGCTTTTCAGTCGTCGGCGGTGTGGATGAAGGCGATGAGTTGGCCCTCGCCGGTGGTGTGGTGAGGATGGTGCTGC
>JAABUI010002473.1_pt1 | contig 10210 bp, 7 predicted proteins | sample 5559111 | NCBI WGS metagenome assembly JAABUI01 (sample SAMN10711870, study PRJNA513365) | rock metagenome | isolation source: Antarctica rocks | place: Antarctica: Victoria Land, Buttleship Promontory
AATACGCTGGAGGTGAGTCATGAACGCCAGAACGCCAGAACGCTCCGACGCGCCACGGCCGGGTGAACCAAGCAATCGACCTGTGTACAAAAGGATGTCGTGATGACCGTACGCGGATGATTAGTTGGTACGGTCGCACTCGTCGTCCTTTTCGTTGTTTGGCTCGCCGCACACGTCTCACCTCATCGATTATGAGGAGTCTGAATCATAACGTTACACCGCTCCGCTGATATGTGGGCTGAGTGAGCTGAAGTGCGTGCCGCTGGGATATATATCAAAGCCTGCGTTCCACTTCTCACTGCGCGATAATAACCCCTCCATGGTGTTTGTGTTCATCTCGGCTATACAGAGAAATGCTACACGCCACACCGCAGTCGCCCGTCATCGCCCCATTTCAAACGTGGACACTTGCAGCTTCATTTAATTGTTCTGCGGATTGATACATCACACAAACAATCTATTCACCGTTGTGACGGAAACTTTGTATTCTCTGGGCAAATAAATACTTGTGGGGAGTAGCCTGGAAGAAAAGGTCAGGCGATGCCTGTGTTCTCGCTCATGACCATTGTTGCCTGACTTCGCCCTCTTAAAGACTTGTGTCGCCTCACCTTACTCACAACGCCATCATCATCTTACCGTTATGGGTCTCAAATACGAAAGTCGCGAGCGAAGAGCTTGCGCATCACCGTCGCGAAGAGTCTATCCCTCAGTCGCCTACACTGGCGGCATGAGCATCTCGTATAAAGCGACACCATCGCCACCGTCAACGACATCATCACCTCTCCAGCTATCACCGATGTCGTCAAAATCACCCAGTTCTTCCAACTCCTCAATCTCTTCTTCCCCACGGTCCTCGCCAGTCAGCAGCAAGTCATTCGCCAATACTGCATACCCGGACTGGCCCAAGCGCGACATTTTGTCTCCACTGGCCTCTTTCTGTGGTCGTCAAGCCAGCTCTCACATTTCGGACGAAGATCTGCTCGACCTCGAACGATTGGAGCTTTGCGACAACATCAGGGTGCCGGCAGAAAAGACTGCAGGCATTTCATGGGAGGCGACCAAGCAGCCTCCAGTCGTCTTGCACTCGATGCCGGCCCAACAACCCAGGGGCCGATCAACCTCAAAGCGAAGGAGAAGCTCGCCGCTCAACAAGAAGAAGGCGACACTAAGCATGAGCCCGATTGCTGAGGCACCAGAATGAAATGTGAAGCGACTTTTGAAATCAATCATAACTATGGTGAGCGCTGCAACCGACATCTGACGTCTCCAATCTGCTAAAGCATAACAGACTAGAGCATAACGTTGGCACCATTCAACCTTGCCAGCAATACTGCAACAGCAGGGTAGGGCATTCGCATGGCAAATTGATGCGATGCGATCTCAACCAAAGTCCCTACCGTTGATCACCTCATCCTGTTGATGACCAGGCTACCAGGATCGCGGAGCGTCACGATGTCCAATTACGGCGATGGCCGGATGGTGAGTCACCGCTAAGTTGGGAACATCAGCGCTTTGGGAATCCTTCATTTCCCCGTGAGGTCTGCCCCATTTGCCCAAAGGCACAGTGCGACGGCTGTCTCAATTAATCGACGAGCCGATCAGAGATGGCTTTGGGTTCTGTCACAATATGGAAGGAAGTTGGAAAATGAGATATCAACATCCTTGCCGGAGCAGGATGAGGATCGGCATGGGAGGCAGGGGAATGAAGGGATTCCCGAGCGCTACGGGGCGGGGCAGGGGAGACAGGAAGCACCCGCTGTCTTCACCTTCTATCGGTCTTCGGGCCCGGTTGCATAACATGCTACATCGGAAATGCAGGCAGCGCAGTAGGTTTGCATGAGACAGTTGTATAGTGACTGTGATGCTGTGCTGTACAAGCGATGGTGGGAGGAGACGGGAGTTGAGCGGAGGGTTTTGCGACGGACTCGAGTCGAGCCAGGTCATCACAGCAGCAAGTCTGGAGTCGTGCAGAAAAGACGGGATGAAAGGTGAAGCGAACGACGAACGCCTGAGCGGTAGCAAATAGCATGAGATGCATGAAAGCAGTCTGACCCAACCTGCGCGTAGAGGCATTTTATCATTCTGGTGAGAAGGGATGTGATGACCTTGTAGTCGACCTCGACCACGCAGTGGAGTTGGGCAGAGTAAGGGGTCCGAGGGTCCGCCCGGTTTGGTCGTGAGTTTTGTGTCTCTTGACATGCAGACGCCTTCCTTCTCCCCGCACAAATCTCCTGGAGTGTGCAGCAAAGGAAAACGTGATCACAACGGGCCCGACCATTTCAGAAAGGGCTCAGGTACCGGGCCATTAGGAGGCACCAGAGCCACAACGGTGGGGCTCCTTCGGAAGCTGGCAACGTGGAGCTTCTTGTAATGAGTGGTGAGACAGTGTGGAGAAGGCAGTCACGAGTATCGAGTCCTCCCGTGCCACCGACACTCGCTACGGCACTCTCCCCATTCTATTTTTCTCTACGCGCCGCGCTTGGCCTGTTGTGTCAACGTTCTCTCACGACCTCGAGCAGAGCTGCAGCTTAGGCGTGCCATTGGCTAGCGTGTGACGAAGCGTGCAGGGCCCGCCCGCCAATCGTGGCCCTCCTACTGCTGAAGGACCTGCATCTGCGACTCCTTGGTGCGAAGGCTGCATCGAACAAGCGTCCTCTCTTGCTCGCTCCCCAGCCACGCCGACTATCACACTCTCACCTCTGGCGATGGGACTCTGCCTATTTCTGGCAAGATCAGACGGCACGATGGCGTCGAAACGGCGCGGTAAGGGAGCTCTGCTGCGAGGCTCCTCCACGCTCATGGTTGGGTCCTGTCCTGGATTCATTTTCCTCCGACTCTTTCCCGTTTCCTGAGCCATCACCAGTGTGATTCTCCAGTCCGTTGAAGCCCCCAACCGTCTATCCATTGCCGATCACGCGGTCACGGACGGTCGTCACTGCGTGGAGCCTGTCACATATCGTCATTCAAGCGCCTGCTCCTCTGTGGATTGACCCTAGCATTGCAGCGCTGATAGGGCAGAAAATTCGATATTCGCCTGGAATTAATCTCAACATTTGAAACCCTTTTCTACTGCTGCCTCCCCCCTGAGACGGCAATTCTCCACTCGTTTTTCCAAAAAAAGAGGGCTGAATCCTTTTTCATGGCACACCCACTTCTCGTGCATGAATCCGTATTAGCCGCAAAGTGACTTGCAGCTCTCACGTTTCAGCATTGCCTCCCCATCTTTCCTTGCTACCAGGATCACCTGCATCTACTGCGGCTTGCGGAGACTTGGACAAATACCTGGGTCAGTGCCTTGCTCCCAGTGCGCTTCAGATTGGCGATACACTCTTTGTACGATCTATCGCTGCTGGAGAAACACCCACGGCGCTTGCACTCTGCCAGCGCTTCCTGACGAGCTGCCTTTGCTGATTGATACCAGACCTCGACCGCGAGGCCTTCGCCATGTCCGTAGGACAATTGGCAAGGCACCGCTCATCGTCCTCTGCCTCCAGACCTCCCATCAGAGCGGCGACACCAATTGATCCCCGCACCACCGACGTCGAGTTTGAACCGTGCGCCGCTACCGCTTCGATCTTCCTGTATAGCCAAAATGCTTCAATCTTGTGTCTACATCACGATACCTTGGCCGTGGAACGTCGCTTTGAAAAGCATACCGACAGGGTATTGGGCATATCAGTAGACAACGTCAGCGAGCGAGGGGCTGGGCGGCTCGTTGTAAGCTTCGATGCGGGGCGGACGGCGATTGTGTGGGATCTGTTCACGGGGGAAGAAGTTACAAGATTCCAATATTACGAAGATATCAAGGTTGCCACGTGGATGAAGAATGGGCATATTGCATTTGGTAAGACAAGGTAGAGCCTTCGGAAATTATGGATACTGACATGTATGCTGCAGGAAATTCGCAGGGCAATGTTATCATCTTCAATCCTTCCAACACGGAGCACGAAAGTGCACGAACCATCTTTGATCCAATTACAGCCCTTGCGCCAGCTTCGGATTGCCAGACATATGCGATTGGGTCAGTATATGCAGCCTTACGATTAGCACGTTGCTAAATACATGATACAGGTATATGAACGGTTCGATTCTGATAGTCTCCCTCGAGCCAAGCTTCACCATCTTGCATACTCTGACCACCGCTCGTGCGCCTTCACCAATCGTTAATCTCGCCTGGCATGCCTCGTCGACCAAACAAAAGTCAGACATGCTGGTGTCGCAGACTTTGGATGGAGACCTACGAGTTTGGAGTGTCGCAAAGCCGGCGACAGCGGAAGCACCGAAGACTATACGAATTCTGAAGAGAAGGGATAACGTAGAGCCGGGGCTTCATTGGTGTGGGTGGTCTAAGAATGGCAGGGTTTTACAATATTCTGACGGGTAGGTTGACTCTTCTCACAAAAGGGATTTTAACGAATAGGTTTATTAACATTATGATTTAGTGAAACATGGTCTTGGGATGTCAGAACGAAGCATGTCTCTTGCGAGCCCATTCCAACCGTTGAAGGCGTCAGGGGATTGGCTTGTTACGGTCCGCAAGCAGTCCTCTTTACTCTTGGTCCCAACAATACTATCCAACAGTATGACACAAGCCCCGGTGCCCTCGTTAAGAATACACAATACAATCCTATGAACCCTCCGCCGGTTCCGAGTAAATCTTCGCAAGGTCAAAACATTCCGGGTACGGCGCCGCCAATGCCTGTCAACCGGGGTATGTCAGAACCAGATCGAGGGGCTGTGACCTTGTCGACTATCCAGAGGACTGCGAATGAAATGGGTGCGATTGAGCATGCTAGAAACATGCGCGAGGAGATGGGGAGCCCCGTCTCCTCCACTAGTCGGGCGAGTAGAACCGACACAATGAGTTCTCGATCATCCAACCACCGTGCTTACCCGAGGCATATCCCATCCATTTCATCGAGAGCTCAAAGTGGGACGACTTTCTCTACCATATCACCATCGATGGTTGGCCGAGACAGCTTGTACTCTGGGGTGACTTCGATGTACCCATCCACAGCTTCGTTTGCGTCCTCAGGACGACGGTCTAAGGGTTCTCGCCTTCGCAACGAGGTCCTCCGTAGTCCCGAGAGCACTTATGTCGACCTCTTCCCACGCACTCGCGTTCGACTCGCCAACGTTGCATATCAGCAGACTCAACCAGTGGACCAAGAAAGTATGACTGCGGATGACCTACGAAGACGAATGCTTGAAGTAGTCTTTGGTTGGCCCGATGACATTGAACCACTGATAAGAGATGAGCTACAGTATCACCAACCCGGCTCTACGAGTGCTGTCCTGCTATCCAAATGGCTTGGTGAAGTTGACTCAGACATGATGGCTGCAGCGATTAGCTCCGGCAATGTGAGCTCGTCTGACTGGATGGTACTTGCCCTCAGTCAAATGGGAGGGTCTAGCTCAATGGGTAAAATGGGTCAAGCCTTTGTCCAGAGGCTACTCCAGCAGGGCGACTTTCACACTTCCGCCACCATACTTCTTGGCCTAGGCGATCGAGAAGATGCAGTGGAGGTTTATGTGTCGCGAAGCTTTTACATGGAGGCTATCCTTCTCACTTGCCTCGTGTTCCCGACCGACTGGGAAAGACAAGCTCACTTGGTCCGGCGGTGGGGTGAATTCGTGGTTGAAAATTCACAGCAACACCTTGCCTTCAGGTGTTTCTCATGCACTGGAGTCGAGCCGCCCTTACCTTGGTCGTCTTCATCTCCCATGCCAATCAACACGCCTTCCCAGACACCTTCGAGTGTTTCAACCATGCTTAGCCCACCAGTCTCACCTCCGCCGACATCCCAATCAGCTCCACTTACTCGAATGACTACGAAAAACTCTTCACTCAAAGTCATCACTTCTTTCGAAGGTTCCAGTCAGGCTCAGTTCAAGTTCCCAGGCCTTGCTTCCACTGATCGAACACCAACTAATGGACCTGGGATCACGCCAATTGCGGAATCGGCCATTTCGCCTGGAGGTACTCCTGGAGGCTTCGGCGGGAGATATAATCCTACCTTGAACAGTTTACTAAATCGCACTGTCACTCCGGGAGGCTACTATCGGAATCGGTTGCCTTCCATTGGTGAAACCCCAATTGATGTGTCCCTTTCTCATGTCACAAGGCCAAGTCAGCTCCCAACACCCGATAATTCAGGATCTGATCTCGAAAAAGAGAAGGATATCCAGCTCAAAGCCCACATTGCGGAAGACAAATCGCAGAAACAGGCCCCAGAGGCTGCACCGCTTCTTCTCAGCTCTGCCCGCTACGACCCACTGACCCCGATAGGAAAGAGTCCGATGACGGCGGTGCCTCAAACCACTGTCCGTACAACGGTGCTGCCAAACCCCTCCGAAGATTCCTTCATTGCATTCAGGGAGAAGTCGCAGGCTCGCAATGGCTCAAGAGACAGAAAGCCGGATGGACTGCACATACGTATGCCTTCGCAAGATCAAATAAAAACCACTCACTACATCTCCACTGGTGGCCTCAGCTCTGGCCTTTCGGATGGCAATTCACTTTACTCTGGTGGACTCACTTCTGGTGGACTTACGACAGGCCGAAGTGACAACAGGAGTGATACCCAGTCGATGAGTGGCCAAAGTTGGGCATCGGGAAAGAGTCCCAGTGTCAGTGGGAAAAGCATGGATCAATACATCAGCAGCTTGCAACAAGCTGGTTACCGACAACGCAAACAGAAAAGCATAACGAGGAAACGCCACGAAAGTCGCGAGGGTAGAACTTCTCGAAGCAAGGGCAGAACGCGTGACCGTTCTGAGGATCGTGGTCGAGATGATCGAAGATACATTCGCCCCGCTAAAAGGTCTCCGTCGTCGCCTAAGCCAATGTCGCCAGAGACATACAGAGACCCTACAAGCGGGGAGAGCCTTGATGGTCATCTGGCTGATCTTCGCACACCAGTCTCAGAAGGTAGACACATTCGTGGTGAAGCAAAGGCCGCCTCTAAAATACGGTCTGGTTCCAAAGCATCAGATTACTCCCATCGCACTGTTCGGCGGAGGTCTCCTGAAGGAATCTACGATAGCCACTTAGGCAGTGAGGCGAGTTTCAGCCGAAGCAAAGTAAGTAGTCGCCAGCCAAGCCCACGGGGCCTCCTTGACCCGAATGGCCGTGGGAGGAGCAAGTCCAAGACAGGAGGATCTCTTGCCAGGTCACCCTCTTCTCCACTCCCAATGTCGCCTCAAGCAAAGTACTACCAGGATAGCGACGGTGATGATGATCCATTACGTTTCGTTGAGGCAAACCGTCAACGGCTTCGCTCAAGCCATCGAAGCCAAAGTCGAAGGCCGCGTGAGCGTGGTACCTCGTCACGTCGGGATATGTCTTCAGACCGACGTCGACCTCAAGAAGATCGTCATCTTCGCGTGACTGATAACGACGAGCGCACATCTGCTATGGAATCTCGTCGTTCATCTGGCGATCAACATGGTAGTGGGAGGGAGCAACCGAAGATTCACCGCCAGAAATCCGAGAGGACTCAAAAGAAAGAGCTGGCCGCAAGGGAGTTGGAGGCACGCCGAGAGTCGCTGCTTCGAAATCCCGAGGCGCCGCCAATCCTTTATCCACAGGAAGTGAATAACGCGAGGCCGACCATGCCATATCGATCCCAGACGGATCTAAGTAACAGTCCAGTCTCGTGGAGCCCTAATGTACCCCAACATCATTCCCAAAGATTTCCTTCTATCTCGGCAATGGCGGACAGCGGAGGCTTCATCGATCGAGCAGCTAGTGTTGGCCCGTATGGTCTCCCGGCAACGCCACGAGCCATGCGACATCCTCGTTACGATAACAAGGCCAATGATATACCAGTCGTGCCGGAGATTCCTGAATCCCTCCAGCCCTTACCTGAGACTTACTACACGGGTCAACCGATGAAGGAATTTCCTCGGTCTATGTCTGCCCCAATTCCAGAACAACAGCGCGCGCCCATGCCAGACAGTCTACCAAGTCATCCAGCCTTTCACAAAGGCTTGCACCCTACTTCTAAGCGTAACAACTTCTCACCATTGGGAGAGATTGGTCAGCATAGACGACGACCGTCTAGTGATATGCAGGCGATGATGCACGCTCCTGTCACAGCTGGTATTGATGAGAGGCTGCATGCACATGACGCCAGGAACTCCAATAACGTGGAGGTACCACCTCTATTACCCGAGCTGCAACATCTAGCAATCCCACCTCCGCCGCCACCGCCGATTCCACCGCCTCCTCCCTTTGCCCACCGCATCGATCCCGAATCCAGCTCACTCAGCAGTAACAGCAATGTGGGCGTGATTGACATGGTCCTTGACAACGATCCTGACAACGAGGAGAAATTGATCGAGGTGCCGCCCATGATTCCACCTCCGCCTCCACCTGCGCCGAATGCTAGATCTCCACCCATCGGCACTGCAGCTTCGCCCCCTCTTGACTGTGGGGCCTCAGGCTCAGGTCATCGCCGAGGACGCAGTGACAATTTCAAGAGTGGCTTCAAGGGGATCACTGGTCGCTTACGGAGCTCAAGTCGAGGTCGCAATACCAAGTCTCCAGAGCAGGTCACAACTGGCCCTGCGCCGTACGAGAGCGTGCCTACCATGTTCTTCTGATTCTCTAGCATGATACCTTCCCTTCAAAGGAACTCGAGGCTGCGAGCGCTCATTTGCGTCCGGAATGGTTCTCAATCAATCTTGTCATCAACATCTTTAGCAAGCATCAGGTATTTTACCCATTGTACGAATTACGAACACCCCACATTCATTGGACATATCTACGACTTCACGATAATTTCACTTAATCTATTTCATCACACATCCTCCCTCCATCTAATTGAAGCCGACGAGGCTCCCGGATGAAGGAATTCCTGCATAGCGACGGTGGTTCAATTCTTGTCTATCATTAAGGAAAAGTTTTCGAGCCGAGTTGAAAGGAGGTGCAGAATGAAATGGATTTACTGTTTGTTTGATGAGGGAGTGATTAGAGTTGTATGGCCTCGCGGCCTGTAAATGTACGCTGGACTTTTCGTGTCGATACATAGCTAGTGTGTGCTCGTCTCTAATTGCATGCGTCATTTCTAAATCCTTTTCTTCTCTACGCTGCTTTTTCGGTGAGGTCTTGTGATTGTCGGCATGAATACTCAAGGCGGCATTGTTGTTGAGGGTTGTGTGAATGGTTTGGGAGTTGAGAGATGGGAATGGGTGGGTGGACTCCCTTCATTCCCGTTTCCCAGTCCTTCTCTCCTTCCTTTTCCTCATTTCACTGTCTCTCCCAACCACCCCACTTCCACATCGAACTTCCAAAGGGAACTTACTCCCCACACTCATCCTCGTTCTCCACCACCACACCAGAAAAGCTGGAAGGTCGGTCCTCCATCCCCTTGCAATCTCTACATGACTACATGATTCAAATAAAAACAACCCCCAACATCCATTGCAATTCTCTCACAGCGCTTTCGAAATCTCTGACCCGCGCATCCAAGAGCTGAATACAGATTATTATCGCACGGGTTTTCTCCACGTCTTTTTGGGGGTCATTGATTTCAATCTGTGTTTCTCTGCACGGTTTTTTTTTTGGGGAAGGAGCAGAGGCTGAGGCTGACCGGGCAAATACAGACAAGGGATTTATATATCAAAAGGGTTCCATGATAATTTTCAGATTGAAATTGCGCTGCTGATGTTGGCAGATTTCGTTCCTGTGCAATGTGACGCGGTAATCGCAAATGCGGTGGTTGATTTGATGGTGTGTGTTATTCGAGATGGATTATTGGGAGTTTTGGCTGCTGTGTTACAGTTCTCTGTTCAAGTTCTATCTTTGAAGTCAGGACTTCTCGTGAGAGGTGGCAAAATCCATCCTGCATCTCGGTGTCTTACATTGTCTTTTCCCTTCGCCGTGTTTTCCACCAAAATGGGCGCTTCTCACGAGGAAGTTTTCAATTGTTTTCCCCGTCATTGCAGCCTCTCTCAACATGATCAATCGCTGCTGTTGTGTTTGGTACATATATATTTTTGATTGCTGCTTCGCAATTCCTTGGGCCCGGTTGGTCCATTTACATGGGTCGAGCCTCATGTTACGCTTTCATCGAATGATTTTGTCTTATCAACGACAGAAATCGTTTCTCTATCACCAAAATGGGCGCCTCTCACGAGGAGCTTCCCGGCCGTTTTCCGCAGTATCGCAGCCTCCCTCAGCATCACCAATTGCTGCTCTTCTCAC
>JAABUI010002474.1_pt1 | contig 10208 bp, 16 predicted proteins | sample 5559111 | NCBI WGS metagenome assembly JAABUI01 (sample SAMN10711870, study PRJNA513365) | rock metagenome | isolation source: Antarctica rocks | place: Antarctica: Victoria Land, Buttleship Promontory
CGAAAGTCATTCATGGGTTCCTCGCTGTAGCTTCTACTAGCAAGGTCGGTTTTCGCTCTCTGGACTTCGAAGGTGATCGCTCATTTCCGCAGGTCTCGATCCATCGCCTCGAGCTGAACCCACCGGGCCTCATTGAGCTCTCAGCCTTCTCATCCGCCTTCATTACGCAGTATCTGCACGTCGCTTCGCGGTCCAAGCTTCACAATGAGGACCGACTGGTCGTGGGCGATGGGATGAGGAGCGTGTTCGTGCTTGACGTAGACGAGGCAAGTGGGAAGATCTTCGGCGATCAGCGGGATATGGCGACTCATAGCGTGACCGCGCTCGAGGGGATCCGGGATGGTGGGGATGGGGTGGTCATCGCAGATGTAGGATTGCATCAAATCCACCGCGATGGAGAGCTAAGACATGGAGCAGGGCTACTCGAACCTCTTGACATTCAGACTGAAGGAACAGATCGAGAGCGCGGCGACTTTCGGTCTGCATGAGGACGTCGCGCGCTTCCGACCCGGTATGTTCTCTCGGATCAGATCATATTGAAACTGGGCTGAAACGTTTCAGGCTCCCTCGCTCCTCCGTCATCAGCACCGGACGTCATCAATCCCGATCTCCTCTTTGCCACGACCGACGGTAGGCTAGGGATAATCGGAGAGCTCACTGCGGGTGCTGCCAAGACCATGGACGACCTGCAGCGGAATATGGACAAGTACTACAAAGGTCCTGGCGGGACCACCTGGAAGACGTGAGAGTGCCTATCTTTACGGATTGATTGGGGCCGATCGAAGTCTCAGATTCCGGAGAGGAGGTACCCAGTTGATCAAGAAGGAGACAGCGGGATTCATCGACGGCGACTTGTAAGTCCTCATGCTTCAGGTATGGACATTGCTGAACTTGGAGTAGCATCCAGAAATTCCTGGACGCCGATCTCATCCCGTCAGCAGAGGCGGAGAAAATACTCACTGGGAGTAATCAGCACGAACACGTCTCAAGGCTGGCGGCGGATGGGAGTGGCACGGAGACGGCGGAGAGAGGGGATGTGGCGAGGGTGCTGGAGGCGGCGGCGGGGCTGCATTGATCGATCACTATCGTTGTCTTGGCGTGATAGCGCTGTCACCGACAAAGCCGCCGGTCAGAAGGTTTGAGAGTGAAGTTCAGCAGAGCATACTTTCAATCGAACGTCAGCTATGATGCCATTTCAGCTTACCACTTGTGCATGTCGATCTGAGGATATGATACCGATGGTGCACTGGAGTGTCTGGTAAGAATCGTGCGCGGCGGGTGCATCAGAGCACGGGCTGCGACGAAGTCTCATCAAAGTGCTTCAAGAACTCCTCCCATTCTACCTCGTTCATTACCAATTCCACCCCCGGCCCGTCCTCCAAGACGTCTCCCTGCCAATACGCAGCCCACCCATACCCGCCATCCCCCAACGGCCCACAAAGCCACTCCCACCCTTCATCTCTAAGATCCCTCCCATCCACCCACACCTTCCGCGCCTGACCGCCCTCATCCAGGTCTACCTTGATCCGCTCCAGGCCGAAACCGATGCCCTCGCCGATGGCCTTGGTGTACCCCTCCTTTAGAGTCCAGAGGGTCGTGATTCGCCTCGCGCGGTCTCTGTCAGTCAATTTCACGGCTAGAGCCTGTTGCTCGGATGGTAGAAGCTTGTCTCATCAGCGGTGGCTGGGGGAAGATGGGAGATGGGAGGAAGTACTTGTTCAGAGATCCCTTCTTGTACCTCGAGTGGGTTGTCTGACAATTGCATGAGGTCCACCCCGATCCCCGCATCTTCGCCTCGAACGATCCCAAGGAGGACATAGTCCCCGTCGTGGGAGTCGTTGAAGGCCACCGGCGGAGTCAATACCGGCTCGAGCTAAACCTTCCTCAGTTTTGTCAATCGAAGGCAGTGAGGATGTACGAGCTTCGGCTTGCCCTTTCCCTCCCTACCAAAGACAGGCATCTCGCTCGACGAAATGAGCTTGGATCTGCGAAGATACCATATCGGCGCGAGTCTCCCGACTAACGAGCCTGTATGAAAACTCAGAAGGATCCCGACGTGGTGAAGGGAAAGGACAGACGCAAGGCGTCCTCGGGGAGACGGAAGCGCTTTATTCGGTCTTGAGATGCTTCGGGGAGGAGGGCGAGAAGGCGATCGAAAGTCTGTATAGGGGTGTGACCATTTTCGGACGAGATTGAAGGGGAGGCGAGGGGAGCTTACTTCGGGTGGGAATGAGGTGGGAAGGGGGATGGCGAAGAGTCGCATGAGATCGATTGTGGTGTAAAGAAGTTAGCAGAAGACTGTTGCTACTTGCTCTTTGGAGAAGATATACATGGTAGTAAAGCAGACTAAAGAGCGACCTAAATTGGGCTGAGCGCAGTGAAGGTGGACATCTCGGGTGGAGGTGATTTCAGCTTCGGTCCCCGCACCAGATGACCTGTATCGGGGATAGCTTGATGGTCAGGAGGTGTACAAGGCGATTTTGATCGAGTGGTGGCAGCTTCCGCCCTGATGGATGACGAGTTTGAGGACCTCCTCGGAGAAGGGGATGCAGCTGGTCAGTCCTCTGCTTTGTCGCCCCATGCTAGGACTTGCGTATTAATACTTCTGTAGCTCAGGACGAGGATGTAGGAGTACAAAAGCCTTCTGTCATGTTTGATGTTGACTTTACCATTTCCAAGCAGGACGAGATGCTCCCCTCAACACCTGTCCCCCAAGACCTCCCCCCGCCATCCGAGAACGAGCTACGTCTGGGTCGGAAGGTACTCCAGCTAGAGAAGGAGCGGGACTCCATCTCTGTAGGTACCACCTCAATCGTTATCCAAAAAAAATTGACATGTGCAGGCCGAACTGCAAGCGATCAAAGCTCGTTTCCCGGCACATAGCTCCACCCTCCCCGTCCCCACCAGTCCATCTCCAACTCAACTCCTGACGATCCCACACGAACTTCTCCCGACCCTGTCGCTCCTCCGTCACCATATCGCCGAACTGACGAGGGACAACGAGGCGCTCCGCTACACCTTGCTTGGCGGACCTGTCGCTTCGTCGTCAAAGGTCACGCTCGATACCCCACAAGCCCAGAGATTGCCAGGTGGAGTGCTAGGAGTGGATTTAAGCGTGGTGGTGGGACGTGTGAAGGAGCTGATCCGGGAGAATGAAGAGTTGGGGGAGATGGTGCTTGAAGCTGGACGGGGGAGTAGTGGGGAGTGGCAGAAGGCGCTGGACGGTGCGCTTCCGCCTGGCTTGAAGTGTTGAATGCTGATAGTGAACAGAGTCAAAGGCCGTCATCACATCACTGGAGTAGGTTCATGTCCCAATTTTGCATGGTCGCGGTACTGATGATAATGCGCCATAGCTCCGATCTCGCTCACCACCTCACGGTGGTCCAATCCATCCGGTCCGAGCTGGTGGCCTACAAGACCCACTTCGGGCCGCTCCCATCTCGAGCTCCCAAGAAGGACGGTGACGCCGGGCCAAGCTCCTCAAGTGATAAACCGATGGATCTCGGTCGAGACCGAGATCGAGACCGAGACCGGGACAAAGGGGACAGGCCGGCTGGAGCCTCTATGAACGGAGGTAAGGACGGTGACAGACGGCACGACGAGTCAGTCGCACCATTCACGAGACATCAAGACAGGCGGCGCGATACGCCTAATGGTGGGAACAATCGGGATCGAGATCGACAGCGAGATGATGCACGGCGTCCGAATGGGTTACCGAGCGGAAGTGGCAGGAAGGAGGAGGATAGGGAGTATAAGCGACGACGGTAGATTGGCGGTGAGGGACAGGACACTATTGGATGATCTACGGTTCACGACTCTCACGATGAGCGGATGACGGGTTGACTCAGCAAATCATATGAAACATTGACGATTGCATCGACAATCTCTACTGCTCATCTAGCCAATCATTCTCATCAAGCCAATCATCCTCAGTGTTCTCATCAGGCATGGTAGTGTCTGCCTTTCCTCCCGTCTCAGGTCTTGGGAAAACTTCAATTACTGTTCTCTCGACAGGTAGGCTTGTCTCCACCCCTCTGCTGAGCTTCATCCCAGTGGGTGTCACAGCAGATAGGATACCAACCACCTCCAGATGAGGCTCACTTGGCACCGCCCGTCTTCCATATCTCCAGAATCCGGGCTGCTTCAGTAAGGTGCAAGTATACCTTGTTTCGTCCATGAAACATCTCACATGATGTGGCACAAACCTTGCCTCCCTGTTCAATGAGGCAAATGGATGTGATGGACTTCCATCTCCTTTGGTCGTACAAGGTATATCGATGCAAAGGCGGACCCCACAGTCGACGGTTCCTTCATTTTGCACAGTTGACGAATCGACATGATCATCTCTGAATGACCAGCTTACGAGATTGTCCTCAAACAGCTGCTTTGAGTATATTTCTGCTCTCCAACACGTTCTGGATTCTTCATCACACTTGAAGACGAAGGGATAGATCGGTATTGGCTCTCTATTGGGCTCGTCATCTCCCCTTTGGTTGAAATTGAAGGCGTTGGACTGGTTCAGGATGTCAGCAAGGCTGGCAAGGTCGATACCGTCGTCCAGTGAATAATGACGGGTGTCGGTGTCGGCTGTTGACATGGTTGAGCATCAATTACTAACCAACGTGGAGGCCAATAGCAAAGAGAACATTGGGGCTGGGAGTCAAAGGAGCAAGAGATAACAGGCGGCAGAACTGTTGTCATCTGCGTTTGGGATTTATGCCTAGAATTACCGTATGGCTGCGCCATCACGCTGACACGTCAAGTCGAAGGTCTCGGACGACCGTAAAAGGAGGTCGCAAAGGTTCATTCAGCAACCCGTGGCAAGTCCGTCGATTGCTCTCGCATTTGACATGGTATAACAATCGATCTCAGAGATTTCGGGAGAACCAAACAAAACCATCCATCCGGATCCCCCACCCGATTCTGCTTTTCCTGAACAGCAACACAGGCGCGTGCTTGCGGGACCGGTTTTGCGGGGGACTTTGCCTCGGGCAGTGTTGACGTTAGGATTCTTCATACCACCATCACCCTCACTTTCTCCCGCGTTCCCATCACATTCTTTTGTCATTAACGCCAAAATGTACGGCTTTTCGACTCTCCTCGCCTCGCTCGCGCTTTGCGCTCTTACTTCGGCCATCCAGGTCACGACGCCTGATGATACCACCGTCTGGCGTTCCGGGACTTCGGGCCAGACCGTGTCTTGGAAAGCAGTCAGCACCGATGCGACCAGCTTCGTCATCCGGCTTGTCAATCAGGTGAGTGACTCTTCCACTCCTCTTGCATGGATACCGCTAAATCCTTCCAGGCGGGCTTCCTCGCAAACTCCCCCGTGACGCTCATCGCGAACCAAAGCACCGGATCCGCCAACATGGTCAATTCCGCAACCGTCACCTATTCTTCAGGCGCTTGGCCGACGGGCACAGCCTTCCAGATCAACCTCATGTCATCTTCCGAGAACAACGCCGCCATCCTTGCCCAATCTAAGATGTTCAACATCACTTCTTCCGGCTCCTCCACCTCTGGATCATCCACCGGCGCCGTGCCGACTACTATGTCCATGAGCACGAGCTCGATGACCCCAATGACGAGCGGGATGAGCAGTACGAGCACGGTGGTCACGATGACGTCGATGTCGGGGACGGCGAGCAGCGGCTCGGGCGATGCGAGTGGGGGTATCCCGAATGCCGTGAGCGAAACCTATCCGGGGATGCAAGAAGACGTGCTGATGAAGTGTAGGTCACTACCACTGCTGCGGCAAGCTCGGCGAGCGGATTCTTTGCCCCCTCCATCGTGGGCATGCTGTTGGGCGCAGCGGGGCTGGTCGGATTTGTTGCTTTGAAAACCTTCGATATTTGAGAGCCACTACATTCTATGGACATCGATCTCTCTTGAACGTCCGTCTCGACATCAGCGCGGATCAAATCGTCCTTGAGGACTGATTCCACTTCCCTGCCGACTGACCCTGCCCAGCTCGAGTACATCTTGCCGGCCGTTTATGGGCTTTGCAACCTTGGCCCTTGTTTCAATGGACTCTTCCCTAGGTCTTCAATGTGCCTATGCCGGCCAGAAAGTCTAAAGTCTACAGCGGCATAACATCAAGCAGCCTGGGAGACAGGAGCTCGTCTCCCTCACCCCCGATTCCGCTGCACTCCTTGCTGTATCTTTCCCTCCCATACAAACATATCCTCTCAGGCACCAGATTACATGAACATCCGCTTGTTTCTTGGATTATCCATGTCCTCCTTATGACCATCGCGCCCCGCTTCACCCCCTACAGAGCTCATGGAGCCATCTCCCAGCTCAAAGACCGACGTACCGACACCCTCCATATCAATTTCCGGCCCTTCACGCCCCTCATTCCAGCCTACCATCCAACCCGCCAACCACCAATCTTCACTCACCACCCCAACCGAATCCTGGATCGAACCCCTCTCCGCCCCATGTCATTTCTCACTCAGCACCTTCCTCTCCGTCCTCAAAGATCTCTGTCTCCATCCCGAGCGAAACTCGTCCCTCATCCTCCGGGCAGACCCCCTGCCTCCTCGGGATATCGATGATGGTCCGATCGAAGGACTGGAGAGGATGGAGGTGATCAGGGTGAGGTTGATGCCGAAGCAGCCCAAACGGGACGGTAGAATCGATCAACGCTGTATGTCCTATCGGACGAGAGAGACGGGGCATGAGCGGGGGAAGGAGGAAGGCTTGGTATTGATGATTCCGGAGGTGAAGGAGGTTGTGGAGATCCCGTTCTACCACCCTCCGGTGCGAAAGCTCGCATTCCGATACGAGACCATCCCAATTCCCCCAGACGAGTCCGCAACGGTTGACGAATGTACCTCAAGCGAAGAACCACCTGTGAAGGGTCGCATATCAATCGCTTACCTCCCTTTCGATACCCCTCCTCCCCCGACTGACGAGCATCTCGAGATCCCGACTCTTCCCAGCAGACCTGCTCGAGGTCCACGAAACCGATCCCCTCTAGCCGGACCCCCCCTAGGACAAGGCGAAGATACCGCGGGTAGGACACCACCACCAGCAGTCATCCTTGCTTCTGACGGGTCGATGCCCGAAGATGAGGCGGCGAAGCGTGATACTGCCGTCACTGAGGAAAGGCTGCATCGGACGTGTCTGGGCTTGCTTGAGCGGGTGTACAAACATGGCTATGGAAGGATGGTTGGATACCGGAAACGGGTCAAACACGATGTATGCTTTCTCTGTGCTATTTGGTTTCTGCTCACAGACTTGTGCCAGGTGATCGTGTCTCGCGACTCTTTCCAGGACCTCTACCTGATCCTCAAAGACCGACATCGCCATCTAGACTCCCGCGCCCCAAAGCCGGGAAGCAGCAAGATCGAGGATGTCAAGCGACACGTCTTCAAGGTCAGTCGACCTTCCCTCTCCATCGCCCAGCTCGCCGACGGGGTCAGGATACGGGCTTACCATCCGACCCTTCTCTTCCCGATAATCTGGCGGAATGGGGATCACAGGATGTCGCTGTTGCGGCTTTCTTGATGCTCTTGTGGAGGGAGATGTGTCCTGCTCCCAAGGTCGTTGATGAGGAGGACGGTGAGAAGAGGGATTGGGATTCTTGGGGTAGGCCTCGAGGAGGATTCATAGATCTGGGCTGTGTACGTGCCCTCGACAAGCAGAGTGTAAGCCAGCTGACACCATCTCAGGGCAACGGGCTGCTGGTACACATTCTCATCGCGGAAGTAGATCGTCGCTCTCACTCCCGTCCTCGTCAGATCTGACTGCACTCAGGGCTATGATGGCAAAGGCTACGAGCTACGTGCCAGGCGGACTTGGCCATCCTATCCTCCTTCGACTCGACAAGCCCTCATCGAGATGCCCATCGAGCTCCCGACCTGGTTTCCACAATCCATCGAGGATTGGGATGACGGCGATTGGGAAGGGCGGGAAGCCTGTCCGATCAAGGAAGGGACCTTCTTGATCGGCAACCACGCTGATGAGATTACGGTTCGTATCTCGAGTAGCTAGATCGAGGATAGGGCTCATGATCTGGTCAGCCTTGGATCCCATTTCTTTCCCTCCTACCGACCACGCCCGTCCCGCATTTGTCCTTGCCATGCTGCATGCACACCCTCGACAGCTCGTTCGACCAGCTCAATTTTACTCCTCCAACTCATCCTCACGCCCCATCGGGCGGATTCGAAGAAGGCCTAGAGCCCGGTCAGAGTCGGTATAAGGCGTACCTCATGTGGCTCGGCTGGTATGGACTGCAGTGCGGCTGGGAATGGGAGAAGGAGGGGTTGAGGGTGCCGAGTACGAGAGGATGGGGGATCGTCGGTACGTCTGCCGCTTCATTCCGGAACAACGAGTTGATCGGAAGGATGATAGCGCGGAAGAGGTGGACAATGACGCCTGAAGAAGACCGGGTTTGTCGCGGTTGGGTGTTGGAGCGGGTCAACGAGGTACGAGCGAGGGGAATATTCAACGTCAGAGAGAAAGAGGGGAAGGAGCATGGGAAGAAGCACTACTGATGAGAAGGCAAAGGATACCATGCATATCACTGATACCACAAGCGCAATCATCCTCAAGACTGACTGGCCACCCGATGGGCAGACCAGTTTGACAATGCATCCCACCCCTGCCTTCGACGCGCGATCAGTTTCAAATCACTGTCCGCCAATGATACGCAAGACCAGCCAAAATGACGGTGAACACAGGCTTAGAAGGAATGAGTGGCGAATGACCGCCACACGCCGCCTGTGTGAGCATTTTCCAGAATGTCTTCCTTACATGCATTGACGAGCAGATTTATCGATTGACTGTCTGGCTCCGGGGATCCTTTGAGGGGGTCTTAAAGCGCTTTTGTAGGGGTACAAAGCGGTGCCCAGCTGATTTCTTCCCTTTTCCCCTCGACTTCATTCTGCCTCGAGTCTTGGACTTTTTAAACGTCGACTGATCCTACCAAATACTGAATCCACCTTACGCTTCATGCCATACATCTATCCGCAGGAGGTCCGGCCAGTGCCGAACGGCATGCGACCAATACATACCCTCTTGAATCCGCGCGGAATAGAGTCCATCAAGACCTTGGAGACAACAATGGAGCTCCTCGAGCACATGAATGAGCCCGAAGACAGTTGGAGAAGAGCCCACACGACAGTGTCTGAACCCCACCACCCAAATAATAGCCATCTTTCGGCCTTTCGCTCCAATGGTGCACCGTGCCCTGTCATTTGCAGCCGCATTGGAAACAGTCGTCGTTTCACCGCGCAGATCCCTGCAAACGAGTCCAGAGCCGAGGATGTGAAAGTCACTTGGGAGTCGGGCGCTACAAAATCAGCTTGGGGCCATTTCTGCGTGACGCTTGATACCTCCTTCGAAGGCAGAACGAATGGAGACAGAATGATCTTCTACCCAAAAAATATTGTGGCGAATCGATCCTGGGATCCAAGCATCAATACGGTGTCAGGTACGTACATCAAACCGGAAGTGTCGATCTTTCACGATGACTCCCTTTGGACTCGTGAGAAGGAGTTTCTCCAGGATCAACCAACTATCAGCGTCTTGGGTCACATGATAGCACCTGAAGGGCGTGAGGGGTCAGTGTGTACCACATTACCTGTCTCTGCAATCCATTTCTCAATCAATAGCCACTTGTTGAGAGAGACCTAGGCCATTCACGAGGAGGCCAGACACAAAAAGACATGGACCTGTGCCGGGAGTTGATCATGGAGGATACCAGAGCTTGCGGGATGATGCTGGAATGCACCTAGTGATTTATCATGAGCCATTCTGTTAGGACCCCCATCCCGGCGAACCGCGATCTACGCCACCATGATAAGCATTTTCGACAGTAACGGTATTAACTTGACGATAGTCGACGACTAACCTCAATCGTCCTCCTTGGGTAAGAAGAAGGTGGGTGAACCATACGAGGACCGGCTCGGCCGTATCCTCCCTGACTGACCTCTTTCTCGATGTACGTCTCGAGGGTTGTCAGCTCATCTTTCGCTAGCTGATATAGAGATGCCAAATTCAATCTTGCACCGGGGACCTGTCACGGATCCTGTCACGGATGACGGATCGGATCGCGGGGGTGCCACAGACTAAGACTGGACCGTGTCTCTGACTTGTCACTGGAGGTATTGGGGCTGTGACCCAATGAGGTGGACTGAAACTGGAATTTTGATGTCAAGAATCACGCTTGACATAGGATCCAGAGCTGGGCTCTGTCTCAG
>JAABUI010002478.1_pt1 | contig 10193 bp, 7 predicted proteins | sample 5559111 | NCBI WGS metagenome assembly JAABUI01 (sample SAMN10711870, study PRJNA513365) | rock metagenome | isolation source: Antarctica rocks | place: Antarctica: Victoria Land, Buttleship Promontory
TTCTCAAACGTCCACCTCAAATCCATCAGCAGGACTCAAGCATACTACGACACCTTCCCAGGGGACGGAAGACGCCAGCCAGGGGCCGCTACGAAACAGTTCTGGTGACCAGGATAGGGGCCAGAAACCAAAGGCGCCCATCTCTTCAACGGGCAGCTCAGTGCCCGGCGTCGGCCTCACCTCGTCGCAGCGAGAGTCGTCAGAGCCTGTCAGTCAGCCGGCTGTCGAACCTGCCCACAATACCTCTGCGACTATGAAACCACCAGTCGTGCCCACTGGGCCTCGGCTCACTGCGCGCGGACCGAGTTGGCACTCTATCGACAACCGTCGATCCAACTCCGGCCCAAGTGGTTCTCCGCAGCAGACTACCTCGGTAACGAGAGAGTCGTTCCACGAGCGCGCTGGCGGTCCTAATGTCGGAGGGGCAGGTGGGAGAGGTGGAGGTCGTGGACAGGATGGATCAGCACAGCGGCCACAGTTGAGTCAGAGTCCGCCACCGCGAGCACAACCCACTCAGAGCCCTTTACCAGCTTTGGGAGGGCCGCGGCCGCCAGGGCAATCCCAGGCGGTTTATGATTCGTACCAACGGATACTGCGGAGGTCTTGGGAGAACCAGCAAGCTCGACAGAATCAGCAACAGTGACGGGAGGCGGTGCTGATCTAGCATGTCAGGACTTGTTGGTGGTCTGATATGGCAAGAGAAGGAAAATGGATGAGGGTTTAGAGGGGACGGGCAATACGGATGATTCGGGGAATGAAAGCTTGGGAAAGAAACGGTTGGCAAAGAGAAGAATAATGAAACAGGGAACAGCATTAGCCAGCCGGGTAAGAGAAGGATATTGGGATATTGAGCAACGGGGAGATCTACCACGCTTGATACATGCGGATTTTGTAAATTGTGCCGGGATTGTCGTTGGTATAGCTTGCGGGCGTTGATTTTTCATGGGGTATTGGGGTCTATCATAAAATTTAATGAAGTATGCTGCACTTTGTCATGGATGATCATAAAAGTCAAATCTTCATTGTGCAGAATTCAAGATGGCCTTCTTCCACTTATTCTTGGTGTCTGAATCAGATGAAATACGTGTGACCTCCCCGCTCCAAGTCCTTCAAGGCTGCCTATAACGAAGGCTTCGAGGTAAGCTGTATTGTATTAAAGAGCAAAGTCCCCTTTCAGCGACACGTATCTAGGAAGCCCGATAACCTTTGGAATAGGTTCAATGGATGGTCAATAGGAACATCATGAGGTTAACTGTTTTTGGTCTATGGAAATAGGAGAAGCAACTATGTACTCCGCAATCACGCTAGTAGCCCTATAGGGCTGAGTACAATCTCATCCATATCATCCATCAGACTGATGAGAAGCATCGTCAAGTTCCAACGTACTCTTACTCAGTCCATTCATGCAAACGCCTCCACATCGACAATGAATCCTCCCAAAGAACGTGTTAATCGATCCAAATAACAATGCGACCCATCTTTCAGCAGATTCCATTTGCTGCGGTGCGCTGATGCAAGTCAAATGCCAAGGCACCCCCGCACAAACGTTTCTCCGCGCCATTTTCCATAGATATTATCCTATATCTCAACGTCCACAAGTCCTTGACAGACATAGACATATAATTTGCGAAACTCTGTTCTAAAAGTTAGCCATATTGATCAGCACATCCTTTGAGCCAGGTATCTGCTCGCCTTAATTCTCTTCCAGCTCCGCTAGCGCTGCCTCGCGCGCTCTTCTTCTCTCTTTAACCAACTCAATCCCACTTTTGAAGTGGCTGAAAGTTGACTTAGTGAGATCGCTTTTGGCGCGGCGATCAGTCTCATTGCTTTCGCGTAGGGCACGAGACTCGGCATCAAGACTATCAAGCCTGGACTGTTCTTCCCTAAGCCTCTTCCTGATCTCTCTACGCTCGCGGCGAACGCTCTCCCAACTTTGGTATGCCATTTGGAATTCTTCCCATGCTTGGGTTTGATCTTGAGGTAGAATGGACTCCGAGTTGGTCAGCGGAGCAGAACGACTGGCCTCACTATTGACTTCATTGCGGTCCTCCGGCGTGACGCTATCCGTATTTCCGTGGTCAACGATGGTGGACAAACTTCTGACCTCTACGAGAAGCTTTTGACGTTGAGCATGTATTCCTCTCATTGCTGCCATCAAAGCGTCGTCGTGTTCATCTGCAGCTCCAAGCTCTTCTCGCCAAGCTTCGCCCTCCCCATGAGTATTCTTAATCTCATCTTTCAGCCGGTCGGCATGCTTCTCGAGACGCTCATTGGTTGTTACCAAATGCTCTCTCTCTGCTCTCCCAGAGGTATCCCCTGTCAATCTTTCCTCACTGGAGCCAACTTCCCGATCGTGCCTGACGGCAACGAGCTCGGCCTTCAGCCTTTGAATCTCTTCATCTTTCTTGTCACTCAATAAATCCCTCAACGACATGTTTTCTATCACGAGCCGGTTATTCTCTTCGGAGAGGCGGCTATTCTCAATAGAGAGGCGGTCATTCTCATGTGAAAGGCGGATGACGCTCTGTTCAGAAGATTGATGCGGGTCGTTACCAGTCTCGCGTGGTTGTTGCTTTGAGAGTGTATCGCTGACCACCACCGCTTCTTCGCCCTCTGGCTGATCATCAACGCCCGCATTTTTGGTCACTTCCTCCATGGCGCTTGTCACCGGCATGCTGCGTCCGCCTTCTCTAGGTGGGCCCGGTATTCTCAACACGTATTTTGTATCGGAAATAAATGGACAGAAAAGATGATTTGTTGATCACGTTATCGAGGCTGCAACATAAGTCATACTTGAGAGTAGCGCAGCAAGAGTGGCCTTTGTGGACCTTGCTCTCGCTAGCGTGGCTGCTATTTTAGCTTCAAAGGCTCATAAGGTAAGTAAACATACGCGGTAGCCGCCAAGCGTAAATGTTGTAATTACATATTTCATGCTTTACTTATTCTCTCACATGGCTAATGATTACCTTTTTGTAGGTGCAGACCCTTCTGCATAGATGGCATCAACCTGGGAGATACTGATCTTAGGGACGATATCTTCGTTTTAAGACCTAAGCTCATATTCCTTCCCCAGAGCAATCTGTCAGGCTGACTGATCTTCATTCTAGGTAGAATGGCGAATGGCATCTATTGCATAGTGTCCTAAATATTAAGGGATGATTCTGACCGTACGCTACACACCATCTTCTCCATAGCTACGCGTAAAGCGACACTATGATGAGGATCGCTCTGTGACCTGAGCAGATCCAAGGACATATGCCCTATGACTCCCCCTAACACTCCTCACTCCCACATCTTCGGACTTTAGGGCGGCGCAGTATTGATCCGAAAATCACCGCGACCTTCCCTGTCTCGAGTACCCAGAGATGCTGCTCATACCATTGTGACGACATTGAAAAAGCTTGTCTGTTACCCAGAGCCCGCAATTTCATCATCCCAGTATACAGCCCCATTCCGCATTTCCCAATCACGTGCTTATCGCTTTCCATCGAGGGCAAGCATTTGCATCGTGAACCCGTCTACCTGCCCGATTCCGCCGCTCCTGACCCGTCCTCTAGTAATTATGATGATTGGATTGCGACAGTGGTCTGCAATCTCATCTTCTACCCGCATTCTGTGGCCCTTTCTGATGCCAGATCCTGATTCGCGACTAGAAGCATCAGCTCAGTCGTCATACGCCGTCGACAGGAGATACCGCTGCAGATCAGGAGATCCCAGCATAGTCTCGGTCTACCCACGTATAGCGTTTTCTGATTCAACCTGCAAGCTCCTTCATCTCCTCTTTGATAAGCATATCATATACGCAAATCATCTACTCACCTGTCCTCCCATCTAAATCTGCATGCTCTGCATCGTTCAATCTTTGCTGGGATTCGATCCCCCCTGCCACGCGTCTAGCATTCTTGAGCATAGACTTTACGTGAGCATTTGTGAAAGCGCGCTGATTTGCGTTGATCTCTCGCTGGACTTCAGCTTTGGTGGTATCCTTATCAAGACCTGAATCCACCGCGTTGCGCTTGCGCTCATCCCTCTCCCGAGCGTCAGATGCCACTTGAACGTTCGCACCATCTTCAGCAATGCTTGCTTTAAGCTGGGTCAAATTTTGCAGCCGTCCGACTTGGAAGTCGTCGACTGTAGTGTGTTGTAATTCCAAGTCTAGTATTTTGAAGTCATCAAGTCTTTTTCTTGTGGCTCTGATGCCCTCAGTCCATAAATTGTCCTCAAATGGGGCACTTGATGGCTTCAACGTGGAGTATCCGGCTAGATGGATGTTCATACCTCCCCAGAACCAATATGATGAGCACAGCACAGACCCAAATACCTCCGCTACCTGCGCCAGCTTCTGATTGTTCGCCCATAGCGGAAACAGTACGAGTTGCCACGCCTCTGGAAACGCAAATCCACCCTGAGCCTTACTTTGCCGGGTGATAGCGTTAACGAGTCCGAAAATAGCAGTTGTGTTACGATTTGTTATATGAGCAGCGCAACGTGTCCGTATGTTCTGCGAAAAGCCTACTTCAAAAGGGCATCGTTTGAATCCTATGTCGACATTGTTCGGAGCAGTGTTAGTGCAATACTGTTTTCTGATCTCAGCTTGCCACTCTCTTATCCGTTTGCGATCTGGATCGAATTTTGGATGTACCGCAGATGGTAGAAAGCAGTTGTCGATGGCTACATTCTCTGCCTCGTCTGAATTCCTGTTGGCCATATATTTCTCCACTCTTTCCACCAATCGGTCGGCCTCGCTAGAGGACAGCCACCTGCCAGTCTGACTTGAAGCGGCTGAAGTCACCGATTTGAATCCAATTTGGTTCGCAGCACGTGTTAGAATGTTGACATAGACACCTGGGTACGAGACGTTGATGTTCATGTATGTACTGACGAAGTTTCTAACCCTTCCGTCGTTCACGAAATCGTACGGCAGGGTATTCTTGATGAGAGACTCGATGATGTAATCGGGAAGTAGCATCGACAATTGGTACATATGCAATGTTCCGCTGTCCACATCATCCGTTAAATATGCCCAAGATTTAGATTTATCCACTTTCTTTCGACTTTTGGCCTGCTCATATATGAATTCAGTCAAACCCCATCGGCCATAGACCCTGAAAATATCCAACATGTTTCGCTGAAAAGACGTGCAGATCGGATCCTCAGGGTCTGATCTGTTCTGGAGCGGGACAATCGCCGGAAGTGGTACAATGCCAGCAGCAAGAGGCGTAGATCTCGAAGCGAGATTCGGTACTGCCTCCAGCCGCGTAGAGGCGTTGACTCCGCTTATTGCGACGTCGATGTTCTTAGTCTGCGACAGTATAAGCTGTGCAGACTGATGCTGCTGAGATATTGGTGGATAAGGATCCTGCGATCCTTGCTGTGAGGCCTGTGTTGCAACTGGGATAGGATCTTGAGCTGTGCCTGCCCTTTCCGCCATGGCGAAGGATGGAAACTGTTTGAAGCCTTTGTGCTAGCCGACTAACATCTCGATGAGGGTCTAGAGGCTCTTGATGCTTGGAATGATTGCAGAGTCGACCATGGGAGTTCTCAAGCGCGTTGAGATGATGGTGAGAATTGGATATACTAGCGCGATTACTACGCGATGAAAGTAATCAAGAAATTTCAAATACTTTCTGTCTTGAAAATTCGCGTTCAAATCTTCAGATAATTTGTATATATATTCTAGACTCAGGCTGAAGTTTGTACAAAGTAAAGATAATAATCTTGGGAAGTTCGAACCATAATGTAAGCAGCTGGTATCAGTCCTACATTCTCGAATTGGCATCGGAGAATTGAAACTTCATTCTTTATGAGTTTGGATCTTTACACACTGAGACTGCGCTTCTAGACCCCGGAATGAATACAACTTTCCAGATGGATCATGGAGAATACTTTTGTACACTAGTTGGTGAAGGCGCCACACTTGGTTGCTCCATTTATTTGTCCTCAGCTTGTACCAAGACTCACTTGTACTACACGGGGTGAAACCAGGTTTCCATTGACCCCAGCTGACGCAGATTCCGTTCCTGAGTACTGGCTTGATTGATTGTAAGATACGGGATAGGATATTGGCGATATCAAGACATACTAAATGGAACAAAATGCGTACTAAAAACTGCAAGCGTATATGGAGAACAACATTGCTTACGCCAAACTTTTGATTTCTCTGTTCCTAGATTATCCCAATCACGGATTTCAACCACGGAAATCTTTCTACCCCTGCTCCTCAGGTAACACAGTGACTTCGAAAGACGTAACGTCTGATCATAGGCTTTTCGCCAACTCATGGAAGGACTCGCCCTCTGTTCCAAGTCTTAGCATGCTACTGAATCTCAGTCAACAGGGTTAAGATGATGGATTGAAGCAGTGAAGATGAGTTTTCTATTCCTCGTAGTTGATATAGCACAGAAACTAAATTGCTTTAGCCTGTGTCTCGATCACTGTCAGCAGCTCGGCTGTATCAATTAGAAAGGTTCTTAACATTGCTGCAGCAGTGGAACTCATCTGAACGTCAGAAAATGTAGAAATTGTCTTTGAAGGTCTATAGCAATAGCTAGAAGCTCCTAATAATATTTGTCTTTACTTCCATTGGTCTGAGTATGGCAGAACACTGTGCTGCCAGATGCAGTATTCACTCTTCCTGGGGACAAATAAGGTAGCAGTCCGTCTCTACTCTAGTGCTAGATGTCGCTCTAAAATAGCGCAAGGGGTTCGCGTTTAAAATACTGCTCCGCGTGAGTGCGTTCCTTCTCATCTCTTTGATTATCGCATCGAGCGCTCAGGTCTTCGAGACCATTTAGTAGGAAATGGCGAATCGAATGCCATCAAGAGCAGCGATGGAGAAGGCGGTGCAGGACGAGATGAATAACATTGATGAGGGCAGGGTGCTCGTGGCACAAATGTCGCGCGACAAAGTCAATGCTCTGAGAGGCATACCTATACAGCAGCAGCCTGTTGTCCTTCAGAACGCCCAAACGGAGTATGAGCATGGAGAGAAGCACCAAGCGTTTTTACAGGAAAAAGCTCGGATGGAGGCCGAGATCTCGCTAGAGCATAACCAATGGATTATAAATGCAGCGAAAAGACGAACCATTGTTCAGCGCGAGCTCCAACAGCTCAAGTTAGAGAAGAAGGAGCCAGGGTTGCAAGAGGACGAACAGGATGCTATCTCTACTTTGAGGACAGAGTTTCTCCAGCATCCAGCAATGGCCACGGCCATGTTCGATACGCCATTCCTCCAGGAGCTGAAGCAACAATTCGATGCAAACTTTGAAAGGCTCGAGCAGCAATTTGAAAAGCTTCAACACGAGAACAGTGAAGCCACGCGTAAAGCTGTTGACGAGGTCAAAGAATACATATCTAATGGCGACTTCAATACTAGGCTTACGAGAGTGTTTCGAATACTAAAAGATGAGCAAACCCGGGCACTGAACGACTTCAGAGAATCGGAAGGTCGACTCGAGAAGGAAAAGACCGACCTTCTGGATAAGAATGCCGAGCTTTTGAATGACCTGGACACCTTGAGACTAGAGAAAGATGATGAGATAGAGAGGCTCACAGCCGACTCCATCAATGCGAGGACAGACCAGGGGGCCACCACACGCGAGAGATCAGAGCACGTTCAAGAGCTTGAGCGCCTGTATCAATTGATTGGGACGTTGAACAGTGATATTGAGGTCGCCCAATTGGAGAGCGAAGGCAGCAGCAGGAAATTGAGAGCTGCAGAGGAAGCCCATCAAAAGGCATGCGAAGCACATCAAAAGGCATGTGAAGCACACGAGGTATCAAAGCAAGCTGATAGCGCTTTGATCAAAGCACTGAAAAAGAAGGTCCAAGATCTCAAGCAAGAGTCTACTGACCCATTTACGGTTGTTACCCACATCACTTCGCCGATAAGGAATACATCCACGCCACAGAAGAGGCCCTTAGAGGAAATTTCATCCCCAAGACGACGACCCGATTATCCAAAGCGGGCACGACCGACTCTACAAATTCCATACACAGGGGAGGGGGAGGGGGAAGAAGCGGATCAGCAGAGTGATGAGGAATCTAGAGAAGGAGGCACGACCTTTTTGTCGCCTACGAAATCTGCAGGAATCAGTCCAGTTCGGCGCTCGATTTTGGGGCGGCCTCTAACAATCGTCGATCAGGGTCCGCCGAGAAGGGTTCCAGTATTGGTACCGCAGCAGCCTGCTTATACATTGCAGCCAAGCCTTGGGGAAAGATCAGACACGCGGCCCACCAGGTCGCCTAGAACCATCGATTCGCCCACCTCATCTGGCCGATCCAGATTGTCGACGCTAAGCGGCCTTTCCATACCTGACCGCGCCTCATCAGCCGCTGCCGTCCATGGACAGGCCGGTAGAAGCCAGACAACGCTTGCTGAGCCGGAGCTTGGTGCCTCGGATCAGGCCGGTAGTAGTGCCCAGGCGGCCAATCTAGATCCTACGGACCTTAACGTTGCCACAGAAGAAATGCAGGAAATCTGGAGACAGATCCAATTGCCGGATAACTGGACCATCGCAGACTCAGATCTGCTACTAGTGAAGTTTCAAAAGGCTAGGGGACGTGCTGGCAAAAAGAAGAAGGAAAAGAAGAAGGCACGAAATTATTGGCCGCAGCAAGGGATGGACAAGATCGCCGCAGACCACGCTAAGAAATCCTACGTGGATTGTCTGCCACAGTATATAGCCAAACTCAAAAGAGAATGGGATGCCGGCAAGGAAGACAAACCATGCCATGGCTGCGCAGACGTCCACTCAGGCCCTGATGTATGTGTGGACGTGTTTTTCGTCGAGGACGATCCTGGCGAGTATGATTCTACTAATTCAGGCAAGCGCTGGCGGTTAGTGAAGAGAGATTGAGTGGTAAAGGATGGAGAAAGACTGGCGGAGTGGATACGGATTGTGGGGTAATGGGAATAGGGGAAAAAGGCTATATATTGGGAGATGCGTCGATCGACGTCTTCGGACGCGAAGGCACCAGATCACCAATAGTATGGGCACCACAATCCACGCAAAGATCGCGATCGGAGGCCGCGGGAGATCCTCTGATCAATACCCAGCTGGCTAAAGAAGATTTGATCGAAGCATGGGGAGTGTTTAGGTGGAAAGGAGTGGGGCAACCTAAACTGTCCTTGGATCGCTCAGGTCACAGAGCGATCCTCATTTTAGTTCCGCTTCATGCGTAGCTAAAAAGAGGAACACGGAGGATGGGTGGAACTGTTTAGCATGAGAAACAGCTCGCTGGACTTCAGCTTATTCATACCGCAAGTAAAGGAAAATACGTCTCCTCGATGTACCGTGATAAAACCACTCGGTACAACTCAAAATCCGAGCTTTTGCCAAACCCTCGACTCCCAATTTGTGAGTATAAGAATCTTTCCGATTGCCGATTGCCTCATTTGATTGGGGCTGTCAAGGTCAAGTACAACCCTTACTGTCCACACCTTATGGATGCAGTGAGATTGCCAATGCTGCCTTCGGCGGGGATAGTTGCACCAGTCTCGGTGGAGATAGCTTCAGGCTCGGTGGAGGTGACTGCGGCTCTGGTGGGCCTAGACTCTCGAACTGACGTTGCCGCCATCCGATCTGTAAGGTCTCGGAATGCGTCAGAAGCAGAATTGGACCCCGACGTTAGCTTTCCAATGGCGTCCGCGGTACTTCTCTGGACATCGGCCATCAATTCTTTCGCTTTGTCATCCCGCCTATCTGCAGCTTCCATGTGTTTCTTGATGGAAATCTGGAGGCCTTCCAAGCCATCATAATGCTGCCTCCACGTCTTTATGCGGGATTCTGTGCTGTGGAAATCTTTAAGCCGCCCAAAGAGGTCATTCGTGTCAGCGAAAAGGCTTCTCACTTGATCCGACCTCTCATTTGCCAAAAGACTCCACTCGAGACTTCGAGTGTGGAGGTCTTTGGCCTCTGACAGATACTTATCGGCGCCTTCATGATACGTGGTGGCTTGCTGGAGATACCTCTCAGCCATCCTAGAGTTCCTCGTAGCTAACGCAGTCTCTCGCCGCATTTGCTCTTGGCCGTCATCGAGCCATCTGTTTTCGAGAGCAAGGTCGTTCTTGACTTTGTCCGCCATTGACTTAATCTTGGCCTCACGATTCTCCAAAACTGCCTTTCTCCGCTGCAGGTCCTCATACGTTTTATCCAAGGCCCTCTTCCTATCATGGAGATCCGCATCTTTTA
>JAABUI010002483.1_pt1 | contig 10174 bp, 7 predicted proteins | sample 5559111 | NCBI WGS metagenome assembly JAABUI01 (sample SAMN10711870, study PRJNA513365) | rock metagenome | isolation source: Antarctica rocks | place: Antarctica: Victoria Land, Buttleship Promontory
GAATCCATCAGAAGCGGTAAGATGAAGTAACACAACTTGTTCCCTGCAGTCACATCATCGGCGGTGATCTTCTGGTCGGTATAGGTACATAGTCCGGTTGATCTGAGCTGATCCAGAAACAGGGCCGCTACGCGCTCGCCGTGAATGTTAAAATCGGATGCCAGTCCCCGTCGGAGAGCGGACAAATCCAGCATTTCATATGCGCCTGAGCCGGTGCCACTCCCATAAGAGTCTTGAGCCTCCTGGAATCCCTGCGCCGTACGAAGACCTTCCGATCTAGAAGCCGTGAAGGAGCCACTGGATGGTGCACGAAGCAGCGCCGTGCTGTATGTCAGATATCGGTCGGAGAAGAGATATCCCTGCCCAAGGAGTTGCTCTGATCCGGAAACGTGTGCAAAGTCCATTGCAGCGTTTGATGCTCCCATGTCATGCGCCTGAAGATACACTTCGTAGGACGTCAAGACTTCATGCAATTCAAGGGGATCGGAGTTGCGCTGTTCCAGGTCTTCTGTAGTGATACGGATCGAACCGCTGGACATCCCGTTCTTGAAGATCTGATACTGGGTCCATAGCGCGCCGTGGAGTACCGCAACTTCGTCATAAGAGTGCTTTGCCAATTCGTCCTCTGAAAGGCATGTGAACCCTATTTCACGATCGAAAGACGCCTGTAGTGCCGAGAAAGATATCACGAATGGATTACGGCCTTGGGCAGATATCTCGTCGATCACCACCTCGCGCCCATACTTGCAAGGAAGCGGTTCGCCGTGCGCCATTCGATCGGTACATTTCGTATGATAGAAGCGTTGACATCCATTCATACAAGCGTAGCCTTGCGATGTCGAACCCCAAAGCGGTTCATGGCAATCATCGCAGAGAGTGAGGTTGAAGAGGTTGACCAAATGCAGGTCATGCCCTCCTACTCGCCGCCGTGTAGACCGCGGATGACCGCGGACAGATTGACCAGCAATGACCTGCTCATTCAGGCGAGCCATACAGTCACTGAACTTGACATAGGCGGTTTGAGGTACCGATTCCTGAGCTGACAGAGTGACAATCTCGTACTTGAAAGCCTGTTCGATGGGTTGAAAGCAATGCAAATGGCAGACATCCCGACACAGGGTGCAGCGGAGACAGAACCCATGCATCTCCTTGTGACATGTGGCACAAGGCGTTACGATGCTGCCCGGGGTTTCTCGAGAGCTGACTCTCCACGTGACGAAGTGGTGGTCTCCGGTGGCGTCCTCGCCGAATACCCTTTCCTGGCCAGTTTCCCACTTGGTCCGTTGAGCCAGGTAAGTCGTAGATGCTAGTCGACGAGCAATTACATTATGGCCCATAGCGCTAGGGTAGAAGGTATTCAAGATCTCCATGGCGGTACGACGGGCGGACGATGGTGCAAGTGCGACAATCTCTAAAAGGTTGATGGCAGCATCGGGCTTGACGATCAGAACCAGAGACAGAAGGCGATGAACCCGATGGATGGTGGTCAGCTTTGCGGACGTCATGTCGACAGTCGAAGTGATTACGGCAAAAATCCGAGTGACGAGCGACGCGATGTGGAGGGAAGTGGTCGGGTTGTCGTTACAGGTCGAGTGCGTTGAAAGCAGGCCAACGATGCTGTTCGGCGTGGGGATGAAGGGGAATGATGGGGTAGCGGGAGAGAATCGCATCCATCCGGGACTGGTCGAACTCGGTGGCTTGGTCGGAGGCTCGGTAGAAAAGGCGAAAATCGGGACTGATGGCTGTGATGCTACTGGCGCTGCAAACGGGTCATTCCAGTCGCTTGACTCTCTTGATGATCCGCCTCGTTCTCTCGCTAGTCGACCAAGCAGTTCGCCTAATCTTCCTTCCAGCCATTCGCAGACTCGCTCCACCATACCCTCGCCCATTCCATGGAAACCGTCCACAATGGTGTCTACTACCTCGAGTTTCGTATCTATCCCACATTTGTGGTAGAGGTAGCCAGCGATGTCGAGGCATGCAGCTTGAAGCGCATTCGGCGGACAAAGCGGTCGGAAGAGAGGAGTCCGATGGAGGCAGTCAACGAGGACAAGACTGCGGAGCACGGCAAGTATTCTTTTCAGCAAGGATGGGCCAGAAATGGCGGAAGCCTGCTCCGCATGAAGCAGAGGCACCTCATCTTGGCCCATTCTTGGCTTTGAAGGCGATGTAGGCGAAGTGATGGCGGAGAAGCGGCCTGCTTTCCGCTTGCCTCGTACCGGGATGGCTTTGACGCTTGGGGAGGCCCCGACTGAAGACGCGAAGAGATTTAGATTCTGCCGATCAGCAAGGACGAGGAGACCTCTCGTTTGCTCGACCAAGTCGTAGGTCGCTTCGGTATCCCAATCGCCTTCCTGAAGAGCCATCATGTCCTCGAAGTCATCGCTTCCAACCCCTAGCTTGGTGCTGGGACCCGCTCCATTTTGTCCGATATGCAGTCCAGACTGGGCAGCAGAGACCACGACTTGCCCAAGTTTCCTTACCCTTCCCTTGCCTTTGTTCTTCGATCTCCCACTGATCTCTCGGGCACCGACAGCAGCTCGTTCGAGCAAGTCTGGGGCTACTTCCCGAACTTCAAGCCGTCCTAACAGGTGCGCTAGTAGCTTTTGCGTTTCGTACAGTCCTCGTTTTGAAGCAGGAGCAGGTCCCGACTGCGACTTGGTGGGGGGATGGAAACCGCGAGATCTTGACGGCGAGGTGGGTGAAGGGGGAGCTGCCGGACTGGCGGGACTGGGGATGATAGGTGGAAGAGTGAGGGAGAGGTCACGAGAGGATGGTGAAGGACGCGCATAACGAATGACCGGCGAAAGCTGCAGATTTTCAAGAGGGGCATCGTCTATGTGCAGCTAATGTATAATCAGACCTCGTACTGTCTCTTCGTGATATAGACGACTCACTCGCGGAGTAGGCTGACCCCCGGGACGCCGCCCTAGATCCCGGCGAGCGTCGACGTGAGTGTGAGTCTCGCCGGGCTGAGACATGACATTTCCTCTATCATTCCATCGTTTCATTGAGCGAGCTATCGGTGTCCGTCGAGAGTCTTTTTGAAGGATGAGAAGCTGTGCCTGCCGCAACGGACGACTAAGTTAACTTATAAGATCGCGTGTGAGAGCACCTCCACTTCAAGGTTGTTAACCCCACTTAAACAAATTTCATTTAGGAGGGCCCCGGATATGCAAACTGTTCACAACCGCCTTGTGGGATTTGAGCCAACGAAATCGCCCTTTGTAGGTTACACTCATCGAGGCGAAGAACATCGAAACGAGAATCAAACGGGCTAGAATGGCTGCTTCGGCCCTTGCTGGACCTTCGCAGCCGGCAATGGCGGCCCTGCAATGGCGACAATTCACCTTCTTTGACCTGGAAGAAGTGAAGGATGCAGAAGACTTGGCCCAGAGTCCGAAGGCCGTCCGCGTAAGCTAGATAATTCTTGCCTTGGCTCTATATTGCCCTGACCTCGGTTTCGACAGGATCTCAGACCCCCTGTTGTTGTGACCGCTACCTCCCCCCAGTCGCCCTTGGTTCCATCCCTGATTCTCTCTTCCGCTACGGATATCGCTATTCTCGACCGACATTTCAATCCTACCAGAACATTCAAGGCCTGGGACAATCAAGGTCGAGGAACGGCGCTGCTCGAAGCTGGAGGATTACTGGTGGGCGTCGGAGAGGAGGAAGGGAGTCGTTATCCGGTGTTGAAGATTTGGGACTTGACGAGGGACGAGAAGAAGAAGGCGGGCGGAGGACCTGTGTTGGTGCGGAATGTACGGATACAGCATGGACAACGACCACATCCTGTAGGCAACTTCGTTCATGATGTCTCAGAAGCGAAACTTACACTATGCCAGGTCTCGTCAGTCGCTCTGACAAGCAATCTCTCTCATCTTGCCATTGGGCTGGGAGACGGAACAGTTCTTCTCTACCGGCATCTCCCCCAGTCTCTCACTACCGCACCTGCATCCCTCACCTCCCTGCCGAAGGCTCGAGTCATCCACGAATCTCCCGAACCCATCACCGGCCTTGGCTTCCGCGAACCGCCCGTCGCGTCGACTTCCTCGACATCACGAGCGCCCGAAGCCGAAAAGCTGAATGTTGGGCAGCTGAGTCTATTCATCGTCACCACCAATCGGGTTTTGTGCGCCCTCGTTTCGGGCAAAGGCGGGGAGGCCCGGACGATTGACGAGCTTGGCTGTGGACTTGGATGTGCGGTGATGGACTGGGAGCGGAGAGATATGGTGATTGCCAGGGATGAGGCGATTTACCTCTACGGGCCAGAGGGAAGAGGAGCTTGTTATGCGTATGAGGGTATGCATGCTCGGCTGGCCTATTATCTCTTCGCTAACAGAATTTGGACCTCAGGACCGAAGTCATCCATCGCGATCTATCGACATAACCTCATCATCGTATCACCTCCCTTCTTCCCCTCAGCCGGCTCGACCTCCGCAACTGTCCGCCACTACGTCTCCAAAACGGCTGGAAACGGGTCAGACGGCTCAGCAGTCGGCGCTTCAGATATCGCCAAAGTCACCATCTTTGATCTGCAAAACAAGCTCATCGCCTATTCCGGAACCTTTCGGGACGGTGTCCGGGAGGTGTCCTTCCAATGGGGTGAATTATTCGTGTTCGGCGCGAACAGCAAGCTTTCACGACTGGATCAGCATTCGACCGCGGCGAAGCTGGAAGTTCTGTACCGGAGAAACCTCTACACGCTTGCCATCAGCCTGGCTCGGGCACAAGGTATCGGCGAGGCTGGAGTAGCCGACATACATCGAAGATATGGCGATTATCTGTATGGCAAAGGAGATTTCGACGGAGCGATGGGACAATTCGTCAAAACTCTAGGGTACTTGCAACCAAGCTACGTGATTCGCAATGTCAGATTTATCATTACTCTTAGCGCAAGGCTGATAGATACAGTTTCTCGATGCGCAACGAATACACAATCTCACTACCTATCTCCAAGAGTTGCATTCCCGAGGTCTGGCCAATCAAGATCACACGACGCTTCTACTCAACTGCTACACGAAGACGTCCGACCGTGCCCGCCTCGATACATTCATCAAATCCGAGGCTAAGCGGTCCGACGAGTCTGGTGGTGGACTCGAGGATCTGCCTTTCGATCTAGAGACGGCCATCCGGGTTTGCCGACAAGCAGGGTTTTTCGAACATGCGACATATCTCGCGCATAAATATGGACGACATGAGGAGTATCTTCGGATACAGATTGAAGATGCAGAGCAGTACGAGGATGCCCTTCGATATTTGCGATCACTCGGTCCTACAGCTGTAAGTATCACATCGCCACTGTGGAACACAAGACTGACCAGAAAGCGCAGTGCGAGGAGAATATGATTCTATACGGTAAGACACTGCTGCAGCACGAACCGCAAGCCACAACAGGACTCCTCGTCGATCTTTGTTCCGGCAATCTCGGCAAGAACAGCATAGTTCCCGACAGCGCACCGGATGACACTAAGGTTGTCAACGGCACTTCAGGACCAGCAGTGCTATCATATCTCGGCTACGATCGGGTTCAGGGTCTGTTCAATCGCGAAGAACAGAGCTTAACTTCGGCTGGCCCATCTGCGCCGATCAGTCCAGGGGCGGCTCCCAGTCAGACCGGAGAGCAGACCAGTCAAGGCCAAACGCGAGGTCCACCGACAGATGGCGTCGATGGATCAACAATTGATGGTCTTATCCAGGACGACGGACCGTTGTACACACCGCCTTCGCCACGGCTATTCTTTGCACATTTTGTCGACCACCACGATTTCTTCGTCCGCTTCCTAGAGTCGGTCGCCCTCAACCTTTGGAACCAGAAGGTTGACTCAGCTCCACCGACTCGTACTTCACCTCTACCGATAAGGGATATAGAATCCGGGTCCTCCGATGACTCGACGATCATCAATCAAAGAGCGGTGTGGAACACCCTTCTAGAGCTTTACTTGGCTTCCACTCGGTCATTAGATTATGATGTTTCGAGCAGAGCACATGACAAAGCCCTCGGCCTGCTCGCTCAGGGAACAGAGATTCCGTACGACCCGATGCACGCGCTGATCCTCTGTTCGACGATCGGGTTTACCGATGGTCTAGTCGGGATATGGGAGTCTATGGGGATGTACGAGGATGTCCTCCGCTACTACATGGAGAATGATAAATCCACGGCGAACGGAGTCAACGGGCATCCCGATGATGCACGATCACCTTCCGACGAGGTCTTGCGATATCTCAACCTCTACGGACCGACCAATCCTCATCTGTATCCTCTGGTTCTACGCTACCTCACCTCATCGCCTGAAATTCTGTCTCGCCATCCCACTCAACTTGGGAAACTCCTGGATACCATTGATGCGGAGCACATCATGCCAACACTCGCGGTCGTCCAGCTGCTGAGCAGAAATGGCGTGGCTTCCGTAGGATCTGTCAAGGAGTGGCTGAGAGCAAAGGTGGCCGAGACCCGCCAAGTTGTAGAAGCCGATCGCTCGCTCGTGCAGAGCTATCGCAGCGAGACGGCAGCTAAGCAGAAGGAATTGTCGGATCTTGCGAATCCCCGTCAGCCAGAGGTGTTCCAGGTGACTCGATGTGCGGCTTGCGGGAGTCAGCTCGATCTTCCGAGTGTGCACTTCATGTGCAAACACTCTTATCACCAGAGGTAAGCTGCGAACACTTCCGCTTGACATGACTGATGAAGGCGTACAATCAGATGTTTGTCCGATTCCGAGCCGGAATGTATCCTGTGTGCACGACAACATTCGATCATACGGGAAGTGCGGCGAAACCAGACCCGCCTCGCAGATCGGCATGACCTCTTCCTGAGTGAGGTGCATGAGGCGGATGACGGGTTCGGGGTGGTTGCCGGTGCATTCGGGCGGGGGTTGATGGGGAACATGCAGACCGGGGCAGCGTGAAGATATCATCTGGGACAATGCGAATAGCACAATGCATCGTACAGCACGGTCAGTACAACATCAACACTGCTTCTCTGCACCCCAATCAGTGTTCGCACAGCTTGAGGTGGTTGGCGAGACTGACCGAAATCGCGATACCGCTCCCGTCGATCCGCATCTACTTCCTCTAATCGGCCAAACAGACCTCTCGCCTCGTCTCGTAATCGGACGGACTCGTTTGCGGAAGTCGAAGACATCCGGGACAACTGCAATGCGTATTGCGCTAGGGCGCTCATGCACCCTGCATTTGATCAACCTTGCCAAATAAGAGGATGCGCAGTATCTGACATTTCGAGTCTGGCTCCGTCTCGTGTAACTCTCTGATCGAGTCAATCTCTCGTCTCAGCGTCTTCTCAGTCGGAGCTGATCCAATCATAAGCAGAGCATAGCTTAAAAAAGGATGACAAGCTCACCACTAGCGATAAGCCACCGATGGTACAACCACCCCGACTGATCTCCCGGGTCCGTCCACAACGCCTGCCTAACCAGCTCGAACTCTGCCCAAATCACAACCCTATCAGTCCCCCGTATTGACAGTCGCGGTCAGTCGCCTCACCCTCATCTTTCGCCCTCTCCACCTCATCAGCGCCCATTCCCTCCCAGACCCCACCCAGTATCTTCGTCCGGAGATGCCACGCCGAGAAATTTGAAAAGTTCGCCTCGATCTTCTTCTTTGTGTACCGCAACTCGTCCATCTCGTTCCTTCTCGGCGAAAAACTCTCCGGCAAGCTGGCCAATACATATCGCCGATAGCCCCACGCGTGGACTAGTCACCTCGTCAGTGCTGACCATAACAATGGTGAGGGAGGCATAAAATTTCTGGCGTCGGCGTCCAGCATTTTCTCAACCACCATCAACTCCATCTTCCAAAATCCGTTCCTCCACCCCTCACTCCCATCGGGGTCAAAGGGAACAGATTCGAGACACCATTTCCGATGATTCCAGATCCAGTAGACTTTCGGGTGGACATGTAAACACGCGGTGGTCAACTTCAGGTCGGTCGAGAGGAGCTTGACGATCTCTGCTGGCGATCTATTAGGTATCAGTCGATGATCCGAACGAGGGAGAGGGAGAGAGGACGTGCGAGGTTGGGAAGAGGCCGTGGGTGAGGACGTGTCGGCGGTAGTTCCAGATAGTATAGAACTCGGGGTTTTGGTTGAGTAGGTCGGTCGTCCGTCTCAAGGCTTCGGGTGTGTAATCTTTCGCTCGTTTCTGTGATCATTTCAGGGTTAAGATGCACTTTCGAGATATCCATTAGAGATAACGCACCCGAGCCATGACATCTTCCTGTAGCGATACATAGCTCTCAATCTTGGCGAGCTCTTTGAGCCGCTTAGCTTCGGCTGCCTGCGGGTTCAGGCGGCTCCGCTTGATGCCGTGCTAAGCTGTCAGGCGTTATGCGATGGCTTGAGCCTACCATAATGACGGGTGTCTCGAGAGGTGTAGGTCATGCATAGCTGGCCCACTTAGCCTTTGTGTGGGTGTTTGAAGACGTTGTAGAAGTATAGTGCATAGGACGTATGGATGAATGTCCGAGATGATGGGGAAGCTGGAACCTAGGCCTGCGACCTTGCTTGATAGGCGGCGTCTCTTACGCGCCTTTCAACGGAAGTGGGGTTCCATGGGACCCCGCAGAGCGAACCTATCCGAGCCACACCCACGGATGTTGTTTGGCCCACTTTCCTCGTTATGCTGCCTCTCGTTTCGCCCATCCACCCGTTTGCACCTGAAGCTCGAAAAAGTGCAGGCGAGATGACAGAGTGAGTCATCCAGTCAGATGCATCCTAGATTCCGCTGATGTTGCCTAGATACTGGATATCCAAGAAGCAATACTGGTGCAAGTACTGCAACATCTGGATCCGAGACGATGTACCTGTGCGTCTCCTCATCCCCCATCCCTTGCTCAGCTGATTGAGGTGTACACTCTAGTCTCGCCGCCAACATGAGACTGGTCTCAAACACCAAGGTAATAAAGAGCGTTTCATCCGTGATCTGTACAAAGGCGGGGATATGGCCAAGCGGGAGAAGGCGGCTGAAGCTGCAGAGATGGCTCGGATCGAATCGGTCAGCTCCCTCACTACTTGTCCTCACTGTGCTACGCTCAGACCAGTGGTCGGCGACAATGTATGAGCTGAACCGGGAACAGTCTGCAGCAGCGGCATATGCTCACGACACACACTCCAGCGCTCCTCCCCGCCAATCCGTTCTCTCCCGCCTCGCTCCCTCGGCTGCCGCTTCGTCATCTCGCAAAAGGGAGGCAGTGGTCAAGGACAAATGGGCGAACTACTCGACCGCCAAGCAGCTTGGATTCGATGACGAGGAGACCTCGAAATCGTCTTACGAGATCGAGCAGGAGCTGCGAGGTCGGGCTGGGGAACCAGGAGCTTGGGAAGTGGTCGCCGAGCCGGTGACTCAAGCGGGATGGGTGGAAGGTCAGGCAAAGGGAGGGAAGCGGAAGCTTGGAGATTACGCTTTGGGGGAAGAGGAGGATCATGAGGATTTCAAGTTCCAACATCGGGATAAGCGGCCGGTCAACGACGTTTGGGAGGAGGAGGAATGGGATCCGAGAAGGGCGTTAGGAGGTTTGAGGGTGAGAGTGAAGGAGGAGAGGCAGTTTGGGGAGAGGAGGAGTGGGAGTAGGGATGCGGAGGGGTCGGTGACAGAGGTCAAGCGGGAGGAGCCGGAGGGAGGGCTGAAGAGGGAGGACTGGACGGGAAGGTTGGAATTGAAACCTGAAGGAGGAAAGGAGGTGATTGGGAATGGGAAGGCAAAGGAGAAGGGTAGGGATGAGTTGGTGTTTGACCGGAATGAGGGAGGGTGGATCAAGGCGGAGCCGGAAGAGAACGGCCACTCCGTAACAGCACTCGTATCCGGGGATAGAGGGGAGCAGACTGGCGACGAGCCGTCTAGTGGGGACCGAGGACCCAGCAAAGCAGTACGTGAACAGTCAACGGATCCGGCACTCGAATTGGCCCCACCGGAAGATACCACCCTTGACATCAAACCGGACATCGGAACATCATCACCCGCAACCAACAGCCTCTTCAAGAAACGCCGTCCACCTCCTGCCGCTCGCAAAAAGTAGCTTTCTCCAATCCAATGCATGGCCATGCTCAGAATCGTCCACTCTTGACCGTCGTACTGATCCCCGTCTTCTCTCCCCGATAAGCTCCGCCGAGACTCGCCTGACCCCCCTTGAATACCGCTCGTTGCGAGGCGACTTTCTGCTT
>JAABUI010002484.1_pt1 | contig 10172 bp, 8 predicted proteins | sample 5559111 | NCBI WGS metagenome assembly JAABUI01 (sample SAMN10711870, study PRJNA513365) | rock metagenome | isolation source: Antarctica rocks | place: Antarctica: Victoria Land, Buttleship Promontory
ATGGCGAGCACGACGTTGCCGTACTGCAGAGCCGCCAGCACGATGTCGCCGCCGTCGACGTACAGCTTGCCGGGCGGCGGTCCCCAGTGCTCGAGCATCCGCTCGCGCAGCTCCTCGGGCAGATTGGTGAACCAGGCCTCGTACTGCTCCAGCGGCACCCGCGCCGCGGCCTGCTGCAGCTGGTCCTCGGTGAGCCACTCGACGTCGTGGCCGCCCGCAGCGATCAACGTGTGCACCAGGGTGTCCCCGTCCTCGGGGAACGAGCCCACGTCGTAGCCCGCTGCGCGCATGGACCGCAGCAGTTCCACGGCGCTGGCGGGGGTGTCCAGGCCGACGGCGTTGCCGACCCGCGCGTGCTTGGTCGGGTAGCTCGACAGCACGATCGCGACCTTCTTGTCGGCGTTCGGCACGTGCCGCAGCCGGGCGTACCGGACCGCGGTGCCGGCGACCCTGGCCGCCCGCTCCGGGTCCGCGACGTAGTGCGGGACACCGTCCGGCCCGGACTCCTTGAACGAGAACGGCGCGCTGATCAGCCGCCCGTCGAACTCCGGGATCGCAACCTGCATCGCGGCGTCGATCGGTGCGAGCCCCGCGTCACTGGCCACCCACTCGGCGCGACTGCTCGTGACGCAGATCCCCTGCAGCACCGGCACATCCAGGGCCAGGAGGGCCCGGGCGTCCCAGGCTTCGGAGTCCGCCGCATTCGAGCCGCCACCGGCGAGCACCGTGACCACCAGGGCGTCCACGCTGCCGGCGAGCAGCTCGTCGACGGCGGCGAGCCGGCCGTCGACATCCGGCCGGAGCGAGGCGACGTACACGGGCAGGGCATTGGCGCCGCACGCCTCGACCGCGTCACACAGCACGTCGACGAAGGCGGTGTTGCCGCTGGTCTCGTGCGCCCGGTAGAAGACGACACCCACCGTCGGCCGGCCTGGTTGCAGGTCCCGCGAGCCGTGCACGCCGTACGCCGGCAGCGGCGCGGGCGGCTCGAACCCGTGCCCGGTCAGCAGCACCGTGTCGGACAGGAACGCGATGAGCTCGCGCAGGTTGGCCGCGCCGCCCTCGCGCAGGTAGGCGGCAGCGTCCGCGACCACCCCGGGCGGGACCGTTGACAACGCGGTGAGCTCGGGGTCCACACTGCCCTCACCGCCCAGGGCGACCAGCGGCACGTGCTGCTCGGTGCAGCCCTGGACCAGGGCGTCCAGGCCCTCCCAGGCGCGACGCCCACCGAGCAGACGGACCACCACCAGCGAGATCCCGCCCAGGTCGACTGCTTCGAGACGGGAGGGGTTCGCCAGCCGGAGCGGGAGGGCCGGGTCGGTGACGGTCCGGGCGGCGAGCAGGTCGGTGTCGGCGGTGGACAGCAGGAGCAGGGTCACCGCGTTAGTCTCGTCGGTCAGGCCGGGGGCGGCTCGAGCAGGGCCGACAGCGCCGGCACCAGCAGGCGCTCGACCTCGGCCTGGCTGGCCGTCGCGAGGTCGGGCAGCTTGATGAGGTAGCGGCCCATGGCCAGGCCCATCATGCAGGCGGTGAACAGCGCAGCCCGCAGCTCCGCGTCGGGGGCCTCGACCTTGGCGGCGACCATGGCGGCCACGTCGCACATGACCTCGTCCTTCATCGACGCCAGCGCCGACGGGTGGGTGAGGCAGTTGCGCAGCAGTGCCTTGGCGGCCTCGCCGTCCAAGGCGTGCTCGAAGTGCTCGAACATGTCGGCCACCGCGATGGCGGGCAGCTGCTCGATGCTGGCCTCGGCGAAGCCCGGGTCCTGCTCGTTCCACCGGGCGGCCTCGGCGAACAGCCGCTCCTTGTTGCCGTAGTACTGCATGACCAGCGCCGGGTCGATGCCGGCGAGGGCGGCGACGCCGCGGATGGTGGTGCGCTCGAAACCGGTCTCCGCGAACAACTCACGGGCCGCGTCCAGGATCGCGGTCTCGGTCCGCTTGCGGCGCTCGTCCCGCGGCAGTGCCGTTGTCATCCGTTCACTCTACAACGGTTGACTCGCGGTGGCGATGTCCTCTACCGTCGTTGAGTCAACACTTGTGGAGCAACGATGACCGTCGTCGACGACGTACGCCCGCAGCCCGAACAACCCGATCATCGCGTCGTCAACAAGGGCCTGGCCCTCGTGGTTCTGGCGATCGCCCAGCTCATGGTGGTGCTCGACGCCACCATCGTGAACGTCGCACTGCCCGACATCTCCAGAGCCCTCAGCGTGCACAGCAACAGTGACCTGCAGTGGATCGTGACGGGCTACACCCTCACCTTCGGCGGCTTCCTGCTCCTGGGCGGCAAGCTCGCCGACCGCATCGGGCGCCGCAAGGTGTTCCTCGCCGGCGCGCTGCTGTTCGCGACCGCCTCGCTGATCGGTGGCCTGTCGGGCAACCTCGGCGTGCTCCTGTCCGCCCGCGCCGGCCAGGGCACCGGGGGCGCTCTCATGTCGCCCGCAGCCCTTTCCCTGATCACCGTCATCTTCGCCGAGGGCAAGGAGCGCAACCGCGCCTTCGGCATCTACGCCGCGATCACCGCGGGCGGCGCCGCGCTCGGTCTGATCCTCGGTGGCGTCCTCACCGAGTACGTGTCCTGGCGCTGGGTCTTCTTCGTCAACCTGCCGATCGCGGCCATCGCCGTCGTCGGTGCGCTGCTCGTCGTCCCCGACAGCCGGGACGCCGAGGCGCAGGGCTTTGACGTACCGGGTGCGGTACTCGTGACCGGCGGCCTCATGTCGCTGGTCTTCGCCCTGGTCAAGGGCAACGACGCGGGCTGGACCTCGGCCCAGACGCTCGGGACGCTGGCCCTGTCCGTCGCGCTGCTGGTCGGGTTCGTGCAGGTGCAGCGCCAAGTGCGCTCCCCGCTCGTACCCTTCCGGCTGTTCGCCTCGCGCAGCCTGGCCGGTGCAGACCTAGGCGCGCTGCTGGTCGGCGCCGGCATCTTCGCGATCTTCTTCTTCCTGATCCTGTGGATGCAGGTCGTCAACCACTACACGCCAGTGAAGTCCGGGTTGGCCTTCCTGCCCATGACGCTGCTCATCGGCATCAGCGCCGGCATCGGTTCGCAGCTGCTCGGTCGCGTCGGACCCCGGCCGTTGCTGACCGTCGGCCCGATCCTCGCCGGCAGCGGCCTGCTGTTGCTCGGCCTGCGCCTGGAGCCCGACTCCTCCTACCTCACGGTCGTCCTGCCGGCGCTGTCGTTGGTTGCCTTCGGCATGGGCATGACCTTCGTGGCCCTGACCAGCGCAGCGGTCGCCGGCGTGCCGCAGGAGGACGCGGGCATCGCGTCCGCGCTGCTCAACGCCGGCCAGCAGGTGGGCGGCGCGCTCGGGCTCGCGGTGCTGACCGCGGTGAGCACCGCCCGCACGACGTCGCTGCTGTCCGGCTCGCACGGCAGAAACCCGCTACCCGGCCTGGTTCACGGGTGGGACCTCGGGTTCATCGTGGGAGCCAGCCTGCTGCTGACCGCCGGCGTGGCCATGTCGCTGCTGGTCCGCGTGAGCAAGGAGGAGGCCGTGGTCGCCCTCAAGGAGGCCGTACCGGCTTGAGCCACCACCCACACCGGCGGCGCGTCCCGTGGGGCGCGCCGTCGGGGTAGGTCCCGGCGCTAGGTCGGATCGCCGCCCTGCAGGGCCTGCCGCTGCTGGGCGTTCCATGCCGGGGCCTTCGCGCCGCCCGAGAGCCCACCGCGTACGGCGTCGAGCAGCGCGAGTCCCTGTCCGGCCAGGGACGCAGTGAGCCCGCTGAGCCCTTCGGCCCCGTCCAACACGGTCAGGTTGGCGCCCTGCAGGCCCTCGGCGACCGCGCGCAGCATGTCGGGAAGCTGCTCGATCACCCGCTGGTCCAGCGCGATCCGGCCCTCGGCGGCCGCAGCCGAGGAGCTCATGCGGGTGGCCTCCGCCCGCGCCTTGGCCAGGGTGGTAATTCGCTCGGCCTCGGCCTGCGCCGGCTTGGCGACCTCGGCGATCAGCTCGGCCTCCCTCAGCTCGGCGTTCTTCTGGGCCACCAGCGCCCGCTCGGACAGCACCGCCTGCTGCGCCCGGGCCGCGGCCAAAGGACCTGCCTGCTGGGCCTTCTGCTCCGCCGCGTCGATCTCGGCCTGGTACTCCGCGCGGGCCACCGCCGTCTGGCGGGCGTACTCGGCCTGATTGCGCTCGGACTCCTGGCGCGCCATGGCTGAGGCCTGGTCCGCGCGGGCCTGGGCGACGTTGGCGGCCTGGTTCACCGCGGCCTGGTGTGGCGCGGCGAGCGCCTTGATGTAGCCGGCGCCCTTGTCGTCGATGCTGCTGATCTGCAGCGAGTCCACCGACAGGCCGATCTTTCCCATCTCGGACTTGCTGGCATCCAGGATCGCCTCACCGAGGGTCTGCTGCTCCCGGATGATCGCCTCGACCGTCATGCTGCCGATGATGCTGCGCAGGTGGCCGCTGAAGATGCGGCCGACCAGCGTCGCCATCTGCGACTGGTCGCCCTGGAACCTGCGGGCGGCCGCGGCGATGGACTCGTGGTCGTCGCCCACCTTGAACGCGATGACCGCCTGCACGCCCAGCGTCAGGCCCTGCTGGGTGAAGCAGTCCTCGATGACCTCCGCCTCCTGCATCGCCAGCGTCAGCGTGGACGCGCGGGACAGGACGGGGACGACGAACACGCCGTGCCCGGTGACGATCTTGAACTGCAGCGCGTCCTGCCCACGCTGCTTCTTGCCGCTGATAAGCAGGGCCTGGTTGGGGGCCGGTACGCGGTAGCCGAGCATCGACTCAGTTCCTCTCGTTCTGCGGCAGCACGACGGCGACGTCACTGTCTGCCACCGGCCAGGGCTCGACGTCGACCTGCCGGCCGCCGCGATTGTGGATCACGACCACATGCTGGCCCACCTCGACCGCGACCGGGCAGTAGGCCAGGTAGTAGTGCGGGAGCCCCTCCACCACGACGCGCACCTCACCGGCCTGGCTGCCACCGCGTACGCGCAGGTGCACGACCCCCACCGCGCCCACCAGCGACTGCCCGCTCACTGCTGGGCCGCTCGGAGTGGGAACCACACAACGCCCTGTCTACTGCAAGCAGGACCGCCGGGGAACCTGGATCGTCGGTGACCGGTGCTAGGACTGCGGACATGACCAGCACCGAGCACGTACGCCTCATGCCTGTGCGCGACGAGGACGTCGCGCTGCTCGAGCGCTTCCTCGTCGACGACCAGGCGGCTGGACCCTGGGCGTGGTCGGGATTCGCACCGCTGCACAAGGCGCGGCAGCGGTTCGAGGCCGACGGGTACCTCGCGGACGACAGCGGTCGGCTGATCGTCCTGGTGGCCGACCAGGCAGTCGGCTTCGTGTCCTGGTGGGCCGTGTCGCACGGCCCACGGGAGAGCCGGTGCTGGCAGATCGGCATCGGGCTGCTGCCAGAGCACCGTGGGCGAGGCGCGGGGGCGGCGGCGCAACGCCTGCTCGTCGAGTACCTGTTCGCGACCACGACGGCGATGCGCGTCGAGGCGGGCACTCCGGCCGGCAACGCCGCCGAGCAGCGGGCCCTCGAGAGCGCTGGCTTCGCACTGGAAGGACGGCTCCGATCGGCCATGTTCCTTGCCGGGCAGTGGCAGGACGCACTGCTGTACAGCCGACTGCGCTCAGACGGACCGAAGCCGGCATCTGTCTAAGGACGGGCTGCAGTTCTACGACGGCTGCGGCACAGATGACCGGCCTCCCAGACGCAGCGGCACGTTGCTGATGGGGGCTCGAGAGAGCCTGCTGCACAGTTGAACTGGTTGTCCCTAGGTCTTGCCACATCCCGGTTCCGTGGGTTAGCCTCGAACGTAAGTTCGAGACCAGGAAGGGACCTCATGACGGTGTGGGTCGGGCCGCCGCTGCCCTGTCCGGCCGGTCCGGTGGCTGACCTGCTGGCCGCGATCGAGGTGGTTCGCCTGCAGTTGGGCTCGGTCGGGGCTGGCGGGGACCCGAGGATCTGCGCATCGCTGCTGCGGGCCAGCAGCGCCGTCGACGGCCTGGCGCTTCGTGAGGTCGCCGCGATGGACGCCTACGGCACCTGTCACGAGGCCGGCCAGGGATCAGCGGCGGTGGTGCAGGGCGCTACCGGGTGCAGCGTCCAGGCGGCGCGCGGGACCGTCTGCCTCGCCGAGCGCCTGGACGGTGACCTGCGGCCGCTCGGGGACCTGCTCATGGCGGGTCGGGTGAGCCGGCGGCATTGCACCGCAGTGGTGCACGGCGTCCGCGGCCTGGGCGCCGAGGTGATCGCCACCTCCCTCGAAGCGATCTGCACCCTGGCGTTGCACCCCGATCCCGAGCGGCTCGCGAGCGAGCTGCGAACCCGAGCCGAGGCCATCAGCCCTGAGCTCGCCGAGCAGGCGCGGCGCCGGCTGGACGCCCGGGTGGGCGTCAGCTGCGACGAGACGCCCGACGGGACTGGCCATCTGTCCGGCTGCCTGCATCCGGAGACCCTGGCGCTGTTCCAGGCCGTCACCGACGCGGTCGTGCACGGCGAGCGGGTCGAGGGCGACACCCGCAGCCAGGTCCGCCGCCGACACGACGCCCTGCAGAAGGTCCTGCAGCATGCCGCTGACTGCGCCGGGCTGGACCTGCCCGCCCAGGGCGGGACACGTGCGCAGATCACCATCGTGGCCATGGCAGCGACCGTCGCTGGGCTGGCGGGCGCTGAGCCAGCCCGTCTGCTCGGCACCCGACAGGGACTGCTCACGCGCTCGGAACTGCTGCGCCTGCTCTGCGACGCCGATGTCAGCACGGTCCATCTCAGCGCCGACCTCGAGCGCCTGGACCTGAGCCGGCTCACCCGCACGGTCACCAAGGGCCAGTGGCGCGCTCTGACGGCACGCGACCGCGAGTGCGTCGTCCTGGGCTGTCACCGGCGGCCCTCGGAGTGCCAGGCGCACCACGTCCTGCACTGGGCCGACGGCGGTCCGAGCGACCTGGTGAACCACAACCATCAGCCATGTTACCGTGCTCAGCATGGTCCAACCGGCGGTGCAGCAGGCGGTTCCGCAGCTCGAATCCGTGCTGGCGGCGGTGTACGCCCGGATCAGCTCCGACCCCAGCGACACCTCCCTCGGTGTCGCCAGGCAGGTCAAGGACTGCCAGGAGCTGTGCCAGCGCATGGGCTGGCGGGTCGGCGAGACGTTCATCGACAACGACGTGTCCGCCAGCAGCGGCCGACCCCGGCCGCAGTACCAGGCGATGATGCAGGCCCTGGCCGTCGGGGAGCTCGGGGCGTTGGTGGTGTGGGATGTGGACCGGTTGACCCGCACTCCCCGGGAGCTGGAAGACGTGGTGGACCTGGCGGAGCGCCAGGGGGTGGCCCTCGCCTCGGTCGGTGGGGACATCGACCTGGCGACCCCGCAGGGGCGGCTGACCGCCAGAATCAAGGGCAGCGTGGCGAAGCACGAAAGTGAGCAGCTCGCCCGCCGGGTCCGGCGCAAGATGGCCGAACGGGCCGAGGCCGGCCAGCCACACGGGCGCACCGCCTACGGCTGGCGCCGGGAGCAGGTCTACGACGACCAGGGCCGTCGGCTGGGCTCGAAGGATGTGCTGCACCCCGAACAGGCCGAGGTGATCCGCTGGGCGGCGGCCGCGGTGCTGTCCGGGCAGTCACTGCGCGGGATCGTCGCGGAGCTCAACGCCCGAGGCGCACGGACCCTGAACGACAAGCCGTGGTCGACCACCACCCTGCGGCTGATGCTGCTCCGGGAACGCAACGCCGGCCAGCGGGTCTACCAAGGCCAGGTCGTTGGGCGCGGGGACTGGCAGGCGGTCCTGGATGAGGACACCCACACCCGGGTGCTGGCGCTGCTCACCGACCCGGCCCGCCGCTCCAGCCCGGGCAACGCGGTGAAGTACCTACTGACCGGGCTGGCCCGGTGCGGGGTGTGCTGCGGCCCGATGCGGGTGCTGCCCGCCGGCAAGGACCGCACAGCCGACACCTACATCTGCCACCACGGCTACCACACCCGCCGGTCCCGGCCCGGCCTGGACGCCCTGGTCACCGGCCTGGTCCTGGCCCGGCTCGCCAGGCCGGACGCGGCCAGCGCCCTGGCCCGCAGCGACGACGGCCAGGCCCAACTGGCCACCGACAAGGCCGCCGCCACCCGGGCCCGGCTGGACACCGCAGCCGACGCCTACGCCGACGGCAGCATCGACGGCGCGCAACTGGCCCGGATCACCGCCAAGCTCCGACCCGAACTCCAGCAGTGGCAGGAACTCGCCCGAGCGGCCAGCACCGCACCGGACCTACTCGACCTGGCCACCCCCGACATCGCCCACCGCTGGCAGGCCCTGCCGCTGGCCCGGCAACGCGCCGTCATCGACCTGCTCCTGGACATCGCCGTGCTGCCCGCAAACCGAGCCGGCGGCCACGGCGGATTCGACCCCGACACCATCCGCACCACCTGGAAACACACCACCACCTGAGCCGGGTCGGCAGCACGTCCGGGCGCTGGCATCCAAGCTCAGGGACTCCGCAACCAGGTGCGGTCTGATGCGGGTGGTTGTCCGGGCCGGCCCCGCTGCCGGCACGCGGTCGATCGCGTCGGGGCCTGTCGCCCAGTGGGATGACTGGTGGCTGCGCCCGTTCGGAGGCTTCACCTGCCCCGACACCCGGCCGATGTCAACAGAGCCGCGCCTGGTCAGGTCTGGGCACGGCCAGCCCGCACTGCCGTGCAACGACGCGTGAGGACGCCACGAACCCCACGGACTACCTCACCCGCCGACCGGCACACCCCCTCAGGTCGGTACCAGCACCTGGGGCAGTCCGGCGCTGGACGGGCTCGCCGCCGCTGCCTAGGGTCCGGTTCGTCGCTGGGCGTCAACGTCAAGCGGTCCCATTGCGTGCGCATCGCGGGGACCGCAACGAAGGACGGCGACACGGAGGGGCGGTCTCACGCCCCTTGGCCGTACCTGCGCCCAGCGACGCCGGCCGCGCACGACCCTTCCATGTCGTGTATGGCCGCGGCAGCGGGTGGCTCGCCGCCGCTGGGGGACCTGTTGGCCCGATCCACCGCGTTATCCAGAGTTGTGGACGCCTGCGCAATGGAAACAACTGTTCCAGTCGCGTCGGTGAGTCCAAGGTGTCCACCATGGGAGGACCCGGGTGTTACGTGCGCCTGACCTCCGTCGCCGGCAACCACCCGAGGTGCAGCTCACCGACGCCGGTCGACCACTGCAGTACACCCGCGAGCCGCGCCAGCCGAGCGCGTAGCCCGGCCGGCTCCCGCCGTCGACCGTGGCCTCGATGGCGATGGGCGTGGCTGCCATAACGAGCGGAGCGTCAAGATCAGCGACGGCGAGTAGGACGTCGGGAGTGTCCCGCTGGCCTCGGACACGCAACAGCAGCCCCGGTCGACCGGCCAAAGTTGCCGGGGCTGCTGCGCAGCGAGCCTAGATGCGGGCCAGCAGCCGGGCTGAGCCGAGCGGGAGAACGACGTACGGCGGGACGACGCCCTCGCCATGGTTGCGTGACCTTCGAGTGGAGGCCCACCCGAGCGCCGCGCTCAACTCATCATCGTGTGCCGCGACAGGAGGAGCCCGCACAAGGGTCGGACGATCGGACGTCTTCGCCATCCCGACGCTCGGCGAGCTGGTTCAGCTGTCCTAGTCAGCCCCCGGGGTCGGAGGGGCTGAGCCGCGCGACGACGGCCAGCAGCTGGGACGACAACTCCACGATCTCAGCTACCAGTTCGTCTCGGCGCCGCTGCAGGTGGTCGACCTCGGCTTGGGTGGCGGCGCGCGCCGCGACGGCCTCGCGGCCGGCCGCGTCCCGCAGGTCCTGGGCCTGGGCTGCAGCCCTGGCGAGGGTGCCAGTCGCCTCCAGTTCAAGGTCCCGGCGGGCCTGGGCCAACTCCGTGCCAGCACCTCGCGCCGGTTCTGGTGCAACGAGTGCACCGGGCGCATCTCGCGCTCGGCGGCCTCGTGGCAAACCTGCAGCGCACGTGCCTGCTCGGCCTGTTGCGCAGCGAACGCGACGTTGGCCTGCTCCCGCTGCCTGGCCACCTCCACCGTGGCAGCGGTGCGCAGCGCACCGGCCTCCTGCTCGGCCAGGCACATCAACTGGACCATCCGGTCACCCAGGGCGCGCACCGACGGGCGCCAGCGGTCCTGCTGTTCGCGTTGCTCCGCCAGCTCCCGGCGTTGGGCAGCAAGATCGTCGTGCTCCCAACGCAACTCA
>JAABUI010002485.1_pt1 | contig 10164 bp, 8 predicted proteins | sample 5559111 | NCBI WGS metagenome assembly JAABUI01 (sample SAMN10711870, study PRJNA513365) | rock metagenome | isolation source: Antarctica rocks | place: Antarctica: Victoria Land, Buttleship Promontory
TTGCATCGAAGAAATATACGAATACCAAAAATCAAACGAACACTGCTTGCCGCTGAGACCAATTGTTGCGGAAGCGGCGTTGGCATACTTCTTGAAAAGACTAGTTGCGAGCGTTTTCGTAAAAGTTTTACGAGAAATTGAAGATTTCAGGATCGATTTGACGGATTTGTTAGCAAAAGGGTGAGTACTTGATCGACCTAGATTTAATACGACTTGAGTAAAGACATTTTTGTGGAATTGGAACATAGACAGTTGTTGGTACTTGGCTCTCTAATTCTTAATATATTAGGCGGGTTTACAGAGCAATTCCATGTGTTCGTACAGCTAACGCTCCATCTACAGCGAACGTTGAGACTCACTTTCAATCATAGGTGTATTGATGCCACAATGAAAACCCAGAAGTAACAATTTATAGATAAACAATGAAATAATAACCGAACATGATCCTATCACAAAGAACGCAAACTTCCTGGAAGTTTTCATTCCTTCTTGCTAGGGACTTAGCGTTGGTCGAGGCATGTCGTGCCAAGTCTCTACCACCTGGATCGCTTGTTCGCGATAAATCTACAACAAGATCTCACAGTCAATTAATGGAGACACACTATGATGGCAGAGACTACTTCCGCTAACCGTGCTACGTCTCCGGTGAGAGAATCATATTGTTGGACGAAGTCGTATTTTGGGCCCAAATCAGATAACGTCCAGCTAGGGGCGACCCGGAGACCGAGAATATATTGTGGCTCGGTGGGGCCCTACGTAAGGCTGTTCCGATAGATCCTTCTAGAACCCTGGACTTGCGGACCCGATGGGGTCCCGCAAATCCAGGTCTAAATTTACTAAAACTGTAGTAATCTTCAACTCTCGCTATGGTACACCCCTCCGGAACCAAAGAAACGTCACAAGGGAGGTTCGTGGCGGACATCAGGGGCATTCTGCATTACTAGAACTCTCGACGACCTTTTGGAATGCTATAGCCCTAGGCGGCTCAACACAGAAGGACGATCCGAATGATGGAATATAAGCAACATGAAGGCAAGATTACTCTGGAAGGGTGTCCATCTTGTCCAAGCTTTGTTCACTCAAGCGCCCGGCAAGGTGACGTGGGTGCCAGAATTGGAGGGGATGCCAGAATTGGGGGGGGTGTCACAATTGGTAGAGGATGTCATAATCGGTAGAGGGTGTCACAATCGGTGGAGGGTGTCACAACTGGATGTCTCTATACTTATCCACATATAAGGTAAGGTCAATCACTTCTATCTATTAGTAGTATTCTGGTGAATGCTCGATAGGGTGTGCCATAGCTTCGCCATACTTTCGAGGAGCCATATAGCCAATGGATTAGTGGCTGAGATCCAGGTGTAGGAGTAACGAAGGTAGTAAGGTGGGAAGAGAAGAAGGCGAGAAGCACTGGCACACGAAAGACGAGGACAAGGACAAAGAGGGTGGCTGAGCCAGCAGCCAGTCCTGGAGTCGTCGTCGCCGAGAAATGGATCCTGTATCCGTTGTTTGAAGGGGGGGGAGGGTTTTTATAATATGACTTCGCCATGGAAGCGCCGGGCTGCGAGCCACGTATTACGCTGGTCGGTTTAATACAGGAACGGTCAAGAGCACGGTAGAGGGGTTGCAGAGTGTACAGGCTATGGACGGCAAGTGGGCGATTATCCGGTAAAAAGAATATCAAAAGCAGCGTCTGAACCAGCCGAAAGCGGCTACCCTTAGGCCGTCCCCCCGTTAAATTTTATGATTTTAAGAATATACTAAGTGTATGCTACGCATATACTTAATACTTTTTTATTATATACTTAGTAAAATCTATAAAGTATAATAATTATTATATAAATAATTGAAAATTTAAAAGCTTCTATATTTTAAGTAAAATTAAGTACTAAAATATTTTGGGTATATGCTGAGCCTATGCGCATGGCTCAGCGGGGGTAGAACCTACCCCCGTTGACCTTTCTACCCCCGTTCGGCTAATTCCTACCCCGGCCGAGCTGTAACCCCATGTCAAGGCGATCCATCGGTTCTCTTGGTCTTTTTCGATACAGTAGGCTGTCTGTACGCCGCATTTCAAGAGACTTCAACATATGTCAGAGTTGCAGGCTGAGGGAGGCAAGAAGCCGATGGCTAGAGAGCCTGCCCGAGAAGCCTGGAATCGGGCTGTTCTGGGAATTCCTGAAAATAGCTGAAGTGGAAGTGCTGGTGGTGGAGGAACGAGGCTTAGGGATAGAGCCAAAATACCTACTAGGTTGGGATTTGGGTCTTGAGATGTTCTGACGTATTATCCAAGACAGGTAGTAATACTATGGGCCACTCACTTTTCTCCCCCTCCGTTCTCCTTCTCTTCCCAAGAACATCTCTGGCAAACACAGAGCCCTCCCAATGCTCCGACAGCCCACTCCCTCCTCTCCTTCACAGGCAATCTCACATCACAGTAATGATTGAGCACCTCGTGTTCCGCCTTGATGCCACCCATCCAACTTCCGTTCCTAGAATTGTCGTCCTTGCTCTCTCCCCATTTGACGACATCTGCGTCGCCCCTTGCCACAAAGCCCATCTTTCCTTTCTCCCACTCCCATTGTACGTTCGGAGCGCAACTATGATTCGCTAGACTCCACAACCAATGCACGCCTGCCACTTCCGGCATCCCAGTCCGCTCGTTCATCTTCGCGTTGGCCGTACCACGAAACTTGGCAAGTAGCGTATTAATGACCCAGGTATCGTAGCGATCTAGAGTTTCTGGAGCAAACGGGTCTTTGTCAAGACGGGCAAGAAGGTGCAGCGGTTGAGCTATGTTATTGGAGAAGCTGAAAGGGAGGGTTCGTTCTGCGCTGTAATCTGGATTACTATAATCGCCCCATAGATACTTAATCTGAGCGAGATCGAGAGGGTGGACTCCTTGTGTCTCAGCCATAGCCATTGTTCGCCCAATGAGAAGTGTATACAGTGCGCTTGTTGCGGCAAATCGGGATGGATCCTTCGCCAAAATATCGAAGTCCATTATGCCGCAGATGGCGGGGTGGTATAAATTTTGGGCGCGGTCAAGACATGCCTGAGAGCAGAAGTAAATGTCATCGCATGCTGAACAAGACGGTAAGGGAGATTCAGGCGAAAGGGATGGAAGGCGCGTGGAGCATGCATCGCAGAATGGGTCATGCAAGCCAGTGGAAGACGTAAGAACGCTGGGCTCTAAAAGTACGGGCTCGTGAGGGTCAATGTCGGACATCGCAAAGATACCCAGTTGTTTGATCGTTGTAGGTTTAAGAGCATCATATGAGGCGTCCCCATCCAAAAGCGGAAGCTCGGTCACATGGACTTTACACTTGGGAGCGCTTTTCTTCATCTCCCGATTGATGTAGGTAATATGTTTTTCCAAGAAGCGATCAGGTTCGTGTTTATTCCAGGGGTAAATCTCTCGCCTCGCGAAACCGTTCCCTGGGAGATCTTCCCGTGGATCAAAATCTGGGTCGTCTCTCATAGACTCTTTCTGAAGATGCCTCTCCCTGTATCTCTCAAGGATCTCTCCTTGGAGCATCTGCAATCCTCCGTGTCCTTGGAAAACCTTCAACCCTCTCTCCGTGAAGTCATAAGCCCCTTTTAAGTCACCGCAAGCCGATAGCGTGCGTGCTAAGATTTTGTAGCTTTGAAGTGCATAGCCCTTGGCGACCTTGTTCTGCCACGGCTCCTCATCCTCAGAGTCTCCTTCCGAAACTCTTTCTTTGGTGCTTCTGAGAAAGCCTGCGGTTCGATTGATGCCCTCATCATCATGCTTGTTGATTGTATGACAGTACTCCTTTTCCTCGGGAGCCAAGATGACTTCGACAACCTCCGCGTGGTACTCGCCTTCATCATCAAGCACCTCATCCGTCAAGAGCAAAGCTCGGTATGCATCGCTTGTAGCAAGATCTGAGTATCCAAGCTTTTCATAGCAGGTTGCTCTTTGCAGGTATTGTCGTGGATCGTAAGGACATTTCTCGAGGTGCGAAGTCAGCGCATTTCGCTCTTCGAGCCACCGGCTCTTGTCGTCTCGCATTTCTTGAATGCGAGTAGTCTGGCATGACTGTGTGGGAATGCAAACATTTATGCGCTAATTTAGCAGAACGTCTGGGTTCCACCCTACTTATTCAAAGAAGTCTGGAGATTGAAACGACGGGACAAGTCAGCCTGACTAAGGTACCGATTATCTAAAAGATTGACGCTACTTCTGGCTTACGAATAGAAGGGCTAGATGGCGCGAAGCAACATTGGGGAGCCTTTCAAATTTATTTATTGAGAATTCTATATAGGATACAAAGGCTTTCGTGACCACCATCGCCTCATGAACATCCCTTCAATGCAGTGCCCCATTTCGATGCTACCTGTCGCATCCGAATTCTAAATCATCCCAAGTGAGACTGTGGATAATAAGTTCGTTTACATGACCTAAGGCTCCAATTAATACAATTCGCAGATCAACAACATCAGCAATGGGACTTATCATACCCTGCAATTATCATCAACAAGTACGGCCTCTCCGTCTTCGCCTAGTACGACACCTCCCCCAGGTGCTCCAGGATCACCCTGTCTGGCTCTCAAGCGCGCAGCCAGCTGTGTCAACATGCCTCTCTGTATTCAAGGAAGTAGATCAGCTGTCCATCCAATTAATCCATTCCGCAAACCCCATTTCCACAGTCCTGATCCTTTGAAAGGGGCCAGCCGCACTCACAGTGATGAAAGCATCCCGCATTCCCCCTTGTCTTTGTACGTCATTCTGGCTTAAAATCTGATAGCTCTGATGCATTCTCTTGCGGCTTGCAAGCCCCTCTGGACGCTCCTCCCCCTCATCATTGGAGCCCTGGCGCGCTCTTCTTCGACTTGAGAGAGAAGAATAGCCAGAAGAGCCATTGATGGTGGAGCTGATATTGATGCCAGCCTCGGCATCTGACTGGGCACGGCTATCGGGAGAGAAGATCTTGATTGTGTGGTCGATACCAGAGACAGCCAGGAGCGGCTCATACGGATGACCTGAGATACTGGATCAAAACATGTAAGAGATAGCAAGATGTGGATTCTTACCTTGAACGACATTGACTACCTCATTGTCGCCTTCGAGGATATTCACCAGTTCAGAAGTCTTCTTGTCCCAGATGAAGAGATGCCCTCCGTCGCTCCCACTCACCACATACTCGTCCTGTAATCCAAAGAAGTTGGCATCCTTGACGGTCTTTACGTTACAATGCCCGTGGTATTGACGAGTGTGTGAGTGGCAAGGGACACCTTTTTCGACCTTTTCCCGCAGTTTCCCTCTATCCGAAGCTGATCGGAACATGAATTGGCGCTCTTCAGCCGTAATATCTCCATCGTCTTCGTCATCAGGATCGCTATTCTCGTTATCGTCCTCTTCGTTATTGTCGTGATCTTCATTCTCATCCTCTGCAGCCATGTGTTCCGCTATCTCATCGTGCAAGTCATCCATTAATATTACGTCTGCATCGGACCCAGCGTCTTCGATATCAACATCGGATCCGGTATCTTGTACCGACAGCGATGGAGCTCTGGATGAGGGGGCTCTTTCGCCACCGTCCTCGCCTTCTGACAAGCCTCCGACACTCGAGGCAGCTTGGACTGTTTCTGTAGATTGCTTCACGAGGCTGATCTTGTCAACCACGGTTTCCTCTTCATCTGGATCTATCTCTTCCTGAGCTCTGCCTTCTTCGATTGACGATGTGCCTAGACCGCCAAAAGCGACATCGACAAATTGAAAGTTTACACCTTCGCCAGCGTTCATTAGAATACCCCTTCCCACCTTGAAAGCCCAATACTTCGATGCTGTCTTTCGATCCTGAATTAAGGGCTGTGGCCCATCATTCGGGAATCCTGAGAGAGGCATGACTGCCCTAGATAGGTCATCGAGAGGCATTTTGACTGCATGAGCGAAGGCAATTACAGCGGCGGTCTCAGTTTCAAAAAGCTTTCGAGTGGCGTCTCTTTCAAACCGTGATGCATCAACATTGGGAATTGGGCTAGCTCCAGCCAGACTTAGTAGATAGGGGATGAGAATATCGTCTATTCTGGAGTGCTGAGCATCGTCAGGCAACGGATACCTGGGATTTTGCTTTCGCTGGTTAGGCGGTCTCTTGAACCCCTGAACTAAACCATTTGTACCCCCTTCAAGCCATAGAGTTATAGCTTTCAGAAAGTCATAACAGAAGATCTCTCGCTTTGGCGTAATTGAGCCCTCATTTGGCCCAGGTGTGATTTCGAGGAAGAGATCTAAAGCTGGACTTGGCGTACGGCTTGCAGTCTGAATCCTACCTCCCAGAATTCTGGCCAGCGTGCCGCCTGCCTGCACGAAACGCCGCGATGAATCTCTATTGCCACGTAAAGTCTGCTGTAACATTACGTCTTCCTGTAAAGGGTTGACTGGATATCTCCAAGATCTCGAGATTTCGTCCATTTCAGGCACGCTTACGGCAGCAAGGCCAAGGGCAGCAGTAAAGGATGGTGAACTATTGGCTAGGTCTGTAGAGAGCGGACCATTACTTGAGCCACGAGCAGATTCTTCCAGTGAGAACAAGAGTTTGCGTATTTTCACCAAGCTCTTCGCAATCTGCAAGCTTCGCTTTTGGGACTCATCCAGGACTAAATACCGTGCTTCTTCGACCATTGTTGGAGACAGACTGGGTACTGCATCACTCATCGCAATATCCTCGCTTTGCCCATTGTCGTATCTAACGCGCAGGGCCAAGTCACCATCCGCGTCCAAATGCTTCTTCGCACGCCTAGGTTCTGGACTCTTTCGACCAGCTTCGAGAGAAGTCGTTGAATTCTGCTTCTTTCGCTTGCGATTTCGCTCACTTGATTCTCTGACTTTGCTTTCACCGTGACCTTTGATCCAAGCACTTCCATTCCTTCGCTTCGTTTCGCTCGCATCAGGAGATCTAACCAGGTCGAAGCTATAGATGTGATCGCCCGACCAACTCGCTATCATCTCATTGGGGTTTGCATCACTGATTTTGCAAGCAGTGATATGGCCATTATCTGTTCTTCGCATCTTCTTGCGTCCTTCCGGTGCAAACTTACGCACGCACCGTGTGGCCTGTCCCATCAGCTCGGTCTCGTGTTCGGACATAGAATTGGCTAGAGACGCCTTGCTAGGCTTGCCCTGCTCCTCGTCTATATTCCTCCCAAGCATCCTTCGATCATGTAGAAAACAGTGAAGATGCGCACCTCCCAAGGCAATGTAATGAGGCTGGCTTGCGGAACATGAGATCGTATTAAGGTCGAGATTGAATCGTTTGTAAGATATCAGCGGTGGAGGTACATTGGAGTTGTCATGGTCTGCCCTGTGAGCAAGAAATCCACGACCTCCTCTGGGAGGTGGATATGCAGATGAAGGTAATCGAAGATCGAATTGCCGCACCTATAAAAGGCTTCAGTATCACAGTATCTCCATACTGCCCTGGGATCAAACCTCGCCATCCTCTGAACAGGTGAGGAACAGATTGGGCGAAGACTCTGTTACAACTCTCTTAACTCTGTCTGCGTGCGACCTGTAGACTCTCGCATTGGTGTTTCCATCGCTCAAGTACCTTACTCCTCTATACATGTTCTGGAACCACTGACCCCTTCCCGTAGACGCAATATTCGACCCTGCCGAGGATTCTGTGGATCGCCCGTTGTATTCGATATCAAAGACCCGTACTTCAGCATCTCCAGCGGCTGTGACAAGGGTCCGGTCATTTGAATGTGGCATAAACTTGACTGAGAAAATGTTCGCAGAATGTCCGGTAGCTACTGTCGTGGTCAGGGAGAAAGGCGAAGATGAAGAGTCTGGCTGATAGGAATGGATATTGAGGTGCTGATCATCACTCCCAGACGCCAAGAGCCTTCCAGATGTAGACCAACTGCAGGGGCAGTATCAGTCGTACCGCACAATTCTTCCGTTTGAGGTTGATGGATCACCATACCTCAAGGCGTTGACACATCCTGAATGGCCTCCAAGCTCATTGACAATGTCCAAATCATCAATCCAGCTCTTGTCCCCATATATTCCTTTGATAGTTGAGTATCGGGACGTACTACCCAGGTCACGCCTGAACAGGCGGTCCTGCAGGGTGCCTCTCATCTTTACGGCATCAAGCTGACAGGAGGCTGTGAGTTACACCATCGTTGTACATGCCTACCCGCCTACAAAAGAGGGTTGACTTTGGGCGATCCTTGACCGAGCTTGACATCGTCATTGGCCGGATCTCGGCAGACGGGCAGATACCCTGAGCCCTAAAAACTGACGAGGCGGGCTTAGCGCGCTACGATATTATCATGCTTCTGGCATTACCGTCTTTCTGGATGAAAAACCAACGAGTCGGCGTCGATTTTATGGTCCTTCATGGCAGTCGACTTTGATCTCGACAATTATCCAAGGAAGACTGTCTTCAAGATCCTTCCAGGCTTGTAACAGCTACTTTTTCCTGATCAATTCGAACCCTATGTGTCTTAATTGACTAGATACTCTTCTACTTATGTGAGCGAGGGCTTTGGCAGCATTTGTGCACGCTCCCGGCGTTGAGGACAGATTTTGGGGGTTTCATTTATTCCACTGCAAACAGGATACGGGGCCAATGCTTCGGTCTAGCCGAATCTTCACACAGCATAGTGTCACGATGACGAAAAAGATTCTCAAATCCTTTCAGGTGTTGTGAACTCATCCAGTTAATTCTGGGATCCTTCGCGATCCCATACCTGGATCTTTCCTGGAACCGATACAAATCAGGGAAATGCTATTCCAATCTCGTTCTTTACCGTCCTAATATCTCAATTCCTACTGCTGGAGCCATCAGAGTGCCAAACCAGTACACACTCCCGATGATCCGGGCGCCAGGCTTCCGTCTCGCATCGATCAGAACGATTGGACTCCAAGGGATCGAACAATTCCTTTGGTACTATTAGCCCTGGCCATTCTCGGTTATCACAGCAGTCGCTATAATAACGCCAATCAATCGGCCAATCCTTCCGGTAATTGTGATCTGTAGCGGGTAGCGGCATGGTTTCATCCACTATCAATTGGCCAATGGAGAGACAGGCACTTGATGAAGTCACAATGGTGATTCGCTCTAGGCGGAGCTTCAATGACCTTATTAGCTTGATTGTAGAGCTCTTATTCCCGCGAGCGAGTAAGAGAAGCTCGAGTAATGCCTGTTTTGGACATATCTGTATGGTGAGGACCTGTAGCCTCGGACAGGCCTTGGCGAGCTGCTGGATACAAATGGCCATAGTATTGTCAACATGGTGGGCGCGATTGTGCGAATACTTTGGGTATGTGTAGGAATAGTCAATGCTAACACGTTTGAGTGCACATATGAACGCATTTTGGGAGATGACGGATTCAAGACCTCCGGTCAAAGCAGGGATGTTGAAGTGATTCTTGCCATAGAAGTATAACCCAGCTTCGTAATAGAGCGTACGACACGTGCGTAAAAGAGCACCATCTATACAAGGAAACCAGTGCTGCTGTCGGAAGTTGGCCTGGCGATGGTGTGGGGTGAGTCCCCAGCTCCTCAAAAGATCCAGCTCACTGCGACGGACAGCACAACCAGGAACAGTACTTTTTCTGGCCGCTTCGTTCTGTAGACGCAGCACTCCTGAAAAGTCAAGCAAGTAGTCAAGCACCCGCTGCCTTAATTCAGCGGGCAATTGAAGAAAGGGAAAATGCGGATTCGGGTTGGGCTTGTGTGTCGGATGAGTGACGTCCCAGCCAGCCATCTCGCGGGTCGTAATTCAAGACAAGGATCACACAATTCCCTGGAAACTCGAGACTTGGATGATGGGAGAGACTGAAGGCGATGGTTGATTGACCTTCAGTGTTTTCTGTACCTAAATACTGAGGCTCACAGATTTGCGTAGATGAGGGGTTCAAATTCTTTGCTGTTGAGGGTACCAATAATCAGAATATAAGATGTGGCTTTTTGGATCCGTTGATGGGTTGATGGGAAGGAGTTACCCCTATATTAAAAATCGGCGCAACTTCTCAAAAAAAAAATTGATTTTCACATAAGTTAAAAATCAGAAAATGTAGAAACCACTGCGCCTAGAATAGCTCCATAACCACCACGAATTCTAGCTTTAAACTTCTCTAGATTACCCTTTATATGCTACGCTTCTAGTCCTTATTTTTTAGAATAATAA
>JAABUI010002486.1_pt1 | contig 10162 bp, 10 predicted proteins | sample 5559111 | NCBI WGS metagenome assembly JAABUI01 (sample SAMN10711870, study PRJNA513365) | rock metagenome | isolation source: Antarctica rocks | place: Antarctica: Victoria Land, Buttleship Promontory
GTTCACCGATTCCTCGGCTTCGCCAGATCCGAGCTTGTTTCTTGAAGCGCTAGATCTCATGGACAATCCGTGCGACACTAGTACGGAACGTCCCACATCTCGTCGCACTAACGCACCTGTACCGGGCCTTTGAGCCCCTCGAAACAAACGTTGACACGGAACTTCGGGTAAAGCGTCCCCAATAAGACCATACAAGCCTATCCTTTCTCATCTGATCCTTTCTCACCACGCCCCGCAAGCTGATATCATCCGCTGCGAGCACGGACGACTGCATCAACATCCCCGAAGCACAAGACGGAGTTTCCAAAGATGGAGCTGCCGATCTTCTTACGCCCACTGCTACTGATCCCTCATTACCAGCGGCAAATATCTGAATCCGTTAAAGGGTGGTTAGACGGAAGCAATAACAAGTAAGCTTGAAACCCTTTCACCAGCTGATGACAAGCATTTTTGGCCCACTCGAGCAGTTCGTTGCGGCAGTGGTGATCATCGGTTTGGCATTGCAAGCACCTCCCGCGTTCTGGACTTCCGGTCCCACGTTTGTTCCAGCAAGCTCAAACGCCACGCTCCCTGCTTCGTCGAGAGGCGCGTTGACCGAGGCCGTACCACGAGGCACAACTCAGCACAGCATGCTGGCCTTCCTCAATGAGTTACTTCCCGGAACGGACGGGTGGCACGTCAACCCAATCACGCTTGCTCTCATCGGGATGGGGATCAATATCGCTTACTCGCTCATACCGGTTGACCTGATCTGCCGGCTCAAAGAATCGTGGCATGTATTCTGGCCACCATGGCAGAACCGGTCTCAGCCTTCCACGAATACGCATGCGAGCCCGCGAGAATCTCCTGAGAACGATCGCCCTCGAAAGTCAAAGACCAGCACTGAGGACAAGCCGGGCAAATCAGAAAGCGGCGAAGTCGCAGAACGTCCGCGGAAGAAGGAAGCGCCGAAGGAGAACGATCCTTCCGCCGAGAAAGAGGCTATGGCGAGGGGAAAGGCGAAGCAGAGAAAGGATCAGAAACTGCAGCAAAAGCCAGGCGAGCAGGAAGGAGATCAGGAGAAATCTGAAGCCAAGAAGGAGAAGAAGAGGGAGAAGGAGGAGGTGGAGGGGTCGGAGAAGCCTAAAGCCAAGGACAGAGACAAGGAGCGGGCCAGGCGGGAAGCTGCTAAAGCAGCGGGTGCTGAGAGGAGCAGAGAAGCCGAAGCTGATGACGGAAACGGAACAACCGAGGACAAAGTGGCGGAAGAACCTCTCATAAGTAGTCGAGAGAATCTTACGCATTCGGAACGGGCGCCGAGAGTCAAGACGAGCGAATCAAAAAGCTTTTCGACAAGCGAGAAGCTGAAAAGCGATTCTAAGGCCAAGACCTCAAGCGAAGGGTGAGTATAGGCTTTGGCAATATAAAGTGCTGATTTGACCAATAGATCCGGCAAAGGCAAGCAGCGAGCAGAGGGCGAGCGACCTTTTGAGCTAACGGATGCGAAGTCCCGATCCGAATCTACCAAGACTTCAGCCGCCGAGGATCCTGAAACGACCGATGACACATTAGACCCGACTAGCGCCCCGGGGCCTGATGCCGCCAACAGCGACGATGATCCCCTAATGGCAGGCGACTACCGTCCCCTCAAATCCGTTCTCAAGAAATCGAAGAAGAAACCACGTCAGACCAAGAACATTCACCATAACCATTTCATGACCATGCGCGGGTATAGACCCGCCCTCGTCCCCTTCCCTCATGGGTTCCATCCGAAGCCGCATGATCCGAGGAACAATCTTTGGTGGGATAATGTGCCGAAGAACGTGGATCATATTATGGCGCCTCCTGCGATACTGAAAGTCCCGGCGGATGGGCTGGAGGAAGATGAAAACGGACAGGATAACAAGCAGGGGAAGAACGAGGCGAAGGCGAAGACGGAGGGATTGGATGAGGAGAAAGGAAAGATGGAGGATGAGTCCGTCGATGCGGATCCAAAGAAACAGAAGGAAGGCGAGACAAAGGCGAAGTCCGAAAGCAGAGGTGCCTCCAGCTCGGCGGAAGCGGTAACAAAGGGTGAAGCGAGAGACGACAAAGACAAGAAGAAAGTTCCTGACCCCGAGAAAGTAAAGGAGGTGTCTACAAGCAAGGAGAAGCAAACGGCCGACTTGAGAGCCGAAGCCGAAGCAAAACAGAAAACTCGGGACAGAGCCGAAGCTGAGGCAAAAGCCAAGAAATCCTCCCAATCGACCATGCCGGGTCCACCACGTCCTGTCCCGGTCGATCCACAGGTGTGAGCTACCCATTTTATATACGCATCAGCCATTGCTGACGGGGACACAGTCAGAAGGCAACGCATACGAGCCAAGGACTGCTCTGCGTCCTACTATACTATGGTCCGTCCTGGCCGGACATGTCCGTATTTGGAGGTAAGCTGAATCAACCGTTCAGTCCATCAGCAGTTCGGTGTCCTGCTTCTCGCCTTCTTTGCATGGCAGTACATCAACGCCCGAAAGGCATTGCAAGGGGGCCAAACCACCTCAGCCGGGCCGCCGTCTACCTCTACCGGCTCATCGACCTTAGCGGGCAGCGCTGACACAGACAAGGCGGCTAAAGCCTCTTCCCGCTCGAAAGAGCTTGAGATATCACCGGAAGTGCGAGGAAAGATGGAGAAAGCCAAGGCAAAGAAGGCAGCTGCTGCAAAGAACTCCGACGAGGGTACAGGAGCATCGAAGAAGCTGGAGGACTTAGAAGACATGACTCCTGAGCAGAGGGAGAAGTACGAACGAGCGATGGCAAAGAAACGTTCTACAGATCAAGACACGAAGACGAGATCATCCAATGACACGAAGTCCTCGTCGGCGAGAGTCCAATACCTAGAGGACTTGTCACCGAAGATGAGGGAGGATTTCGACTGCGCTGCGGCTCCCAAAGAAGCTTGTCACGAAGGGAAAGTGAGGCGGAAAGCTAAATCATCGGTTTCAGCGGAGGATCCCAAGGATGTGTCGCCTCAAGCTCAGGAGAAGTATGAGTGGGCCAGAGCGAAGCGGGAGAAGCCCCGAGCTATTTCCGAGAACGACGCCCAGGGTGAAGAGGACGCAGCTGAAGTTCCCAAAGGGAGACGGTCAGATGACATGACGCCTGAGGAGCGAGAAGAATTCAGGTTGGTGAAGGCTAAGCGTAGGCAGGCGACGGCCTCGAAGGGCGAGCAGATGAGTCTCGGAGACCTCACACCAGAGCAACGGGAGAAATACGAGAAAGCAATGGCGAAGCGCAAGAAAGAGTCGCCACCTCCGTCAGATCCGACTGGGAAGCCGAAGAGTCTGGAGAATATAACGACGGGGCCGCGGGAGAAGTACGAGCGAGCCAAGGCGCAACGGACGTCAAGGCAATCGCGGAGTCTTCAGGATCTGACGCCGGAAGATCGTAAGAAGTACGACAGAGCAATGGGGAATCGCCAAGCGGAAGCGGAGAGCGCCAGTGGAAAGGACAGGAAGTCAAAGAGATTGGAGGACCTAAGGCCTGAGGAACGGGAGAAGCATGCAAGGGACCGGGCGAAGAGAAAGCAGATGAAGGAAGCGGCGCTAAAGGCTGGTGAGGGAAGTGGACTGAGCGTGGAGGAGAAGGAGCTGCTTGAGTGATGACCGTCTCCTGCCTCTGTATCCATCCGCAGGCAAGCCAGGTAGTCATGAGTATATAAGCTGTACCATTTGTGCTCTTCGCCGATGATCAATGGATATGCAGCTAGAAATGGGGCTATGTGTAAGGGACTGAGGAGAAAGGCATGACAGTGCTGGGTATCGGACAGGCGACATACAAGATGTGATGGTTTATGCTGAGATGCCGAGTTTGGTAGTATGAAAGGATGGTGAATTTCGAGTTGACATGGGTTGGCTCTGATGATGTGATGCAAGGCTGATGCCATGGAGTGATGGCGGAATGTGTCGACGGGAGTGCTCGAGGAATCATTGGCGACCATGGAGACGGTCATTGATGGCAGCACGAACGCCTGGGACAGCGCCATTTGGGCCTCCAGCTTTGTTTCTCTTCGCAATGCGACATATCAGCCTAAGAAAATGCTTGTAGAAGGGAAGGCTGACCTTCTTCTTCTTGATGAACAAGATATCCTCGGCTGGACGAGCTGGCGGCATGCCATGTGGCGGAGCTGGATTTGACGGTGGGAGACCTTTGTATTTTGGCGCAGGCGACGAGGACGAAGCAGAGGGCTGCTGACGATCGGCTCGAGTGCCGACCGGTGGCAATTTGGGCTCCTTCGCTTTTCCAACCGGTGTCTGCGATGAGCTGACCTTTTTGGCGACAAGAGGGCGGCCACTAGCTTTCACGTCGTCCTCGACCTTCATCCTCTTTTCCACTCTCTTTGCCAAATCCAGGCTGGATTTCCGCTTGAGCTCCGCGACGAGCAGTTTTGGCGGTTTGGCATCGACGTGATGTGCTGGACTCGTCGGGATAGATGGTTTCTTGGAGGGTGTGGGAGGCCGCTCTTTCTTGATCTTCCTGTAGGGAGACTCATTGGCTTCCGGAGCGAAGGTAGTCGGGCCGTACTGCGGTATCGACAATCAGCAAATCGAAACGGCTCGCATGGATCTAGCAATATACGTTGACGAAAAAGCCTCGCTGCCTTGCATCGCCTACGATGGTCCTCCACCTCTCGTCACTTCGCTCGAGCGTCGGGCCATTGCCAATTACGAAGAGAGAGCTTTTGGCACGAGTGAGAGCGACATTCATACGCCGAGCGTCTTTGAGGAAACCGATAGAACGGAGATTCGGACCTGATCGAACGCAAGAGAGGATGATGATATCCTTTTCCTGACCCTGAAACCCGTCTACGGTATTGAACCTTGATCAGGCATCAGCCAGGAGATTCAGAGAGTTCGTATACGACTCACTCGATCTTCTCCAGGATGACAGGTCCAAATGCGTCCGTGAATTTCCGTTTCATCTCCCATAACTGCTCCTTGTACATCGTGATGACCCCGATCCTGAGCGCGAGATTGACCTTCGAGCCGAAGTCCGCCTCGAGGCGGCGATACAGCTCGACCGCGACGAGCGCTTCCTGCGGATTTTTGGTCGAGGTGCCGGCTTTCATCTCGATGCCCTCAACATTGAAAAAGCGGTAGGGTCCATAGACATTCCGAGCATGCCAGAGAGCCGCAGTGTTTCTCGCCATATCGGGACCATCCTTGAGGTGACCGTTGTAGAAGACTTTCGAAGGGAGCTCGGAGATGTTTGGATGCATACGGTATTGGATGCTGAGAATCTTCAGCAAGAGTTCCAATCTCTCGCAAAGACACTCACCTGAGCAGCTGTACATTCGACGGATTCTGCTTGGCGATTCGGACGAAGAGACTCTCGTTGTAGTGCAGGCGTTCTGCATCGCAACTGAAGGTCGTCGGTGGCAACTGATTGGGGTCTGAATAGATCTGTCAGATTGGTTCACGGTTTGAGGGGAACGCTCACCTCCAACCATGATGCACCGCTTGCATCCGTACTTGAGCGGGATCAAGCAACTCATCTCGATCGCCTGAGCTGCTTCGTCGATGATGACTGTCTCGAAAGTGTGCGGTGCTAATGAATCCTGGCCTGCACTGGACAATGTGGCACATATGATGTCGGCTTCGTTCAAGACCGCATCCCGGGCAGCACGGCGGGCGCCCTCGAGATGACGGGTAGCGTCACGCGCGGCATCCTTAGCCTTGGAAGACTGCTGTCCGAGCTGCGTGCGGCGGGTGATCAATGTGTGATACTCGTTCTCCACTGTCTTCCGCTTCTCATCATGTCCTTGTACATCCTTGAGCTCATCCTGCTTCAGCCGAATCGCCTGTTTCACGTCGTCCAGCTCAGCCTGAATGCGAGCGTAATATCCGCCTCCCCCGTTCTTGGCTGAGGTCTCGGAATTCACGCGTGCTTCGACTAGGCTGTCGAGTGATATGTCTTTGACAGCGATGTTGACGGACGAGTCGATACCGATACGAACGATGATGGGATTGTGCCGCCCGCCATTAGAGCTGGGGACGCCATTCATCAAGCGCTTGCAGACCTCATCAATAGCGGCATTGGACGGCGCGCAAACGAGCAGCTTGACCTTGCTCGACTTTTCACCAGCGGTGGGAATGTTCGAAGAGCGGTCCGACATGAACCTGCCCACAAGCCCGCTGATCGTCTTGGTCTTCCCTGTGCCGGGTGGGCTGTATGAGACAAATCAGCTCCTCATGAGCGAACGATCACGATACTTACCCTTGTATCAACGCAAAGCCCCGCACGTCCATGGCACCCAGAATCGCGCGTGCTTGTGGCTCGTTGACGTCGAATGCCTTCTTGGCGTTATCTACAGCTTGTTCCGAAATACGCGGCATGACAGCACTGCGAGCCGCCAAGATGTCCGCGAGCATCTCGTGCTCGTAAAATGGGAGACCGCGGAGAGCGGCGAATTCTCGAAAAGCTGTGCTCAATCTACCCGCATTGTCAGCAAAATCTGGGTGACGATTCTTTGCCCTAACGAGAGATGCTTCTGTAGCTGCCACCTAGATTTCCCAGCCAACTCCTTCTGGTCGGTCACCACCATTATGCGGACCTTCAGACCTGTTTCTTTGAACTTCTTCCGGAAGCCCTGGACCTTCGCGAATACTGGCCGTGCGCCTGGCTTGCGAAGTGTTACCACATCTGACTCATTGGCATAGAAATCAAACGGAACATTGCCTTGCACAGTGAGCTCGATGTCGAGAAAATCGTCCTCGTAGGTCCGGGTCGAGATCTCCACAGAGAGCGGCGGAGAGGTTGGCTTCTGCTTGATGCATTGCGACCAGAGCTCCTGAAGATAGAGGGGCAACATGATCTGCTCGTAATACTTGCTGCTCGCAAAGGTCGTAGGTACTGGTTTAAGGGCTGCGAGTTCTGCTGCGTGTTTTTGGGGATGCGGAGCCATGGGCCCAGCATGATCAGGGTTCCAGGCTAAAACGTAGCGGTACAGAGGGTTGAGATCCGGTCGAAGACGGTGCTTGATTGCATGCTGACTGGCTCGACGGTCTTCGCGCTGTCGTACAACATCGGCGATTGAGCTTCCGAGTATCTTGATGGGACGCCGATGCTCGACTGGTAATATTCTCGCCAAGTTCTTTGGGGACTTTTGTCGGCGTACCAAGGCTGAGATGCCCTGATTCTCCTCGTCTGCGGATGTATCAGAAGCGCTGGATCCCGAGCTCTCGACAGGCTGGATCTTCCGTCGCTCACCCTGATATGCACCTAGTCCTGTGCCAAGGGCGGACGCAGCCGGCAGCCGCGGCGCGATGCCGCCAATCTCGGTCCGCTTGCGTTCAGTGATCTGCTGACGATGCTCAAATCGGAGATTCCTCATCACCTCCGATTTAAAGCCGGTTCCGCCAACTCGCCTGGCCACCACGCGCTTCGGAACGGCATTGAGGCTGATGTTGCCCGATGGCTGAGGCGGCCGATAAGTGTTTTGTGATTGTGGTAATGATGAGAGCGGAGCCGAAGGCAGACCAGTCGAGAGTCGAGCCCGCTTCTCGATGATGTCGAGATCAGATTTCGATATAGTGCTCAAGAAATCGTCATCAAAGTCGTCGACGTCGATCGATGCCTGCTTCGAGGAGCCACTCGCAGGCTTTGCCGCCTTCGATCTTTGTGCCGCGGACGCAGCTGGCCCTTTACTGCTCGATGCCTTCTTCATCATCTCCTCGAATGCGTTCTTCGCCGTTGAGTGTTTGACGTCGTCCACTCTAGGAGCCCCAACTTTTCCCCCTGTCGGCTCAACATCGGGCGTGACGCTAGCGGAAGGCCGGTCGACCGTTCTGACATATCGCACCTCATCGTCGATGGTGAGGTCCAGGTCGAAGGGTACGAGCAGGTCCGCGAGCTCGGACAAGAGATCGTCGGATAGCCTTGTACGGTAGTTCTTCCCCGCCCGACGCGAAAACTTGTCAATTTCGCATAAAGTGGCCTCAAGTTTCGGTGCTTTCGATAGGTCCGGGTTTGACTTGTTGATCCGGCCAAGTATTGTCTTGATCAGCTCGAACGTCTGATGCAGGGTTTCGAGACTTGATCTGCGTCAGTAGAGGAGAGAAAGTGATCGTGCAACTCACTCGGTCAGCCGAAGCCACGAGACCAGATCCTCGAGCACGACTTCCAGCTTATGCACGAGCATCTTACCCACCGATGTTGTCTTTGCCGGAGACTCGATCATCTCGCTAAAGTTCGCATTGCTGGCGGTTTGCCCGAGCGCGGCCGCTTCGAACGCGCGGATGTATTCAGTCATCTGGCGACCGAATATGAGGGCATCACGCATCCAGTCGACCATGATCTCGCTGGCATACAATGTAGCCCATGTCGGAGTCCGCTTGAAGATGACGGCAAGCGACGTCGTCATGAGATGCCAGAGGTCACTGATTCTCCGATTCATTGGTCGGCCATCCGAGTGTGAAGATAAGAATGCCTGATACTGGAGGAGTGGCTCGGACGACTCCGTAGACCCGCAAAGCGCTTCGAGAACGTCGGTGAAACAACGAACGAGCCACTTGGCTAATCCGCATGAGTCAGGGGTGATGCGAGCGGTCTCGATGAAGGTCTGCAGGAATTCGGTCAAACCCTCAATTGCGACGTCTGGGTGATTCTTGAGGAGGACGTGGAAGCAATCACCTCGATCATCGACGTCCTCGAAAGAATGCTGAACAAAGCTTATGACGGGATCATGTATCTCTTCGACTGGCGAGAGCAGGAGTATAATAGCGGACTTGGCGACCCCTTCCTGTCGCCAAAGGCTTCGGATAAGGGCCTCGTTGGACTGCAGCGAAATCAACTCCAAAGCTGTAGCGAACGAGTGACGGGTGTTTTCCAGGCCAACGTTTATCGCCCGGATCGAGGCGGTCCAGTCATCCTCCTTGACAACCTTGGCAACCTCGTCATATGCCCAGACTTCGTGCCTATCTAGCTTATCGATATGTGCGAACGGTGCTATCGAATTCATGAGGATCGCCGCGCCAGCCACGTCCGCTGGCAATGCCGCGTCGTATGTCCTGGCCCATAGCTCCTTCCGGATCACAGGAAGATGTGAAAGATCGACGGGCACTGGAGGCGGGACGTCGCCCTTCGCTTTCTTCGCTTTTTGATGTCGTTTCTTCTCTTCGAAAGCTATCGCAGCCAAGGCTAGCATGCCGTGGATGATCTCATGCCCGTCGGCTCGAAAAGCTTGGGCGAGGAGTGACCTTGCGGAATTGCGAGCGGTCGACCAAGCAGGCATCGGATGCTCCTGAAGGCTCAGGGCGGCAGCGTTGATGAATTTTGCGTGAAGCTCAAGGGTGTCGGACATGGCTTTGTACTGCGCAGGTCTCTGCCGCCCTTCGAGGCGTTGTTGCAGCTGGAATGTCGCCTACAGCAGGATCAGCGATGTTATCCCAAACGAGGTTTCAACTCACTTCCGTCCCTGCTTGAGCCGCGGCAGCCCTCAACTCTGCAGCAAATCGACCATGCTGCATGTCTTGAAAACAGAAACTTGTCGCCTGAGCGAGAGCTTCGGCAAATCCTGTTTCCTTCGCTTCAGAGCTAAGCGCGTTCTGCTCCACATCACCGGTCTCCGCCAAGGACATCAGAAACGGGGTGATCCATGACAATGGGGTGTCTCTATCATCGACCTTCCGCTTGCCCTTCCGTTCGCAACTCGGCTCGTCTGCAGGGGGGGATATAGGTATAGTGGACGATTTCGAGATACATCGGTCAGCGAGGAGATGATGGAAGGAGGGATTGTTCTTGATCTCAGCGAAGAGCGTGTGAGGGAGCTCGGGCGAGGAGTCGAAAGCCCAGATGTGGCGTGTGGGTGAGAGCTCAAGTAGCAAGGCGAAGCATTCGAGGATGTCTTTAAAATCTGCAACAGGAGATCAGATTCTGTATCAGATTATCAGCTCACAGTCTGTCTCGCTGCCCAACAATCCGCTCAGTGTCACCATTACACCCCAATCCGACCTCTGACTCTGATCCCTTCGACTGGCCGCGCCGAGTAGACCGTCCTGTACAGCCTCCCGGCTTAGGCTGTTGCTCTTGAGAATGGCCTTGATCGCTTCCCATCGCGCTTCTGGCTCCACTTCCAGGTCGCCCTCGTAGAGCCGCCGCAACTCATCACCTATTCCATTGTCTCGCCATTCCTGGAAGGAGAGTGGTC
>JAABUI010002487.1_pt1 | contig 10153 bp, 10 predicted proteins | sample 5559111 | NCBI WGS metagenome assembly JAABUI01 (sample SAMN10711870, study PRJNA513365) | rock metagenome | isolation source: Antarctica rocks | place: Antarctica: Victoria Land, Buttleship Promontory
GTTCAGCGACGTGACCGGGCTGCTGCCGGGCAACGAGGTCCGGATCTCCGGGGTCAAGGTCGGCAAGGTCGGCTCGATCACGCTCAACGGCAAGCTCGCCGACGTCGTGCTGACCCTCGACGGGGACTGCAAGATCGCCGACAGCTCGATCCTGCGCCTGCGCTACCGCAACCTGGTCGGCGAGCGGTACATCGCGATCAGTGAGGGCCCCGGAACCACCAATGCGCGGATCGCCGGATCCACCGTTCCGCTGGATCACACGCGCAACGCGCTGGACCTCACGTTGCTGTTCAACGGCTTCCGGCCGCTGTTCCAGGCGCTGGACCCGAAGTCGGTCAACGACGTCGCCTTCGAGATCGTCCAGACCCTGCAGGGCGAGGGCGGCACGATCGACGACCTGCTCAAGCGCACGGCATCGCTGACCAGCACCCTCGCCAACAAGGATGCCGTGATCGGCCGGGTGATCGACAACCTGACCTCGGTGCTGACGACCGTCGACGACCGCGACACCCAACTCAACGACCTGATCACCCAGCTGCAGCGCCTGGCCAAGGGCTTCGCCATGGACCGGCAGTCCATCGGCGAGTCGATCCAGGGCATCAGCAGCCTGACGGACGCGACCGCCGGGCTGATCAAGGACGTGCGGCCCGGGGTCCGCAACGACGTCGTGGACCTTCAGCGGCTGGCCACGAACCTCGACGACAACAAGGCCGTGGTGGACGGGGTCCTGCAGCGCCTGCCGGACAAGCTCAACCGCATCGTGTCCACCGCGACGTACAGCAGCTGGTTCAACTTCTACCTGTGTGGTGTGGACGTGCGGACCAGCACGCCCCTGGGTGCGATCACCACGCCGCAGGTTGTCAACTCCGCTCCGAGGTGCAAACGGTGACGCCGTTCCGTGAGAAGAACAAGACCGTGATCGGCGCGATCGGGATCACGGCGATCCTCAGCCTGCTCTACACCTCGTTCAACACCGACAAGCTCCCGTTCATCGGGGCAGGCCCCACCTACAAGGCGGACTTCGCCGAGGGCGCCGGGTTGCAGAAGATGGACGAGGTCCGCGTCGCGGGCGTCAAGGTCGGCAAGGTGACCGGAATCGACCTGGCCGGCGACCACGTCGTGGTCCAGATGCGGGTCAAGGGCGCGACGCTGGGCCGGCTCACCAAGGCCGAGATCCGGATCAAGACGGTGCTGGGCCGCAAGTACGTCCAGCTGGACCCGGCCGGTGACGGCACTCTGGACCCCTCCAGCGAGATCCCCGTCAGCCGTACGACCTCGCCGTTCGACATCGCGCCGGCGTTCCAGAAGCTCGCAGGCACCGTCGGCAACATCGACGGTGCTCAGCTCGGCAAGGCCTTCAGCACGTTGGCGGACGACTTCCGTGACTCGCCCAAGGACGTGCGGGCGTCGCTGGACGGCCTGTCCCGGCTGTCGATGACGATCGCCTCGCGCGACGCGCAGCTCAAGCTCCTGCTGCAAAAGGCGCGTGGCGTGACCGGCACCCTGGCCGCCCGCGACCACGACCTCGTCAGCCTGCTGAAGGACAGCGACCTGATCTTCCAGGAGGTGCAGGCGCGGCGGGAGGCCATCCACCACCTGCTGGTGAGCACCACCACGCTGTCCGAGCAGCTGGTCGCCCTCGTGCAGGAGAATATCGCCACCCTCGCGCCCGCGCTGCACAGCCTGCGCAGCGTGGTGACCGTGTTGCGCAACAACCAGGACAACCTGGACAAGAGCATCGCCCAGCTGGCGCCTTTCGTGCGCCTGTTCGCCAACAACCTCGGCAACGGGCGGTGGTTCGACACCTTCGTGCAGAACGAGACCACCCCAGTGGGCTTCGGCCCCGGCAGCTTCGGGAGCCCGTGATGCACCGCCGTCTGATTGGCCTGCTCGCCGTCCTCGCCGTCCTGGCCGGCAGCTCCGGGTGCGGCCTGTTCGGGGGCGGGTCCTCCAAGAAGCTCACCGCGTCCTTCCCCCGCGCCATCGGCGTCTACGTCCACAGCGACGTGCGTGTGCTCGGCGTCAAGATCGGCCAGGTCAACAAGATCACCCCGACTGGCCGCACGGTCCGGATCGAGATGAGCTACGACGCCAAGTACAAGATCCCGGCGACCGCCCAGGCCGTCCTGGTCGCGCCCTCGATCGTCAGCGATCGTTATGTCCAGCTGACGCCGGTCTTTCGCGGAGGCCCGCTGCTCGCCGACGGCGCGGTCCTGCAGCCCGACCGGACGCAGGTGCCGGTCGAGCTGGACAAGATCTACTCCTCGCTCGACGGGTTGAACCAGGCGCTGGGCCCGGACGGCGCGAACAGCAAGGGCGCCCTGTCGGACCTGCTGCACGTCAGCGCCTTGAACCTCAAGGGCAACGGCGCCGCGCTGCACGACACGCTCCACGGGCTGTCCGAGGCCATCACGACGCTGTCGGACAACCGCACCGACCTGTTCGGGACCATCACCAACCTGCAGCAATTCACCACCGTTCTCGCGCAGAACGACTCGACGGTGCGCGAGTTCAACGGCCGGCTCGCCGCGGTGGCCGCGCAGCTCAACGGTGAGCGCCTGGACCTCGCCACCGCTGTCAAGCAGCTGTCCTTCGCTCTGGCGGAGGTCGCGACCTTCGTGAAGAAGAACAAGGTCGACCTCACCGGCAACATCAAGGACCTGGCCTCGGTCACCTCGGTGCTGGTCAAGCAGAAGCGGGCACTGAAGGAGTTCATCGACGTCGCGCCGACCGCGCTGTCCAACCTCCAGCTGGCCTACAACCCCGCCTCCGGCACCCTGGACACCCGCGACAACAGCGCCGGCCTGGCCACCCCGACCTCTGTGCTGTGCGGGCTGGTCCGGGCCGCGGGGCAGCCGGCGGCCTGCCAGACCATCACGGACCTGCTCAAGAAGCTGCCGCCCCCACCGGGCGGCCCGCCCAGCCTTCCGCCCGGGTGCCCAGCGGATCCGACGAAGTGCCTGCCGCCGCCTGGGGCAGGCGGGGCGCAGCCCGGGACCGCGGGCCATGCGCGCGTGCCCAGCAGCCTCACGCTCAGCGGACTCCTGGAGGCGAGCTCATGACCGGCATCAGCCACCTGCGCCGTACGGCGACGTGGGTCTGCCTGGCCCTGGTGTCGGCCCTGGTGCTCAGCGGCTGCAAGTTCAACGGGGCCTCGAGCTTCCCGCTGCCCGGCGGGGTCGGTGGCGGCGGTTACAAGGTGAACATCGAGTTCACCGACGTGCTGGACCTGGTGCCGCAGTCGGCGGTCAAGGTCAACGACGTCACGGTCGGCTCGGTCACCGACATCACGCTGAAGGGCTTCACCGCCCGGGTCACCGTCAGCCTGCTCAAGAACGTGGTGCTGCCGGAGAACGCGACCGCCGCGCTTCGCCAGACCAGCCTGCTGGGTGAGAAGTTCGTCAGCCTCGATCGCCCTGCGGTCGGCGAGGGCCAGCTGCGTGACGGCATGACGATCCCGCTGTCGCGCACGACGCGGAACTCCGACATCGAGGAGGTGCTTGGGGCGCTCTCGCTGGTCCTGAACGGCGGCAGCCTGGAGCAGATCCAGACCATCAACGTCGAGCTGACCAAAGCGCTCAAGGGCCGGGAGACCCAGGTCAGGGACTTCCTCAAGCAGCTGACCGGGTTCGTCGGCGGCCTGGACGCGCAGAAGACCCAGATCGTCGCCGCCCTCGACGGGCTCGACCGGCTGTCCGGCAAGCTCGCCGCCCAGCGGCAGGTGCTGGCGACCGCGCTGCAGGACATCCCGAAGGGCGCTGCGGTGCTGGCCGACGAGCGGGCCCAGCTCACCAAGCTGCTGGCCGGCTTGAACCACCTCGGCGGCGTGGCGACGCACATCATCGCGGCGTCCAAGCAGAACACCGTGGCCGACCTGCAGGCGCTGCAGCCGATCCTGAGCCAGCTCGGAGCGGCCGGCAAGGACCTGCCCAACGCCCTCGAGCTGCTGACGACCTACCCGTTCCCGCGCACCATCGACAAGGGCATCAAGGGCGACTACGCGAACCTGTTCCTGACCGTCGACGCCTCGACCGACAACCTCGGCCTGGCCACCGGCCTGCCCATCCCGGGCGGTACGGCGGCGCCCGTCCCTCCCGGTCCATCCATTCCGGTGCCGACGGGGCCCGTCCCGCCGCTGCCGGGCGCACCGACCGCGCCGAAGGTCCCGGCCGTGCCGAAGGTGACCGGTCTCGGGGCGCGGCCCGACGTCTCCTCGCTGTTCCTCGGAGGTCTCTCGTGATCACCCGCCAGACCAAGCTGCAGCTGCTGGTCTTCGGCGTGCTCGCGATCGTCGGCTTGCTGTTCACCGGGGCCCGGTACGCCGGCCTGTCCACGCTGGTGCCCGGCCATGACAACGGCTACGTCGTCAACGCCGACTTCAGCGACTCCGGCGGCATCTTCACCGGTGCCGAGGTGACCTACCGCGGCGTCGCCGTCGGAAAGGTCGAGCAGCTGTCGCTGCGGCCGCAGGGCGTACGCGTCGCCCTGCGGCTCAAGCCCGGCAGCAAGGTCCCCTCCCAGACGCATGCCGCCATCGGCAACCGCTCCGCCGTCGGTGAGCAGTACATCGACCTGATGCCGGACGCCGACGGGGCGCCGTACCTGCACAAGGGCTCGGTCATCCCGCTCGCGATGACGACCATCCCGATCCAGCCGACCCAGCTCCTGGTCAACCTCGACCGCCTCGTCAAGAGCGTGGACACACGTGGCGTCGGGATCGTCCTGACCGAGCTCGGCACTGCCTTCGACGGCTCCGGCACCGACTTGCAGCGTCTGGTGGATGCGAGCAACGCCCTGACGCAGACCGCGACCGAGAACCTTCCGCAGACCATCAAGCTCATCCGCGACAGTCGGCCGGTCCTCAACACCCAGCGGGACGAGGCGGCCAACTTCAAGGCCTACAACCGCGACCTGGCTTCGCTGACCCAGCAGCTGCGGGCCAGTGGCCCCGACTTCCGGTCGTTGTTCCTCAACGGCACCGACAGTGCGGTGGCAACGACCGACCTGCTGGAGAGCAACCGGGTCGCGCTGCCGGGTAGTGGGTCAGTTTGAAGGGGGCGCCGGGAGCTGGTGTTCGGGATGCTGCTCGTGGCCCTTGCAGTACCACTGATCACACTGCGGGCAGAGGCGCTCCCCAACACCTGCCACGCAGTTGGGGTTAGCGCAGGGGTGCTCAGCGATCGTTATCACTGCTCCTTATAGACCGAACGGTTCACGGCATGGCACCCTACGCCTATGCCTGAGCGGTCACGCAAGCGCCCCGTAGATCTCAACAGCCTCGCGGCGTCCATCGTCGCCGATGCCACCGACGTAGACAAGGTCCAATCGGAGGACACCCGCGACCCTGCCGCCGTCGCCCTGGGCCGGAAAGGTGGGCTGAAGGGCGGCAGGGCGCGAGCAGACAAACTCACGCCGGAGCAGCGCTCCGAAGCGGCGCGCCGCGCCGCAGCGGCGCGCTGGGAACAGGATGTTCGTTAGCTTCTATCAGTTTTCCTGCTATCTTCTGTGCCATGGTAGAGACCGTGGCACAGAAGGTCATCCGCGTCTTCGGCGGCCAGAGCGCTTTGGCGACCAAGATCGGGAAGGGTCAGAGCACTGTCGCGTACTGGGCGAAGGTGGGCACGATACCGAGCAAGTGGCATGTACCGCTGCTTCAGCTCGCGAGTCGCGAAGGGCTGCCTCTGTCATCTGCCGACCTGATCTCCGTGCCCCCGAACGTCGTCAGCGACGAACTGCCTATCGCTCGCTTCCCGGGCACCCTCTACATAGGTGAAGAGAACCCGATCTCCGTCTACGTTCTCAGCGATGGCCGGCGGGTTATAAGTCGCACGAGCGCGACTGCTGCGCTATCGGGAAACAGGCAAAGCGGCGATCTGGAGAGTTACGTCAGGATTGAGCCCTTGCGGCCTTACCTGAAGGTCAGTCTTCAGGAGGAATTAGTCCAGTTCCGCCTGGAAGGCGTGGACAACAAGCAAGTAGCGGGGATCACTGCCGAGGTCTTTCTTGCCATTTGTAGGGCCTACGTCAGCGCTTGGAACGACAGCGCAACCTTCACGGAGCGCCAGACCGAGATAGCCAAGCAGGCAAGCTCGTTTCTCGCGGCTTGTGCCGGCGTGGGACTCGATGCGTTGATCGACGAAGCTACTGGCTACCAGTACGAACGCGCCGAGGACGCGCTCCGCGTCAAGCTGGCCGCCTACCTGTCTGAAGAGATGAGGCCGTGGGAGAAGACGTTCCCCGACGAACTCTGGCAGGAGTTCGGCCGACTGACCGGATGGACGGGCTCTTTTCAGAGCCGACCCAAATACTGGGGCAAGCTGGTCAATGAGCTGGTCTACGAATGCCTAGACGCAGATGTCGCTCAGTGGCTAAAGGATAACGCGCCAGCTCCGAGGCACGGCCAGAATTACCACCAATGGCTCTCCGGTCAGTATGGGCTGAAGAAGCTCACAGAGCATTTATACATGCTGATCGGCATGGCCACGGCCTGCCGAGACATGGACGAACTGCGGTACCGGATGGCGCTTAAGTACGGCAAGCAGGCGGTCCAGTTCAGGCTCTACATCGACCCGCCAAAGTGACCAGGGGCGCGGGCGCAGGTTTTGCTACGCCGCAGGTCAGAGGCTACGCGGGCGCTTGCCAAAGCGCGACCGCTCAGGCGTAGTGGTCAGTATGAGCAACAGGCTAAGCACAGAGCAGCGGGCACGGATCGTCGGCTGTCTCACCGAGGGCATGAGCATCCGGGCGACGGTGCGGGTGACGGGTGCGGCAAAGAACACCGTGACCAAGCTGCTCGTGGACCTCGGCCAAGCGTGCGCCGACTACCAGGACACCGCCCTCGTGGACCTGCCCTGCACCCGCGTGGAGTGCGACGAGATCTGGTCGTTCTGCTACGCCAAGGCCAAGAACGTCCCCGCCGAGCATGAGGGCGAGTACGGCTACGGCGACGTGTGGACGTGGACGGCGATCTGCGCCGACACCAAGCTCGTCCCGTCCTGGTACGTCGGACGGCGCGACACCGAGTGCGCCTTCTACTTCATCTCCGACCTGAAGAACCGGCTGGCGAACCGGGTCCAGCTCACCACGGACGGCCACAAGCCCTACCTGCACGCGGTGGAGGCGGTGTTCGGTGCGGACGTGGACTACGCCATGATCCACAAGATCTATGGTGCGGCTACCGGAGCGGGTGACGAGCGGCGGTACAGCCCCGCCGTGTGCACCGGGATCGACAAGCGCGTCATCACCGGAAACCCGGACGAAGTGAAGGTGTCCACGAGCTACGTGGAGCGCCAGAACCTCACCATGCGGATGGGCATGCGGCGCTTCACTCGTCTGACCAACGGGTTCAGCAAGAAGGTCGAGAACCTCGCGCACGCCGTGTCCCTGCACTACATGCACTACAACTTCGCTCGCCCGCACAAGACGCTGACCAAGGCGCGGAACGGTTACCCGACCACGCCCGCGATGGCAGCCGGGGTCGCAGACCACGTGTGGACTCTCGTAGAGATCGCCGGGCTGCTCGACCAGCCCGCCAAGTCAAACTGACCCACTACCCGCTGCCGCCCCTGCTGGACAACCTCATCTCCACCGCGCAGGTCCAGGCCGTCCGCATCCCGGCGATCCGGCAGATCCTGACGACCTACCCCAACGTGGTGGCCGGCGGTTTCACGGTCACGCCCGGCGACGGCACGGCGCACTTCGGCAACGCCACCACGAAGACCGCGCCCCCCTGTCAGCAGGGCTACCAGTCGACGCAGCAGCGGGACCCGTCCGACACCACGCAGAAGCCGGCGAACATCAACGCGTACTGCTCGCTGCCCAAGGGTTCGGCCAGCAGTGACCGCGGCGCCCAGAACGCTCCTCGCCCGGGCGGTACGCCGGCGTTCCCACGCGACACCAACGGTGCGTCAGCCGTCTCGCTGCTCGGCTCGAGTGCGAGCCAGGGCGACACCGCGCTGCTGGCCGACTTCAACCCCACGACCGGTCGCGCCGTCCGCACCGGTCAGCAGTGGAGCCTTGAGCACTCCGGAATGTCGGACGCCTTGTTCAACGCCTCGTCCTGGCAGTGGCTCCTGGTGGACCCGCTGCCCACCTCGTGACGTCGGACAGTCCCCAGCCGGCACCGTTTGCGTCCAGGCTCACCGGTCACCTGCGGACGTACGCCGTCGCGCTCGGGGTGCTCTGCCTGGCGCTGCTGGTCGCCTCCGTGGTGCTCGCGGTCCATCTCCGCTCGCGCAGCGCCAGCCAGCAGGCCCTGGACCAGGCGCGGGCCGACGCGGTCGTCGCCGCGCGGCAGGAGATGCTCAACCTGGATGCGCTGAGCGCAGCGACCTACGACAAGGACCTCGCGCGCATCCTGGCAGGGGCCACCGGGACCTTCCAGAAGCAGGCGGCCAGCAGCTTCGCGCTGGCGATGTTCAAAAAGCCCTACCTCGACCGCAAGTCGGTGTCCTCCGGGACCATCGTGGCCGCCGGAGTCGTGCGGGCCGACCAGAGCACGGCGACGGTGCTGGTGGCCGATGACCGCCTGCTCAGGGACACGAGCCTGAAGACCGGCTCGGTGGCGAAGGCGCGTTGGCAGTTCGACATGGAAAGGCACAACGGCCACTGGCTGCTCGCCAACCTGGAACGGGTCCTGTGAGCGACCCCGACGACACCCCCACCGGCGATCAGGGCAGTCCCGCAGCCCAGGCGGGCGGCACTGCGCCCCCGGCGCCGGGGGCCAACCGCACCCGCTTCGCCACCCCGGGCGGACGCAGCCGGTTCAGCGCGCCCCCTGCGCCACCTGCGCCCCCGACGACGGCAGAGCCTTCGGTCACGCCGGCGCCGACCGAGCCTTTGGTCACGCCGGCGCCGACCGAGCCTTTGGTCACGCCGGCGCCGACCGAGCCTTCGGCCACGCCGACGCCGACCGAGCCTTCGGCCACGCCCGCTGGGGCGGAGCCCGTGGCTGCGGCGGCGGAACGAGTCGGCGGTTCGCGGCGGATCGAGCCGGACCGGGCAGAGCGGTCGGGCCGGGGAGAGCGGGCGGGCCGGGCAGAGCGGGCGGAGCAGGTCCAGTCCCGGGGCACCTCCCCGCGGCTGATCCTTGCCGGTCTGGGTGCGCTGGCCGTCGTCCTGGTGGTACTCGTGGCGTTCCTGGCCCAGACGCTGAGCCGGTCCGGGAACCAGGAGGACCGGCGCCAGGAGGCGCTGGATGCGTCGCGGGACAACGTCCGGGCGATCCTTGCCTACGACTACCGGCACCTGGACCAGGACTACGCCGCGGCCCGCGCGGTGATCACCGGTCCCCTGCGCAAGGAGTACGACACCACAGCGGCGACGAAGAAGATGAGCCAGGACCGGGTGGCCCTGAAGGCCAGCCTGTCCAGCGAGGTCCTCAATGCGGCGATCGAGACGAGCGACGCAGACCGCGCGACCGCGCTGGTGTTCGTCAACCGCTCGGTGCGCGGATCGGTCTTCGCCACCCCCCAGGTCACCCTCGACCGGATCGAGATGACCATGGTCCGCCAGCACGGGACCTGGCTGGTCGAGAAGCTCCAGATGCGCTGAACGGGTCCTTTCTCCACATCGCCGGGCAAGGGCCTTGACGCGGCGGCCGCGGGTCGCCACCCTGTCCCAGCAGGAGTGGCGGTCCGGGAGCGACCCCGCCTCGACACGAGGCCGGGTACCCGCGTACACTTCTTCTTTGCGCTGCCTCCCGTCATATACCTGCCCTGGCCAGATGCCCTGGGTGGCCGGTCGATTGTGCGCGCGAGGCTGACGTCGTCGGCAGCAGGCACTGCCCCGGAAGGACCCCTCTTGGCCGCACCACGCCCCACTCCCCGCACGTCGTTCGCGAAGATCCGCGAGCCGCTCGAGGTTCCCAACCTGCTCGACCTGCAGGTCTCCTCCTTCGACTGGCTGGTCGGGAACGAGATCTGGCAGTCCCGGGTGAAGGAGGCGGTGGACGCTGGTCGCACCGACGTCTCCACGACTTCCGGACTCGAGGAGATCTTCGAGGAGATCTCCCCGATCGAGGACTTCTCCGGCTCGATGTCGCTGTCCTTCCGAGACCACCGCTTCGAGCCGACCAAGTACTCCGTGGAGGAGTGCAAGGACAAGGACATGACCTACGCGGCTCCGCTGTTCGTCACCGCGGAGTTCACCAACA
>JAABUI010002488.1_pt1 | contig 10139 bp, 10 predicted proteins | sample 5559111 | NCBI WGS metagenome assembly JAABUI01 (sample SAMN10711870, study PRJNA513365) | rock metagenome | isolation source: Antarctica rocks | place: Antarctica: Victoria Land, Buttleship Promontory
AGCCTTCCACTTGACAAGGAGCCTGTCCTCGCCGATTGTAGGTGGTCCCCTACTGCGCCGAAGCTGTTCATTGTTCTCCCACTTGAAGAAGAAGAGGACACATATGTATAGATGATGGACTTGCCAGAAAAGGGGCCGCCATCAGCGACGGACACCGGCCCAACTGCCTCGCGTCCAGGGACCATGATCTGCAATCCAGTCCTAGACCGCCCAGTCGTCCGATGCGTGGTCCTACACAAGTATTCGAGTGAGCATAATTCATCGAGATTTGTCAACAAGCGCAACTGCAATTGAGGTGGTTTCCCATACAACAAAAATAAACAAAAGAAAGGAACCGGTCCACTAAAACTGACAAGCGCCAAATGTCAAAAAATCACTTTGATTTTCCACGTAATTCTACAATGTGAGTCTTGGGGAATGACGAGAATCAATTGATTCTGAGACTTGATTGAGGAGGAAGATTGATGCACCAAAGAAGGCTGGACTCGAGATGCACGTACCCCCATCTGAACATTGAGACCGTTTGGTCACTCGGGACTTTTCGTATAGTGTTCGCTCCGTCATCGCCTGGCTCAGCTATCCGCAGGCCTTGAAGGAGTATCTGGTCATCTCGCAACGGGTCTCTCTCTTCTGTGGATTTTGTTGCGAAGGCTTTGGGCAAGTCAACCTGGGTGCCATTCCCTGCAGCACTCTCCATCTCATTGGAAGCTGCTAGAACAGGTGATGATTGTCGGAGTCGAGGCTCGCCGAAGTGTTTGGAGTCCTCCATTGCTATGTCCAAGCAGTCGGTCGTCTATGTTTTATTCAGGTCAGCATTGGGTATCATGTGTAAAAGATGGCTTTATTGGAAGCAAGGGGTGGGAATGGAGGTTCTGTACAAAGAAGTGAGCGAATGCTTGTGTCCTAGGTCAATGCCTAGGTCAATGCCTCCTCAAATGGTTCGCCGATCCCAGCAGTCTTTAATGACAGTGAGATCAGTGAGACCTCGTTGAGCATCACCTCACATATTGGGTGAAACGAGAGTGTCAAGATGGGTCAAGAAGATGAGGCATCATACTGCTGAGGTCGTGATCATGATGTGGATGGAAACATCTGTTGATCAACAGATGTCAGACCTTGTCTCCGTGGCGATCTCGCTGTATGCTGTTTGTAGGTTGATCACAAGTGCAATTTTAACATCCCTTAGCCACGTCTAGACCAATAGATTTTCAATTCACATCAACACTCATCTATTAGAGTTTCATCATATCAATTTAATAATAATGACAGTACTGCCATACTATTAAAGATTACAGAGCTCAAATTGAGTTTAGTGCATACCTTTCTAGGAAACAAACCGAGTCGCAGCCTTTCCTATCGTTCTCGACTTTCAAAATGCTTATATGATGACTGGCAAAGAGACTAACCTGTACGTGGTGCTAACTACGAATTTCCTACTAATTAGGAGAATTATTAGTCTTATCGTCCTAGAAGACGCATTGTCTCATCATTCGGACGTTTATAGTATGTAATATTTTTATGTTAGTCATTTTCTTATAAACGACTCCAAGCATAGGTATACTGGCTAAAAGACTTTATATAGAGCTAGGGAATGTACTAAGTATAGCTTTCATCGCTCGATATTTAGCCTCCCTACTAAGGTACACTACGGCGATAATGCTCTAGAAAGACCTCAGAAGGTCATTAAATATCTATAAGCTTATATCCACATAGTTGTCGGAGATCATAAAGCTAAGGTAACTATCTATTCAGTTACTAGCGTCGGTAGTGACGCTAACGTGCTATCAATGAATACTCTACCGCTATTTCCTTATGCAAAACGTCAAGCTACTCACATGACTTTTATACAAGTTGCTAGGAGACTTTCCACTGGTCTACTGTCGTTGGAGCGACCGCGGAATTTTGCTACGCTGCAGCATCCGATACCGGTTTGGGCCACTATTCTGACGCCGAGACTTGTTCAATCACTTTGAGCTGATCTTACTACCAGTCTCTGAACAACGCTACGCTCCTCCGCTGATTTGGACTCGACATTTTGCTCCCTGCGAAATGCTCCAACAAGAGCTAATCTCACCGCAAAAGCAAGAACAGGCAATCTTGCAAAAACAGAGCTTTGCCCTTGTGCAAATACTGCTGCAAACAACCGTGTGTCAACGTTCTCCAGGCTTTGGATTCAGACTTCTGACGACAAGACAAACTCTAGGTTGCCAAGATTGCCTACCTTCGGCGAGTCGTCTTGTATTGGTCTTACTGTACAGCTGTGTTGACTCGAAATCAGTGAGCTACTTCCAGATACATGTTTCGAGGATCGAGATGCAATGTCAATCCGTCGGGATTCTGATCGCTTCTGGGAACGATCTGCCGGTACCGAAGACGATGGTGATACCATAGGCACCCATATCGCAGGGATAACACATGGAAGAGCCTTCACCGTTTTGGTCAGAAGCGAGACACCCAGTGCTGGAGTCAACAGAATCCTTGACTGGCTAGTACGTTACATTTATGCTAGCATAAGCACGACACATCGCTTATCTCCTTCTCAAGGAGGTTGTCTTTGAGGGTCTGCTACATTGTGCTCTGGATGGTTTCCGATTATGCATCTATGCAGATAAGGCCAACCCATTCAATGTGCTGGAAACATATACGTTCTCGTTCCAGTATACTAGCAAAGTCATTGGTACACAGGAGGAGATTGTCAGCACCGCGTCCTTGAGCTCCAGTGGAGACAGTTTGCGGCAGCCTAAATATTTTGGCGATGCTTCGATGTTTGTTGGAGGGGCCTGGTCTAACCTTCAGAAATTCATGCGTGGGCTTCACAATTTTCATCAAACGCTCCCAGATCTTCCAAGTCAATCTAACACTCCGCCATAACTTCGTCTTGTACTGACTGTATGTTTCATAGGGGAGCGCTATCTAGCATGTCACCTCATTCATTCGCTCGATGATGCTCTGTCACCACCACCATCTGGTTTTCAAGCTTATGTTGCTCCTCAAAGCTTCTTCTTCCCAAAGGACGGTTTTTGGCATCGCGAAGCGCAGGATTATGGCAGTTCAGAGATGGGCGTCTACAGGTGGACTTGCCCCACGATTGGAGGTTTAGCACTAGCTGACACCGACAGCGTGGGCCTCGTTGCATCCCAAATGACAGTGACAGACGCCGCCGAAGAAGTTCTATGCGAGTATTACATTCCAGAAAATATGAGCTATACAGAGGGTCTTCAGAGCCGTTTCGATGTAAAAGGCGCTCCAATTCCCCGAGCACCGGTTACTCCCTCACACTTGAAAGAATGCTCCAGCAAACCACCTCAGAATGTTGTTCCACAGTTGTCAGGAAGGAAAAACTCAGATCGCCGTCGTGTGGTCATCGACACAGACACCGGTAGAGGAAAAAAGAGACTTCGCAGGACGTCAGATTCAGAGGGAACGCCAAGTGTCAGTGAAGTGACCTCCTTTGTGGCATCATCTTCCATCACTCAACTGACGGTTCGCTTGTCTAGACGCTGAAAAGCTGGGAAAGCAGTAGCTCGACCCTCACACAATCCTCGGATCGGCATGATGCTGAACCTCTGGTTATGCGCCCCCTGAAGCTTCTGCCAGGAAAGGCATTGAGGATGAAAGCGAAAAGGGAATATGATCTAGGCCATCAGGATGCATCAGAGGCCCAAAAGAAAGACCTTGTTCGGTGCGAATGCGGGTGCATGAAGGAAGAGGGTGATATGGTAGGTTTACCATGATCCCCGTCCACATTTGATGCTCTGTTGACGTTAAGCGGAGCAGGTGCAATGCAACTGCTGTGATACGTGGCAGCACTATCACTGCTATGGGTTCCTTTGTGAGGCTCCTGGAAAAGAACACTTCTGCTACCAATGTCTTCTCGAAGACTCCGACAAGTCTCGACTAGACGACCTCAAACGACTCGCACATTTCCGTAGGGCTTTGTTCATACTGTATGAGAACGAGCCATCTTCTCAAAGTACCTTTATGAAAGAACTGGGTAAGCAGAGGGACGAGATGTACCGGGCAGGCCTGACAAGACAACAGAATCCGACGCAAGAACAATGAAAGAGCTTGTCAAGCGACTGAAGAACGAAGGCTTTTTACGCCAAAGTTCAGGAACCAAAATGTCACTAGTGAAGACAGTGGAGCAAGAAAGAATACGACATCGTGGGTATTCCAACCCTTGGACATATGTCAACCAAGATGTAGGATACAATCTTCTCATTCTGTCAGATTCCGCAAGCCGGCCACTTGGTGCTAATTTCGTCAGTATGAACGACCAGAGACTCCTGCTAGGCTCGTATCCCCATCGAACGGTCGAAGATCTGGACGAAAGCGCGTGAAGGCGAGGAAGTAGCGATGCACAGCATGTGGGCAGCTGCCATGCGTGACGGTTTTGGAGTTCAGCGCCCTTTCTTCATTCGCGTGTTTGGCTCCAACTCCTGTTCATCTGTATCGTCATTACCAGTCGGCAGGCCTGTATTCGATGCAATTCGGTAGTCCCATTAGTCGAGCTCATAGTTCAATTCTGCATTTTCGCTGTGTCTAAGCTTTTCTCTCGCGTCCGCCTTCTTGACAAAGGGAGTGTCCAGGCTAGTCTGAGATGAAGACAACGACAACCCTCTTGAGAATATTTGCAGGACAGTATCTCAGACATGATTTTGCGAGATTGGCCGACGCTGCATCCTCATCTCATCACCTCCCACCTTCTCTCGGCTTCGTGATCTCATCATCCATGGAGCCGACCGGCTCCGAGTGCTTCAAGGATACTCTCCACTCGACAAGCGAGAACGCGTTCGACCTTGAGACAGCAACGACAATAGTGCTAATACGAGTATTCCCATTGAATTGGATGATCTCGAGACGTCAAGGACCCAAAGAGTCAGGTGCCAAGGATGGAAGGCTTCCCCCTTTTATCCTCGGCCCAGCGGTGTTGGCGTCGCTTAGTTCTATGAAGGTTAGCCCCAGGCGTCGAAAGCCCCGATGTTGGTGGCTGGAGTGGGGCCTCATCTTCGGCCATCTTTCCCCAACCTGCACAGCTGGATGAATGTCATTCTTGTCCAAGCTACGCCCACGCAAGACGAAAACAGATCAAACCCACAGATACGCGAAGGGAGAGAGGAAATTGCGAAAAGGCCCGATGCAGAGCATGACGGGTTCAAGTGCACCGTCTAGTGCGAGCGGGACATCGGGTTGAGCACAAAGCGTCCAGACCAGTCCTCCCAGAGTCCCTCGCCTCCAACAGCGATGAGCGATCCAACCATCCAAAACCCACTGTCGAAGTTTCATCAGCCAAATTGGACGGTCCTGGAGTAGCTCCCAGCCCCCATGTTCCTCCTCAGCGATTCTTCCCGATTGTGGGGGACCGGGCACCTGGCACCTGGCACTCCTCCGCCCGTCGAGTCCGCCGCAATTGACTTCTGACTTCTGACTTCGTGCTCTCTGCCAATCTGCCACACCCGAGCTCCTCCCATTAGAAGAAATGCGAGACCGATGGTACCAACATATTCTATGCAACGTTACAGCATGGCTCCACGAGGTCTCCTATTAACCAAGGCATGCATCTGACCATCAACACAGTGACGACGACGGTGGTGAACAAGCTTCAGGAACGCCCCATTCAAAGCCACAACCAGAGACCACAACGGTGTGGAACCGAGCTGGCACACGTGCTTGACATTCCCTCTCCTGACCCAATGCCTCCGACTTCAATTGATTCTGTTCTCTGACGTGCCTGCCACTCCACCCACCACAATGGCTCGCAGCTTCAAGATCTCGTTTCCTCTTCCCCGACGACCGAGTGCCTCGCCCAGCACCGCAACACCGGGCTCCCGGTATTCCAACCAGAGCAACCACGATGATTCCCCAATTCTACATCCAGGGTCGAAAGCTGAGAGGACTTTGGGCGCCTCAGAGCCAGATCGATCGGGACAGAAAAAGAAGTCGTCAAGAAAGGAGAGGAAGCAGTTGCGCAAATCCCCAAGCTTCATGAGCGTCACCCTATCCGAGATCGACGGCGAATCTGTTCAAGCCTCAGACGGCTTTCCTTCCCCTGGCATGCAGACGCGCCGCGAACCCCAACGACCACCTACACAGTATCTTAGCAGACAAGGATCCTCGCCGTTGCTGGGAGAATTGTATTACAATGGATCTACGAATACCGACAACATGAGCAACGCCACAGCCTCACAAGCCCACCGCGCGGATTCATCGTCGACCTTGCGCTCTCATTACGATCCCCAAAAGGTTCCTCTTCCCATATCACAGCAAACATCAGCTTCTTCGGCAAGGGATATGGCATTAAGGAAAGGGTTCCCACCAATCTCTGGCCCATCAGGACTTCGCAAAGTGGACGGGATTACGCCCGCGGATGCCTTGCATCTTCGCAGCATTTCGGGAGAGTCAAGGGGGTCTGCGTCCTCCAAATTATCGGGGAACTCTATCAAAAGGATCAACGGAATACCCCGGAGGAGGCCTTCGGTTACAGATCCGCCAACGCTGTATCCAAATGCGGATCGAGCGTCTCATGCAGTTTCCCCCCCTCCAGCTCTCATGAATTCAACGTTGCCGAAGACTTTGCCTCCCAATACCCTACCGACTAGACCTAAATGGTGGCAAAGGAAGACCTCTTCCCCCGAGGTGTCTCCACCAATTCCTTTTGAAGGTAAAATGGATGGCGATACGCTCGAAGAGAACTTTTCGTCGATCAAGGCGAACGTTAAGAAACCCAAGGGAGGCGTCCCGGGTAACCGTAATTGGTTCGATGGTCTCGAAGACGAAGAACAGACGCTTGAAGATTTGCAGCATCCTGAGACATCAGGGCAATCTGTCTATGAGAAGTCAGAGCCTCCTTTAAGCATCTATGAAATCATGGCGCAAGAGGCTCGTCCATCGCAACTTACCTCCAGAAAAAGCTCTTTCAGCAACAAAAGCCAGAAGGCCGGCCCATCCGATCGTAAATTGAGCTTTCGCCTCGATTCTCCCCCATATTCAGACACCATGTCATCGCCACCACAGAAGCCTTCTGGAAACATACCTAATAGTCCTCAAGCTAAAAGCATTCAGACAGCTACAAGCAGCAGAGGTCCACACTCGGGGATGGATTTGCAAGTTGAGAGTTTCCTCGAGCTGTCTTCCTCGGAGGATGAAGGTGGTGAAAGCAGCGCACTGTCCGAATTACAGGAGCCTACTCGCCGCCATCGCATTAGAGCGAGTATCGAGCGGAATAGATACAACAACGAGGTTTCAGTCGGCAATGCGCAACGCGCCCAACCCGTTACACCAAGATCGATTCTCAATAGGACTTCCAGCAGGCCACTATCCAAACGCTCAACTAGCTCAGAATTTGTCCCACCGGTTCCAAGAATACCCAATGGACCGAGGCTCAACCAGCGAACTTCGTCAACGCGATGGCGCGAAATCATGGAAGAGAAGGCTGCAAGTACCGAAAGTACGATTGACAGCGGAGCAAGCTCCTACAACGAAAACGCAAATGTTGGACGAGGCCAGCCAACAAGGACAAAGAAGAAGCAAATTATTCGTGGGAGTAAGCTGATGAAAGTTACATCAGAAGAGGAAAATCTCTTAGAGGCCATGCGAGACAAGAGAGCTAGCATTGCGCAAGATGACTTTGAAAAGGGTTTCAAAACTGCAATGCAGTTGCAAGATATTGTTGCGAGGCCGAAAACTGCGGGGGCCGATGGGCGAACTTCACGGTCATCAACGTTGTATGGATCGAGGTCTTCAATCTCGCCTCCGCCGCAGGACTATGGGCTCAGAAAGCAATTAGCCGGCTCACGTCTTTCAGCCTCTGCAGATGATCTACTATTGGACGACGCCTATCCCTTTCCTGAAGTACCTCCACGACAACCCAGAGAAGGGACCTTTTCGAGGGAGAGGGTTCCCCCCAGTCTGAAAAGCCCGATGGATGCTGTCTCTCCCTCCAAAGCTTCACCAAGCCTGAGCTTCGGCCCCTCAGATATCTTGCCATCAACGCCGGCGAGCCGCAATTCTCCCCTCACACCTCCTCCAGGTCACGTTCCTCTGGGATATGGTCGCAGCAGTCCGCTGAGCCCCCCGAGAAGTGTCATGGCTATGAACAAGTTCAGTCACGACCGGAAGAGAACGATTAGTAGTAGTGTTGTGATGCTGGATGGAGTTGAGCAGCATGCTCAGCAGTTGGACGAAGAGAATTGGGCCATGGATCGATGGTGATCCTCGGCGTCTTCACCTTGCATGGAGGTCTCTTTCCTTTCGGTGTTCTTGTACGGGGGTAGGATACTAACGGAGTTTCGTCGGAGGCGTATTGTGTAGAAAGTTGTAAGGAGGGATAGTAATTGTAGCATCTAATGAACCAGCCATTTGCCGATGACGCCAATGCTCTTGAATTATCCTATACATAGCCTTACAGTCTGCACTGCAGAGTTTCCCGCAAGCCAGCACGCGTCCCTTTGAATCGCAGTAACCACCTCGGTAGGCTCCATTCAACAACTCTGCATGACCGACGTCATCGTGCATATCATCATCGAACATATCAAAATCCTTAGAGTAGTCAGGCACCGGCAGTACTGCTCGGAGTCTTATGAGTGTTCTCGGTTTTATCGTACTACCAAAGTTCTCGAGACATAATTCTATTCTCGTCGCGCTACTCACTCTTATATCTCTCTGTCTTCTCCTTTCCACGGCGAATATGCCGAAGAAGACAGGACAGACATCCGATGCGAGCAGCCTCAGCAGTCTCGCAGAGCAAGGCCTCGCTCCTGATACCTTCCTCGATGGCTTACCTCTCCCTAAGATGCTCGTCTTCGACCTCGACTACACATTATGGCCCTTCTGGATAGACACCCACGTCTCCCCACCATTGAAAGCGAAGGATGGTGGGGCGAAATCGGTGGATCGGTACGTCGCTTGTCCTCACTTCTCATGTGTTCCTAACCTGGCACTCTTGATTCTATACGCTGACTCTAACGTATCGCAGATGGGGAGAGTCATTCGCCTTCTACCGCGACGTTCCTGCCGTTCTCGCCTCTGCAAAAAGTCGCCCCAGTCCCCTTCTCCTCGCAGCCGCCTCTCGCACATCAGCCCCCGATCTCGCCAACACCCTGCTAAAACAACTACACATCCAACCCGCCAACAAGCGTGCTGTGGAATATTTCGACTATATGCAGATTTTCCCTGGGGATAAGAAGTCGCACTTTGCCAAGATCCACAGGTCGAGTGGAGTTGATCATAAGGAAATGTTGTTCTTTGATGATGAGGTGAGGAATCGAAACGTGGAGAGTTTGGGGGTGGTGATGTGTTTGGTGAGGGACGGGGTTACGAAAGCTGAGGTGGATAGGGGGGTGAGGGAGTGGAGGAGAAGGAAGGGGAGGGAAAGCAGGGAGGATTGAGGGCTCTGCAACAGTCTTGAAAAGGCCGCGCAGCGAGAGTGAGCAACTTGGATTGTGGAAATGATATGTTTGCCTGAACATAGGGCCTGAGTCAGGATCACAACGAGGTGGGTATCATCCGAGACGGACGTCTTTCATGATTGTCATCATTCCAAGCAAGGCGTTCCGGCGGCTTCCATCTGGAGTCTTTCTTCACTCAAGATATAGACTATAGAAACACCCGTTGCATAATCAATAATGGCTGATGAATCATTTCCTCTCGGTCAATACGTTTTCATTGCGGCTTTTCTGAATCAAACTACCTCCAGACACAGCCATATACCAAGAATGAGGGCATTGCAACCCAAGCTTCCCAAGAAAATCCCAAGGCATCCTGATCAACGAAAGAAGGCTGAGTATCAAAAGTCGTAGACCATTCTGGAACAGTCATGAATTCCGAGCGGCTTCCGAAAAGACAAACATTTGCCGCAGGCGTGACGTTGCTGCGCCACCCAGGACTTGCATAAACAGTCAAAGGCGCATACACCATAGATATATGTCCATATATCCATCCTCCAACCATTCAACTCAATCTCCTCTCAACAACAACAACAATGTCACAACCTCACCACCACCAACCAGCCTCAACCCCAACATCCACCCCCGCCACCCGCTCCTCCACCCCCCTCTCCCTCTCCCTCACCTCCATCCCCCCCCTCATAACCCCCTCCCCCCCCTCCAACACCCTCCTAATAACAAACCTCAACTCCCCCC
>JAABUI010002489.1_pt1 | contig 10136 bp, 11 predicted proteins | sample 5559111 | NCBI WGS metagenome assembly JAABUI01 (sample SAMN10711870, study PRJNA513365) | rock metagenome | isolation source: Antarctica rocks | place: Antarctica: Victoria Land, Buttleship Promontory
AGTCGATTTGAAATCTCACCAACGAGAAAACGAAGCTGGAGCTCCTACTGCAGATACGCTGCCACTAGACCAGACAGCACTCAACAGGCTGAAGGCCCAAATGCTCAAAGCCAAAGTCCGAGGATCCTCTAACGCCTCTAAACTTGAGGCAGAATACATCAATGCTATTGCGGGCTTCGCCAACAGTAAGCAACCCGAAGTTGTCGTACTGGGAGCAATGGATAATAGGATGTTGGCGGGATCACGTAGTGGTGAGGTTACAAGCATTGATAATAAAAGGGGCCGAGAAAGGGGACTCGTGGAAGAGAATGACGACATGAGCATTGACGACATGGTGAAACAAGAACGCCGAACTCGGCACCAGACTGGTGGAGACAGTCAACGTTTCGCTGAAAGGATAGCTAAAGATGCGAAATTTGACAACGATCATGATTACCTGGACGAGAATGCAAACAGATTAGCGAAGCGTGTTCAAAAGTCAGAAATCAATCTCAAAAATATTGCGATATCTGACTTTCAAAAACTGAACCGAATCCTGGACAGTTGCCCACTCTGCCATCATGAAGATGCAGGTTTACCACCCGTTGCACCAATCGTGTCTCTAGCTACAAGAGTGTATCTCACTCTTCCTACGGAGCCCGAGATTTCTGACGGAGGTGCTTGCATCATACCTGTGCAGCATCGAGTCAATCTCCTTGAGTGTGATGACGACGAATGGGAAGAAATCAGGGTGCGCATTGCTGCTTCATCACCCCTCGCAATACGCCACTAATCGCCGTGTAGAATTTCATGAAGAGTCTTACACGTATGTATCATGATCAAGGTAGGGATGTGATATTCTATGAGAATGCTGCAGTTCCACAAAGGAGGAAGCACGCTGGGATGGAAGCCGTACCTCTGCCTTACCGCCTTGGGGAAACTGCCCCTGCTTTCTTTAAAGAAGGCATCCTTGCTTCTGATGAAGAGTGGACCCAGCACAAAAAGATCATCGATACCCTTGCCAAGGCAAAGAACGGACTTGGCAAAACAGCTTTCCGTCGTACTCTCGTGAAGGAAATGCCCTACTTCCACGTTTGGTTCGCGATGGATGGCGGGCTTGGCCATATTGTCGAAGATGTCAACAGATGGCCTAAAGGTGATCTTTTTGCCAGAGAAATCATTGGGGGCATGCTGGAAAAGGAACCGGACGTCATCAGGAGGCAGGGGCGTTGGAATAAAGGCGGTGATAGAAGGATCGAGAGTTTTCAGAAGCGGTGGAGGAAATTTGACTGGACAAGAATCTTGACAGACTCCTAGGGGGACCCAAGAAGTCGAATGGCAGAAAAAGCGTTTCCGGGCTGAGGTGCACTAAACCTCTGTGCCGTCATTGCTATGCAATTCAATCACCTGTACCGCTCTTTGAGATTCTGACTTTGAGTCATTTCAACCCATCGAGTTTGTGTGTAAGGATGACAGTAGGTTGCTGATCCCTGATCGCAGCCTTTCTAGTTTGCCTGGTAAGATGTGGAGGCTGTTTGTTCTTAAGATATCAGCAAGACTGACCAGAATGTCTACAGACAGCAAAGTTTCGACCCTTTCTTTCAGCTACACCAAGGTAGGGCGATGCAAAGCGCTGTCTCATGGCATCCGCCAAATTCTATGGGCTGGAATCATGTCTTAATGACAATGCAGCTGCCATAATGTAATCAGACATACATACTGATGGATTCGATGTGATTGGAGAGGGTCAGGCTTGCATGGAACTGTCCCCATGTCTCTTCCTCGCCCTAGCCTCCTACTTGTATCAGAATACCGCACTCACCCACCGGATATGCACTGTCGGCCAAGGAGCTCAATGCAATAACCTCTGTGTGGACGAAACCCTTTCATCTAACACGCTAAGCCGAGGCTATCTAATGGCTGGGTTGAGGGCGAAACGAAACCTCTCAATTAGCCGACGTCGCCTTTTCCCTTCTCCGTGCTACTGGGGGTTCTAGCCATCCGGTCTGGAATCCCACTCAAAGGTGGGGGGCATCATGCTGGCTGGCGAGTTGGGCGATTGCAGAGGAGAAACCACTACTACTATTGAGCGCCAGGCACCATCATCCATCACAAACGTAACCATTTCACCTATTCAGCAATAGTAACCAATGATCACATGTTATAGATGACGCGAAGGAAGAGGCGAGAAAGCCCTAGTCGCAGGTGCTAAGTCAGACATTGTTATTTTTGACATGTCGGATGTATTTATCTCTGAGGTTAGCCAAGGCTGACTGTGTTCTCACCCATGCCGGTTTGTTAGCATTTTGTAGGCAGGATCTACAATCTGTTGACCTCGGCTGCTTGGATGGGTAGCACAACAGACAACAGATAATGTACGATGATATACGATAATGTACGTGTTGAGATGAATGAAGTGCAATATGTAGATAGCCCCTTCTGTGAAGGTGCACTCCGAAACGCGTTTCCTGAAGGAAATTGAGACCACAATCCGCGACACTAAATCCGGATGCACCTCACAATTAACCATCAGGCACCTGGAGTCTGCCTTGGAGATCCGCCAGCCTGGCCACGGTCACAACTGTGGACAACTTCAAACCCATATCAAGATCCCTGGATTATGTCCCAGCAGGCCCAGCAGGGTGATAACACTGCTCAGTCGAATTCCTTTTACACCTCGGGACAATTTCCCCCTCCAGCCATGGCAGGCCAATACAGCTATCCTCCACCAGACGGCCAAGGCAATTCTCCTCCAGGCTCGACTATGGCTCTTCCTCCTCTTAGCTTACCTCCCATCCGAAGCATTGATGGCATTGCGCAACCCCAGCAGCCACGAGGACAGCACGGCCCGCCAGCACCTATGGGCTCCCCTATGCCACCAGCGATGGGGCAATACTATCCACAGAGCCAGCCATTTCCACCAACCTCAGATCCAAATGCACCGCAGCGCTGGCCATTACCTCCTGATGTAAGGGTCATGTCCGGAGGTCGACACAAGAAGGAAATCAAGCGGAGGACCAAGACAGGGTGCTTGACCTGTCGCAAGCGCCGCATCAAGGTACGTAGACAGCGCCCGTGGAGCGCTCACGATCCACGAGCGACTCGAGAATTTGCTCCGGCCAAGTTGTAGTTCTTTTCGTTTAACATTTACCGAGTTCCTTTCTTGGTCGCGATCGGGTAGTAGCGACCGTGTCAAGCGAGCGAGGGCGACCTTCACTCTGGGAGTCCTATGTTCTCGCGATCGTGACTATGCTTTCTACATTCTATCTCCAACCACAACCTTCTAATACGATCACTGACATTTTTGCGATTGACTACTAGTGTGACGAAGCACATCCTGCTTGCCGGAATTGTCAAAAGAGCAAGAGAGACTGCTTAGGCTACGATCCAATCTTCAAAACACAACCGGGTCCTACAGCTATCCAGCCAGCAACCAGTGGAGCTCCACCATTGCAACCTGGATCTGCCAACACTTCACCTTATCCGCCACCGCCTCCAGGATACCTGCACCCCGGTTCTCAAGCTTATGGTCAAACGGGCCCAAATTCAGAAAATACCACAGCAGACCCCTACGATTACAGTGCTGCCATCGATCCGGCCTTAGAAGGGGGCAATACAGCGCAGATGCAGGAAAACAAAGGGGCATCGGGGACTGGAAGCCCATACCCGCAGGGTGCATCGGACCAACAAGGACATCGAGGTAGTTCGGCCGACTTTCCTTCCATCTACTGAGCCTTCTTCGACTGCTGACACCCTCATTACAGCCAAAAGAACGAAAATCGAAGAGCTCCTCTGCCTCAGAGGATATCAACCTCCACCGCCAGCCCCTTCCACCCCAGTCTCGGCCTCTATGAAGGATGAGATACAAAAGATCTGGCTAGCTGCCTACGCCCCAGGAATCGATAAATTCCTGGAGACCAAGTGGTTCGGGATGAGAGGTCTGGTACATTTAATGGATAACAACACATTGTGCAATCAATTCTCGGCCGTTATCAGTAGATTTACCGCCTACCCAGATCCTTCGGATCCTAATCACTATCATCATTACTACATGACGCAGAGCCTCGAAGCTACGGTCGTATGGGCGATGATGGCTATGTGCCGTCAGGTCGCAAGTAAATCGAAGTCGGAATCTGCCGAAGTGGATGAGCTCAATATCAAGGAGGGAGTCCATGACGCAGCCAAGAGACTCGAGATTTTCGAAGCCCTGGTGACTGGAGAGTATTTAGGCGCAGAGTCAGCACCTCAACAGCCAGATTCTGAGAGCAATGGCACTGCGCTAGACAATCAGCTTAAGACTCGAGAGCGGAAATTCTGGGGTCTTATGCGCACCTTCCTCACCCTGCGCGATGACGAAGCTAGTTCTGCGAAAGAGATAGATGACACACTAGCGACCTGTCGTCTTTTGCTCGACAGTCGAGAAAATCGAGACGTTATCTACTCAATTATGATTGCCCGACACGTGGGCGCACGGATAGCGGAATTTCCAAATAACCTGCAGCAGCCCGAGAGCAACGACGAGGCCGACAATAGAAACAAGCTGGTGGTAGCCAAGAGGTTCATCGAGGATCAGGGGATCAGAGGGACCAATCAAGTAGTGCAGAGACTTTGTGGGATGGCTGTAAGGAGTTGGGCACTCAAACGGTGAGCACTGAGCAGCTCTGAATCTCAGAAGTCAGGGTGTACTGGGAATAAGCGAGGCGTTTGGAAGGGATATCACATGGCGGCGATCCATTGGAGCATCTGCATCAAATCCACATATCGGCCCACTCGATGGGAAGTCGAGCCCAGCTTACATCTAATACGGTGCGAGACTTGGCGGATTTACAGCGTACAATGCTAGCTCGAGTGCTCTCTGTCTCCTGGAAAGGCACGTCGACATGGTCTGAGTTGCACGCTTCATTCATAGCACAAGACCGATGCTTGCGTTCTTCAATTTGGCGCAAGAGCAGCTAATTAAAATACTGTCAGTAAGACAGAATGACAATTGTGCTCAGTGAAATTGCCTGATATCTCCGAAAATCACGAAATTGCCTTAAATGGCAAATAGATCCTCATCTCAGGGGAATCCATTCTGCCCTCCCGTATCACCGAGCCATTTCCCGAGATGGCCCGCATTCTGTCACTATATGCCCACTGACCATCTGTGCTGTCGCAATGGCTCCATTATTGCAGTTCATCTTTCTTCCTCTCAAACCACTGGCAGCAAGTGACAATCATGTCTTCCGGCTCGAAGCCAAAGATCCTCCTCCTTGGTGACATAGACCAGTACATCCCCCTCCTCTCCTCTCCCCTTCTCTCCCCACCTTTTCCTCCTAATCATTGCTTTCTCGGCTCTGGCTGACGGCACATCTAGCCAGCAAGCCCGCGACTCTTGGTCATCACTCTCTTCTATTGCCGAGCTCACCACTACCGAAGCCAAGGGGCATGAAGAATTCCTGAAAGAATGCAAAAGCGGGCGCTTGAATGGTGTCAAAGCCGCCTACAGGACTTTCAATAGCGTCAGCATCACTGGGAGGATCGAGGGGGAAGTGTGCGAAGAGCTGGGCAAGGCAGGACTGAAGTTCCTGGCTCACAATGGTAGGTGGAGGGAGACTAAGGCAGGGTGACTGTGGGGGTTCAATACTGAGCTTTCGTTGAACAGGCGCGGGCTACGACCAATGCAACATCGGCGAGTGCACCAAAGCCGGAATCCGCGTCTCGAATGTTCCTACTGCAGTAGATGCTGCGACAGCGGACACGGCACTCTTCCTTATGCTTGGAGCGCTGCGGGGGTTTAACCTTCCATTGCTGAATTTGAGGAAAGGAGAATTTCGAGGCAAGACTGCGCCTCCGCTGGGTCATGATCCGGAGGGGAAAGTGCTGGGGATACTAGGCATGGGTGGTATAGGGAGAGATCTCAAAAAGAAAGCTGAGGCGTTGGGAATGAGAGTGCAGTATCATAATCGAAACTCTTTGTCTACGGAGTTGAGTGGGGGGACGAAGTATGTGGGGTTCGAGGAGCTGTTGGGAACGAGTGATGTTATCAGCTTGAATGTGCCATTGAATGTGAGTAATCGCATTTTCGCTTGGAAGTATCCGCATTCCTCTCTTCCTCGAGCTCCAGCACCCTGAACGATTTGATCATTGGCAAGAGCTAATAACCACGATCCAGAAATCCACACATCACATGATCTCCACACCAGAATTCCAAAAGATGAAAGACGGCGTCGTGATAGTCAATACAGCCCGCGGTGCCGTAATGGACGAAGCTGCCCTTGTCAAAGCTTTTGCAGACGGTAAAGTCTTCTCCGCTGGCCTGGACGTGTATGAAGAAGAACCGAAGATCCACCCAGGCTTGGTAGACAACCCCCACGTGCTGCTTTTGCCGCATATGGGAACTGCGACTGTGGAGACGCAGATAAAGATGGAGCTGTGGAATATTGACAACGTAAGAACTGCGCTAGAGACGGGGAAGCTGAAGAGCCCAGTGCCTGAGCAGAAGGATATGGAATGAGATGACGCCGATAGTGTAATAGAGCATGCCTTTTGATGAGATATGAGTGGCCATGGAGGCCATTTGAACACTTAGGATATAGCATGCGCAAACTTACCAGGAAATCGACTAAGCATTTGAGAAAGACTCATCGTTTAATGTGCACCGAAGTACGCTCAAGCATCACCGAATCCCAACAATTTTTACATACAAGCAGCCCTCAACAGTGCCCGGACAAATGTCCAACAAGTTAAAAGCCAACAGCAAGAGAGGAGAACGGTGAGATTCCTGCTGGAAACCCTCACCGGATGCTGTTGCTACGCGCGATCTCGGCCAGCCCATGGATTTCTGTTCCTTGAAATGATGGTCTACAATTCGCTTTCCTTGGGGAAATCAATCTATTTGTTGAGAAGTGTGACAATCGCTTGCACTAACAAGGCCGAACAAGATTCTCCTAGATGCGAATGAGACAATGAGCTCGAAGCTCCGACTGATCTGTGTGAATTTGTTGACACTAATCAACTTTCTTGTCACCCCTGACAGCATCTCCAAGATCGGCATCCTGCACGTACATCCTTTCCATTCTTTTGTTTCGCATTTGTCCCAATACTTTTGGGAGGATGCTCAATTCCTGAAGTCTTGTTTTAGTCGAAAAGAAACCCATCTAGGTGTCGCATGAGTGTAAGTTACAGAAGTCCTTGAAATGACTGACGCCCATGTCTCTGGAGGTAAGCATTCATCTTCCAGACTGTACAAATGAGTCGCAGCGTCAAGTTGTCACCTGGATTGATGGCTGAATTGTTCAAGCCGTCATTACTGTACTGAAGTGGTAACCTTCCGAAGAGTTTAGGACGTGTTGACACATGCCGCAAAGCAAGCTTCTAGTACTTCGGTGGAGGTATACCGAAGGCAAATCATAAATGGATAGTATGAGCATCAGTGGAAGGATCATGCAGTGACAAATCATAGGCGTTGAAGACCTCAAGGGCAATTCCAAAAATAGTAGCTCTTGGATCAGCACCCCGATTGGGAATTCGGAGTGCCTAAGAGAACATCCGTGCAGATGCTGACTTCGGTCTAGGACTGTGCGGTGTATGTTTAGTACGGGGATTATGACTGGTACGCAGAGAATTGTTATGATTTGTCCCTCGAGGACGGACCTCAACGCCATAGCCAGATAAGTTCCCCTTTCCGATTTCGCTTCTTGCTTCCTGTGACGACATACATGAACATTCTCCGGCGAAGGCTATCTCCGAAGTGGATTGCATATCTCTAACCCGACGCTCAACCTATTCGGTGAACTCTACAGATACCTTGGGGCAGCCAGACCGCTGACATGGCTTGGTGACTCTTCTATTTCAACTTAAATGTTAGCAAGGACCTGATCACAGATGCGTTCATCAACTCGTTAAGAAACTGCAATGGCTTGCCGTTTTATAGACATATGCTCTGCTATCACGTCTTACCTGTCTCAACTTTCTAGGAATTCTGTATTCTTCATAGAGATAGCGGATTCTAAACCCACTTCGTCACGCAAATTGTGATGATCGAAGTAAGATGTTGCTCGAAGGGTGGGTTCTTGCATGATTTGAGGAGCGTACCTTCTACTAGGTTTATTATTGCGAGCTATTTGTGTCGTGACTTTTGTCGCGGCTACATGTCACGTCTCTGATCAAAACTGCGGTCCTCTTACAAGCGGCTTATCATTGAACAATACCAACCAATGTGCACGCGTCCCTGAAGCGTATGAGCCGACGTATTGTTTCTCAATCTGACATGAACTAGCCAAAGCGGTCCTGAAACATGTCTAGTATCCTCGTGCCAGGCTGTAGGCGGTCGTTCTCGTGCACTCAGCTTGTTTGGCTCATCGTCATTAAAATCATGGGTCTGAAGAGTACCATAAAATCCCTCTCTGTTTGAAACCCCACGACAATGTGCCTTAATCCAGAAGAAATCACGTGGTTTATTCGGAGATTGCTACACGGAGGGTGCACTGAAATATTATCTCAGTAAAGGCAAGCGATCACGCCGATACAGCAGAGCACCGGAAAAGATTAAAGATTCTTTCGTTCCGTCAGCAAGCCTCCATCAACATCAACAGCTGGTCGCGGCTCTGTGAGCAAAACGTAGACACTGGGATAGCATCTTGTTAACCTGCTTACTGTGGATGGCTGAAATGGTGGAGGCCGCAAATGAAAACCCAATGATCTTCGAATCGGCAATAAGAAGCTCGGCTATTGTAGGTTGCGAACGAGCAACGATCAGATAAAGGGTTCAAGTCATGGAATGTGCTTGCTGCTTTATCCTCCAAATGACTCCGTAAACTCTCCTGAATATTTGAGGACTTTTACATCGTCGCTCTCTTGATTGCTGTAAAATGCGTGTCAAAATAGGAGATTAATCTGAAGTAGCAGTATGAAAGATCTTATGAAATAATTCCTCCAGCGTTAGAACACCGATTCATTTGCGTTGCCGTCGTCCCAGAGATATCAGTGTCTACGTACCCAACATCAAACTCCTGAACAAGTGAACGAGCAATAGAAAGGACTCTCATTGCTAATCTGTTCCCCTCATAAGCCCGACGAATTCCTCAACTAAAAGGAAATATTTTCGTTAGCGCCATACAGTCGTGACATTATTAGCATAGGAACCTACAATCAATGGTACCACTTCCATCAACATCCACTTGCCGCATCATCTCATCAAGCTCGGTCTCCGTAAGGTTCTCTCCGACTGACTTCAGCACATCGCGTAGCTCCTCGGTTGAAATGGTGCCGCTGTTGTCGCGATCAAAAATTTGAAAAGCCCGGCGCAATTCTTCGTCTGTGTCTTCCTCCTTCGTCACTCGAGTCATCATGGCGAGGAACTCTGGAGTACGGGAGATGGAAAGTCATTACCATAGCTATTGAAACTATAGACTAGAGTACACTACCTTCAAAATCAATTGTCCCATTATTGTCAGTATCGAGCTCGCTGACGATGTCTTCCAGTTCCGCTTCGGTGGGCTTCTGGCCAAGCGAGCGCATGATGCCTCCTAACTCTTCAGCAGATATTTGTCCTATGCCGGAAGTCAGCGTCGTTTATCTATCAAGATGCTAAGCTCTCCTGAAAGGCTGACAGCCACTTACCGTCACCGTTTTGATCCTTTTGATAAAGCAAATCAGCTAAAATGACCGTGAAGATGAATAGGATTGTTTGTCATAGATAAGACTTACGAAGAGCGAGAAGACATGCTTGTAGTCCGATACTTGTTCTTCAGTCAACGATTGAGCCTTATGGTTAAAGTCAGTGCCACTGTCGGAATTTCTTTTAGGATCGAAGACCCCAAGAAAAAGGCACTACCATTGCAAGAACTTCACGATGGTTCTGGGTCTCTTGAATCTTCAAGTGATGCAGTGCACAATGGTAATTGTGACTGTTCGAACTTCATCATCACAGCCTTATGTTCGAAGCCTCAGCAGCGTTGCCTTAGTACCTCAGACGTGCTATGGCTAGCCCTATCGGGCTAGCTGCTAAGAGGTGACTTAACACCTCACCTGCAGCACGTCTGAGCGCAGAACTCTAGATTACAGCTAGATAATCCTTAACTTTTTTCACGACGAGATTTCGAAGTCGAGAAACCACTACTTAACGATCGAAATTCTTCGATTTTTCGACGCTCGGGGCTAGGGAATCGATACTC
>JAABUI010002491.1_pt1 | contig 10130 bp, 7 predicted proteins | sample 5559111 | NCBI WGS metagenome assembly JAABUI01 (sample SAMN10711870, study PRJNA513365) | rock metagenome | isolation source: Antarctica rocks | place: Antarctica: Victoria Land, Buttleship Promontory
GCGTGCGGGTGTTTCGTTCTCTTGGTAATTAAACATTGGGGCTGGGGCTCCCAAGTCGAGCCGTGATGATGGAGACAAGCCCTCAGTCTTCAAGGAAGCTGGGGCTCAAGCCCGGAGTGCTTACTTTCGTGCACTTACGCCAAATGACCTCTTAAGTCCGGGGTTCTGGAAGATACAAGGCGAAAGAAAACGCCGGAGAAATGATATAAGTTGACCTCACAAGGGACGAGGGGAGGTTTGCTCTTTAGTCTGCTGTATCTCCATTTTTCCGTTCACATGCTATCCAGCGGGGGGGAAACGCTCTATAAATCTATACTTATTAAGAGAAACTAGGGTGATGATCAAATCTGTAGTGGGCCAATACAGCCATCAATTCAATCCCACACACCCAAATCAGCTCTTCAACCGCCAACCCCCCGCCTTTCCCTTTCACCTCTCCACCTTCTTCCCCAGACCCACTCCACCACCACCAACGGCACCAGTACGGCCGTGAGCCCCGCAAGCATACCAAAAGTCAATCTCGCCCCAAGCTTGCCCAAAAGGATGTCAACTACAGCTACTCCGGCTGCACCGACTGAACAGCGTGCGAGATTGTTGACCGCCGTCGCAGAGGCAGACCGGTCAGGATACAGATCCACAAGCAGGGTAGAATTCGAGCTGAAGATTGAAGTGGCTGTGTACGCAACTGAAAACAGAAAATCGATCGTCAGCGAGGCATCTCGTCACCTTCCAGAGATACAAGCTAATCACACTCACTGAAAAATTGCAGTACTAGTGGTACGGCCAGGGAAGCTGACAGCGAAAAGCCATACCCGGCCGTTGAGGCGCAGAAGATGGCGATGTGCCACCACATACTTCGCAGACGGGCGCGCTCGATCGGGAAATCTCGCAGGGATCCACGCGCTGCTTTGACGCCTATCTCTACGGATGATGGAACGTTGTTATTGCGGCGGTATTGGGCTTCCACGATACGGAAGTCGCGATCAAGGATCAGGCCGGTGATATAGGAGCCCATGACGCACCCGAAGCCTGATATACATGATTAGCCGTTACACAGGGCATTCGATAATCGAAGGGCGTCTTGTGACTGACCATTTGGTAAATATGCAAACCCAACGGTCATGTCATTAAGATGGTATCTCGACTGGAACAAACGCGTTGTACTTGCAGTGACCATACTCCAAACAGCATAGACCACGCTGCCAAAAAGCAGTGTAACAAAGACATCTTTCTCACACAACATCCTCACCGGCGACACAAGCATTGCCCTCCATGACAGTTTCTTCCTGTGCAAATCCTGGGGATTGAGCTCCAATACCGGTTCGGGCAATCCAATGATCCGGTATGTCAATGGCCGGTGCCATCCATGGAGAGCTATGGAGCCATTACCCGCAAGATTACGAAGAGTCTCTGGGAGAAGAACAACGATGGTGGTCAGCGCTATGGAGCCGAGGATGAAGAGAAAATAGAAGATTGAGCGAAAGCCGAGGTATTGAGTGAGTATACCACCGAATGAGGGACCAATGGCTTGACCCAGCATTCGGACTAGGGTTGTGTCAGCTTCATGTATCGACGACTTGAGACCTATTGGCCGGCCACTTACTTCCACCAAAGACGCCTATCAGTCCACCTCGTTCCCCAGGCGTTGTGATATCTGCAATAACACCCGCGCCTATGCTCTGTCAGTTCCAAACACAGAGTATTGAAGAGAACGACCATACCAATCGAGATAGTAGCGGAGCTACCGATTGCTTGTATAGCGCGGAAAGCCATTAGTGCGGACAAGTTGGGCGAGAGGGCTAGCCCAATGTTGGAAGCTAGATACACAATGAAAGTGCCAATGAAGACAGGTCGACGGCCCACGGTGTCAGCCCATGATCCCCAAAAAGAGGGTGCGATGCCTTGGAAGATCATGTAGATGGTGATGGTCAGAGCAACCTTAGCATCGGGCTCGGAAAATTGCTGCACCCATATCAAAATCTGGCCGCTTTTCTCTTGAAAAAAAGATTGAAGGGGGCTTGCTTACCCTTGCAATGCTTCCGAGTGCGGGAAAGTAGATATTGGAAGAGAGGGGTGAAAAGAAGCCCGCGAACGAAACAATATAGACCACATATCGTTTGTGTTTCGACTCGAAGATGTGGTGCGGTGTCTCTGGAAGAGTAATCTGTCTGCATAGCGGGATTCTCGATGCTGCGATCGACGATGGGATGGTGAGGATATTGCTATTATCTGTACCTCGCCGAATGTGGGTATCCTCGTCGTGGACTGGTGTGTAAGAGGTCAGTTGTGACCGCAATGGCTTCTCTGTTTTGTTCAGCAAGGGCGTCCACGCTTGATCGTGACGATGGTCCCATGAATTTAGCTCAAGCCCCTCGACAGAGGTCCATCTCCTGAAAAGCCTGGCGCTCATCACGAAGTGCAGATACGTAATTGCTAATAGCTATAGAGCGCTTCCCTTTCTCTTGGCTATTGAGCTCCATGATGAGCATGGAGGAATTGTCTTATGTGCAAGTTGTGATTCCCGACCTGAAATTTACCTTTGCCAAGCTGCCACGCGTCTTGTCTTTTGCGATAAGATGCCTCTAGTAACGCTCTATTCGGGGGTTCCGCATGGACACTGTGCAAAACCTCCTTGCTGTTTGGTGTGCTGCCAAGCAAGTGCGCATATAATAATGCGGACCCTCGGCCGATGTGTCCTCGGCCGAGCGTATTTGGTGCTTCTCGAATACCAGCCGTACCTCACCGCCAGGTAGGTGGCCAAATCTAGGAGCTCCTTAGCAGGGGATCAGGTACTCGCCACAACCCCTGACAGGCAATGGGACCGGCGAATACCGAGAAGATATCGTCGATCTTAATTTACTAGAAGGACAGACCAACATCGCATCTCCAGGTCTCAACATGGTTGATGCTGTGATTTCGATTGGTCGTGGAGTTAAAAAAATTGCCAGCGCTATCACTAGACCCCTCTCATATCTGCAGCTAGAGATTTGTTGATTCAGGATCCCCGAAGATAACACTGGTCTGCATGGTAAAGTCGTTGGGACGGTGTCCACGGGATATGAGGGACGGGACGCTTCCGGTGGTATACAAATGCTAGCTAGCATTCATTGGATCGACTTGAGTACACGTCATGAGATCGGTGTATTTCCAGCTTCGAGAACACTCCGCCTGCTTATCCCAAAGCTTATCCTGGACGCAGAAACGGTGCTCTGACTTCCTCCTGACGCTGTACAATGATTATGCGTGCGCCCGATGCATTCGGAGTAGACACGTTGGCGTCGACAAACATGGTCGTGACAGAATGATAAGTTGACGGCCGTTGACGACTCCGTCTGATCTGCAGTTAGAAGTCCGATCCACTCAACGGTGGCGATTCCTCGCTCCTCTGAGCATCAAGGAGGAGATAAGCTTGAAATCAACATGCCCTTTTGCTCCTTAGACAGCCCAAAAAACGTGAATCTTCACCCTGTCAACTATGTTGCAGCAAGGACCTACACCCTCCCAAGCTCTAGCCCATAGAGCAATACTATCACCCTCTTTGAGACTGCTTATAAAACCCCTCACAATGTCGCTTGAGAGGAAGCGCTCTTTCTCGTCAGAAAGAGGGGTTGTGTCATCGTACCTATAGGCGACAAGAAATTTCCGATTTTGCGCAGTCCGATTCTTAGTCACTGGAAAGGCTTGAGAAAGAACGGGATTAGTAGAGGACAGCTGACGTGGCTGGAAGGTGTACTGCAGGACTTTTTCCTTTGGATTCAAAGTATTCCGGTGATTACCTTTCGTAGTTGCTGCTTCCGTAGTCCAATGTAGAGGTTCCCGGGCGGATATTCGCGTCCCTTGCGGTAGCTTGCATCTATCAACGCTTGCTTCGAACGATGTTCTTGGATTGTGTCTGAATCCCGCAGCAGCCAAGTGGTCTGTGGGTCTCTCTTCCCGGCTAAGAATCTCAAAGAGAATGGCACGAGCTGGACGTTTTCCACGTGGCGGTAACCAGTCAAGCATTCCGTCTGCTCCTTTCCTTGTCCTTTTCCTTGAAGGCGTGAGCAATGATCGCACATAGCCCTTTCTCGGGTCGTCACTCTGCACGCACCGCAATCCCAGTGGAGGCGTACGCAAAATGAAGCCCTTTTCCCGCCATTCCCGTCTCATTTCCGGGGTGCTCGAGCGATTATGCCACTGAGTCTTGGGGCCTCTTCCGTAGCTCCCGTAGCGCATGTGGTCATGATATACACGCGTAGTCATGTCAAGAGTTGAAGACGTGTGAGGCCAGTATTCAGCTTGATCGATGATGATGTCGATGACCTCAGTCGGGAGTAGCGCAGAAAGAAAGTCTCGTACTCTAGCTACATCGAGCATCGTAGGACAACGTCGTACATCGAAGTAAGGCGGATGGTCCATACCAGGGTAGAGATCAAGATTACTTATAGGGCTCAAAAACGTGAAGGCTTCTGTATCGTCTTTATCCATGTATAGCTCCAGCGGCTTAGGCGGCGTTTTTGCCTTCTGACCGAACATCTTGCCTTTTCGGTGGAAAGAAGCAAAACGTTATCACTCTCGTATTAATTGAGGGAAGAAAGAGCTTTGAAATGGGGCTGAATGAACCAGTACATAGCCGTCTGGATGGACATCAAACGGGAGCACCCACCCCCGAGGCTAAGAAGATATGGCAGTGATTTGACTGTCTCATCCTCGATCTCGTTCTATCAGAAAGCAGCTTATGTTACTTGAGAAATTGGGTCAGACAGGGCAGATTTTATGGGCGCGCCTCTCAAAGTACTAATTCAATCTTTATTCTGAAAGTGACCTTTGTGAATGCCTGCGGTGCAACAGGCAATGTGAATCCCCTCACGAATCGACATAGCTCATGCAAAAGACGAAACATGGCAGCACGGCTGACACATAGCAAGTGGACGAAGAAAATCCTTTGACACCTCAATTAGCTTTTTGTGTAGCCAATGGTGATTGCTGAAGCATTGCCGATCCCTAATGTGAGTGTTGTGGCAAAAACGGGGAAATTAGGAACCCCATAAGCGCCAAGCGCGCGCTTTTTCTTCCAATCCAAACGGAGGAAAAAAGGCAAAGCTCATTCAAATTGCCCCTTTTGTTCTCAAACAGAGGACGATGTCCTTTATCTTCTGCGAGTCTATTATTAAATGAAAGGGTTGGAGCTTCGGAAAATCCGTCATGAAGCGGGGATGACTCTTGACTTTCGTTGACTTAAGTGGCGGTAACTATATGTTTCTAGTCTCCATAGAAGCTATGTAATCGGGTCTACTTTTGGTCAAGGCTAGCATTGAAACTCGGAGTTGGTGTGCTCATATGGGATACCCGGTCTATTTGGGGCGTGCGCAGCCAGCCGGTAAATTTGAACGCCATACTAGATATTTCAGAGGCACTCAGGTTGCCAAAGGATCATTTGCAAAAGTCGAATGACATTCACATGAATGATGTCTCTCTCGAACTTTGGTACAACAGAAAGCTTTGCGTCAAAACCCAGTCTGTCATTAAGTCTTTAAAGCTTCATTATGTAATTCAAAATTACTATGAAGGTCGACGGAAGTAGGGAGTGCGAATCAGGTAGTGAAAGCTGCGAAGGCTCACTCAGCTTTGCCGACTGTTGTTGAAATACGTGGAGAAGTTGAGGTCTCATAGGTGTGGAATTGATTGATTGAGTTGGTTACATGGAGAAGAAAGAGAAGGGTCAGGGGATGCCAAGACGCTAAGCCGCTTCAGGTCATCCACCAATAAAACTGGGAATACTTGGGAGCATAGGGCTGAATTCCAACAACTGTCCTAGGACTTATATTGACAGCGAAGGCGGCGGTCTTTGTTGTGGCTACCAAATGACTACCAAAGGCTGCTGGACTTCTAAACAACGTCTTGGCGGGGTAGAGTGAGCCGTGCATCTAACCCCACGCTTCCGATAGCTTCACTACAACTAGTCCATGCATTCTAGTCGTGAGCTGGCCGAGGTGACCGCTAATTCCGCTCTGTGGGCGAAGGATTCATAAGAAGCTAGATGATTGACTCTTACGTCAAGGCGTAGGAAGGCTCTCGCATAGTGATAACAATGCATTGCATGAACAATTCAAGATGATGGCGTAGGCCATTTGAGTTATGTCGAGTCCTCTATGTACCACACCACCTCCCTGAAAGACCCTTTGGCTCAGGACACCAGTAATCCGGCAAACAAATCCAGTTCCTCAAAACAGCCACATGTGCCGCCATCGCCTTCACTCACAGCTTCGATCGAAACATGGATTCTTTTGACTTTATCATCGTTGGAGGTAAGCTCGCTCCTAGGACTGATTTTGATCCCCCGCAACAGCTCGACTGACTAGCTTCTGGTAGCCGGCGCTTCCGGCTGTCTACTGGCATCACGTGTCGCGCATTCTTTGAAAGACTACAGAATTCTCCTCATCGACGCAGGAGGCAAGAACACAGATATCAGACTCAAAAGCTATGGCGAGAGATATTCGACATTGATGACCCCAGGCTACAATTGGGGTTTTAAGACGTTGCCTCAACCGCAGCTTGCAGGCAGGACAATCGATTGTAGTAGAGGCAAAGGATTAGGAGGCAGCACTGCCATTAATTTCTGCGTTTATACTAGGGGCTCGAGCGCCGACTATGACAAATGGGCAGAGCTCATTGGAGATGACATCTGGCGTTGGGGAAATTCTTGTGAACGCTTCAATAGAGTATGTGCTGGGTCCAAAGATATATACATGAAGTCCTCGATTGGTGCTTAACATCTCTTCTAGATTGAGCGATTCCACTACCCTTCAAGCAATTACAAGCAGTTCATGGGCATCTCCGCCTCTGCGCATGGCTTCGATGGGTATGTAGAATGTTAGTTTCATCGTGATCTGACATTGACCATTGCAAGGTCAGTCGATGTAGGCCTTACGGAACATTGGGACCCTAGTTTTGGAGAGTTTCTTGAGAAGCTTCACCAATTTTACCCTAAAAACCTTGATCACAATTCAGGCAATCCTCTAGGTGTCAGCGTTTGCCAAGTGAGTGCTACGAACGGTCATAGAACAACTGCATCGGAAGCATACCTCTCGACTACTCCCACGAATCTCACTGTGATGACTGACACCACTGCGGCAAGAATCCTCTGCGAAGGACAGAAAGCTGTTGGCATTGAGGTGCCGGGAAGAAGGAGTCAGCTAAAGCCCTGTGCTATTGATATGACGATCCAGAGTAGCTTACCTGACATTAGTCTATGCTCGAAAAGAGGTCATCCTCTCCGCCGGGGCGATAAATTCGCCGAAGTTGCTGCTCCTCTCTGGTATTGGGCCTAGAGACGATCTCCAAGCCCACGGTATCCCAATCGTTCTAGAGGTATACAGCCCTTTCTAAGTCAAGTACAACCTATTTTGAGTCGCGAAAGATATGCTGGATAGGAGCATGCGCGGGTTTTCCTCGCTACTTCGCATCCATTCCTACGAGTTTTACTAACTTCCGGATGATTTAGTGTGCAGGCGTCGGCAAAAATTGCTACGACCGACTGTATGTTAAATTAGTAGCAGCGCAAAAGCCAGGAGCTCATAATAGATCATCGTACATTATGTCGCCAACTGTACAAGAGGAGGCGCGAAAACAGTGGGCAATCGATCAAAATGGTCCGCTTTCTATCTACAATCTTCCGCAGCTGATAAGTTACTTCAAGAGCGACAACGTCTTAGGCTCAAGTGAATTTGAGGAGCTTGACACTCAGCACCAAAAGGCCTTAAAGGCCAAAGCTAAGCCCTCGTATGAGATTTTCTCGGTAAGTCTCATCTCTCATCGTGATCCTGCAGTAAAGCGAAATATTTCATTACGATTAGGGCTCAACGCTAGATTACATGTTTATATCGCTGACCTCGTAGACTTGTATGAGATAATTGCTGCAAAAATCCTTGCCGGGGAAGATTTGCCCAGCGGAGAGAGAGGGTTCTACTTTTCGGAGACCGGTCACCACAGCTGGAAAAACTTATCCCAAGGGGTGGGAGATGTCCTGTCAAAACTATGCATAGCCGAGACTAAGGAGGCCAAGAGCATGAGCCTTGAGATTGCGGCAACGGGATTCGCGGTAGGAGATAAAGTTTTGGCCGAGATAGGCTTTACAAGTAAGTACATCATGCGTACAACTCTTTATATCTCAGACACTGATGCTGATCTACACGCAACAGCTCAAGGACTAAGTCAGAACGTAGTCGACGTCTTGGTTGGAGACCCCGGAGGGATAAGACCGATTTGAAAGTCATTATCAGGCTGAAGTGGAAGAAGTCATGAATGAAAACGAATATTGAAGCCAAAAATCGACCTAGGAGATACGATCTCAGAGAAAGGACACCAATATTGCAGACTAGCAGACAGGAATGAAGCCAAGCCAATTTATCACCACCTAAACGAGAAACGCGGTGTTCACTTGACAAGCTCGCTCAAGGAATGAAGCGAGCAACTCTAGTGTCTTATTGCTGTACCTAGCACTCCACATGCAGATTGCTAAAGTCACGGGTAGAAAAGCCTATCATCACAAAGTGGACATGTTGATTCCTTTGTTGACATTATACGCCAGAAACATCAAGATTGCAGCGCATGAAGCAAACAAAGAGCAACTGTCGTTGTGTTGATTCAACCCCAACATACTGAGAACACATATACAGTATTGCATTATAGAAATTTCGTCTTCAAACATGTGTCATAAGCTATAAATCCGCCTGCTGCGTCTCATCTCCTATTTTCTATATCCAAGAAACCCAAGGGCAAAAGACAACCTGGACGTGAGGAGAGGCCAAGAAGCGTACAAGATCATACCGGGAAGCATCGAAAGCATCGATCATCAACGATCTCAATCCGTGAGCATCCAAACGCCGTCGACATCATGGCAAGCCAGAATCCAACTTCAGGACAACGTCTTATCTCACGGGTCGCACCGATTTTTGAGGTTCTGATGGACCTCATTCTCAGCTTGATAGGGTATGTGGTACTTATTAGTGTGCTATTTGCCCCTGTCTACTACAGTCTGTGGACCTTCTACTTCTCCACATGGGATCGCCCTAGCGTCGTCGAAGCGGACGCTCTATACCGGAAAGTAGCTTGGGGGTGTGCCCTTGTGCCTTGGATTGCAAGATTCCTACTCCGATGGCGGAGACATCTTAGATGCATGCTTGGAAGTCTTTGGCATTATCTGAGGCATTTCCTTCTTTGGCTGTCGCCGCTATCAACAGAACCATACAAAGCCTGTCCTTGTTGTCCAATGGTCACAAGCGAGAAGCCTAGATACGAGGAGCGCAGATGCGTGAAAGAGGAACGTGGAGATGTGTACTCGGACCAACGGAGCTTTGGGGTCTTCCTCTGACGAGGGAGGCAAAATGACGAAATTTGCCCCGTGATGGAGTTAGAAGTTTATACCGTGGAGAAAGTCATGATCAAGGATTTCAAGGGCGTAGGGAGACATCTGGATCGTTAGGTCTTGAAGTCTAAGCGGAAATCAACGAGAATAGCTCGGTATGTTGATGGGGAGGCAATCTGATCTTCAAGATTACTGTAGTGTTAGCGCCTCTCTCGATGCTTTCACGACGAGATTTGATTAGGCATGATAACCGCCAATGTATTGATCCCACCACTGAGAATGTCCTCTCCTGTCACGTGACCTTGCATTATGATTTCGTTTCCAAAAAGCAAGGCCCAGGCCCAGATCATACGCCACACAGCAGCATGATACCACTCTTCTTACATGCAATGTAGTAAGGGCTAGCACCTGAAAGAATCTTGTGGCAGTCTCATTTTGCATGCTGAATCGAAATACCATTTTTGCTGTGCTTACCAGATGCAGAAATTGGCAAAATTTTGAGACCAACCGAATCGCGCGCCCATACACCCACCAAGTCCTTTGGCTTGAACCTTTTAGGCCTGCTACAGCTGCTGCGCCGTTGTCTTCGCAGACATTGCCGTTCCAATTCGTATGTCTTCTGGCAATTTTTGCAGTAGATCCCACTGATTAGTGATTGGCACAAAGTTGTATCGCATTGTGGCGTCAGCCTTTGGGCGACGACATCAGAATTGCTCTGAGCTATTGGTTGGATCATCCGGGTACGATTGACACGCGGACCATGCTCGAAGACGGGAGCTTGAAA
>JAABUI010002493.1_pt1 | contig 10126 bp, 11 predicted proteins | sample 5559111 | NCBI WGS metagenome assembly JAABUI01 (sample SAMN10711870, study PRJNA513365) | rock metagenome | isolation source: Antarctica rocks | place: Antarctica: Victoria Land, Buttleship Promontory
TTGCAATCAGATGATGTTGCATTGCCATGCAGTCTGAGGCCACCCTTACAAACATTACTTTGTGCTATGCAGCCACTGTTGTTAGGGTGACACAACGTAGAGGAGGTCCCCAAACGTTGTTCTACAAGGTGGCAGACATTACAGTGCACTCATCATATGATGCCTTCAAAGTCGTTTGCGGCTGGCAATAGAGTAAACCCAACAGCACCATTGCAGCTTGCAAGATGTCACGGTGTGCTGAGGTACCTTGGCATCCTGTGCATTGATGGTACCAATGGAACAGTGCTTGAGCACAAGCTTGAGCACCGCAACATTATACCAGTCGTATGCTGCGACTGCAGCCAGGTGCACAGGTGTCCTGCCCTAGAACACAATAGTGCTTGTTTTGATTTGTTGCCAAGCAGCAAAGTGCATGCGTGTAGAGCAAAACTGAGGTTTACCAATGCACGACCAAGATACTTTGTATATAGGCAAGGCTGCACGACGCTAGACCATGCTTGAGTCGCAACTTTTGGGGGGAATTTCACATGACTGTCTTTTGCATTGGTATTGGCACCAGACAATAGCAGTGCAGCCACGATGGCCTCTGCATCGTGACCATCATAATAACCACCCCATGGTTTAAAGAAGACCAGATGCAGAGGTGTAATCCCCTGCAGCAGTATGCCACTGCTCTTAGTCCCTAGGCTGATGCTTGAAATCCAAGCACACTTTCACACATGCTATGGATGCAAGATGCCGAGATTTAGACACAAGACAGTCAGTAGATGCGGATAAACTGGGACAAGTCCAGATCAGTGTCAAGTTTTGCACGGGTTCAGCTTGTTAACCTGGCTTGAGGCTGCATTGCAGTCAGTGTTCTGGGCTAGCAGCTTCTGCACTTCTAGCAGATCATTGTCGTACACAGCAGCATGCAAAGGTGTAAAGTCCTGCGTGCAAAGTCATCGCACGTAACAACACGGCTGCGGCTTTGCTCTGCCAGACACATTAAGGTCTCAGGTCGTGGATGTAGAAACGTGTGTCACACGACACAAGTTGTTGAGCCTGCCGTTGCAGCTTGCAAAAGTCGCAGATTGCTGATGCGCTTTTGCAGATAGAGCTTGAACCGCCAACTTTGAAGGATTTCCAACCTTGGACATGCAAACGCATTCGCCTCTTGCACAAGCGGAACATGGCACCTGTACCAACATTGGCTAGTCTGCCTTTGGTCTTGCAGTTGGATTGCAGGATGTAACATCAGCACATGCTGCGGTGCATGTACAGCTGGCATCATAAGTCTGCTTACACACATTTGCATTTCTGTGGCCTTGAACATTGTTGAGCAGACATGGTCATCTGGGTCAGGATTTGCAGCAGAGACAGCAACCTGTGACTCAGGCCATCCAGGTCTGGTGTCAGGGTCTGCATCATTGCAGCCAACCACGGCACAACAGCCAACAGAGGACACAGTAGCGCCCCTCAATACAGAACAGCACAGATCTTCAACAGCTGTGCATCCAAGCAAGAGCGACACAGAAATGTATGCAGTGTATGATAGGTTGAAGACTACACTGCCTGCTGAGCTTGCAAGCACTGCAGAGAGTCCTGAAGGGGTATGCCCTCCCTGACTGTTAGGCAATGTGCTGTGAATTTGCCTCCCTTCACCACTGCATGACATGTAGCATTGTGATGCATGTGTTGCTGCTTTGTTTGGTCACACTGTCTGGCCCAGCAATCGTCTTCGACAGTTCTTGTTCAACCACATGCGTGACCCCATATGGGTGTATTGCAGTCAGCTCTATGGTTATGCTTGGTAGGTACACGTACAATGATTTTGTAAGATTGGCCATCTTGGTATACCAATGTGTTGTATGACCGCAGGGCAGTAGGAAACGCAAGGACCCAGCTGGAGGACAGAGCGGCCAACCTAAGAATACTGAAACGGTGAATTGACCCAACAATGCACAGCAGCTGACTAGCCACTGCTTTCTGTGCTGTTTAGTGTGCCTTTGGACAGCGCTGTTTGGAAGCATGCCAAGTGCACTTTGCATACAATGTTTCATTAATGTTATTTGCAACCTTGCATATGCTCATCAGACAATGACAGCTCAACAAGTGTTACCACTGTACAACTTATATCATATACTTATTCTTAAAGGCTGGCACCTTGTGTATGTACTGTCGAACTCGTCATGCTTCATTGCATGCAATCACCAGGCATGCACTTGCGCATTGACGTCTGGCGCATGCATGCACTGCCTTTGCAAAGCGGGCTATGAATGTTTGTAGGCTACTGGTAAGGAGAAGCATCCAGCTGGAGAGCATGCAAATGAGCTCATCACAGAGGCTGCTCTGGTGACTTACACATTGAAAGACCTCACAAGTCTGATGAGTGCAATGTTGCACTTTTGCACCACCCTGTACAATTGCTGTCACAAAGGTTCACATTCATGTTGACATGCTTTATTGGTGTGTGTGCTGCCTTGCCCACCTCCATTCACAACATCCATTGCCAAGATCACACTGTGCCGTCACTTGTGTTCCCTGCATCACACAACTCGATGCAATGTTGCTCAGTCACATGGCACGAGCTTTCTTGGTGCGCAAAAAGTAAGTGCAATGTTGACAGCCAAGCCTGTTTGCAGAACGCAAGCGTCCATGTCAGTGACGAGGAGGCAGACATGATCAGGCCTGGGCGCAGTGCGAGGGGATCCTAAAGAAGCACCCAGGGGCCAGTTGACAGCAAGGAGGATGTCACAGGGAATATGACACAAGTTGACACCATGCATGGTAGGAAGGCAGCTGCTGATGCGCAGGCCAATGCACCTTCCCAGCCAGTAACAAAGGGACGAAGAGGCCGCCCACGTAAGGGCCAGCGCTAGACACTACAGTTGCAGCTCTCCGAAAGCAAGATGCCTGACTCCTGAGAGCAGCTGCTAATATGCTGTCACTGCTTTTAGGTGCTATCTATGGATTTGCTGCAGTGCCGGTTATTCAAGCTTCACTGGCAGCTAAGTTTGGGAAGTGAACGAGAAGTTCAGAAGCTTCTCAACTTTGTCTGTTGTGGGGTTAAGAATGCTGAGCTAGTTCCGTTCATATCTCGCACAATTCCGTACAGTGATCCGCTACATAGGAACCGTACTAAAGTCGTCCATGAACAGTATAGGACTAGTCCCTTAGCGTGCCTGAACAGCTCGCGCCCACCTAAACACTTCCGTTTTGAATCTTATCTTGTAACGGAAAGACTTGAGCTTTTCCTGTAAAGTTCTCAAATGCAGTGGGACGTTCCTTAATTGTTCTTGGTCCGTTCTCATCAGCCTTCTAAAGTGCAGCTTCATAATATCCCAAGTCCTTCCATAATCGCTGCTGTCTTCTTCTTAAACTGAACTGCGTGTATTCCTGTATGGTCTTCCTTTATTGATCCTAAATGCCTTTTGAGAATATATACGGGGGTATCGAATGCGTATAGAATTCCCATGACATTCCTTTGTCACAGTGTAAAAGGATTTCTATCACCCACATAGGAACGGTGTTAAAGGAAGCTTCCTAAAACAACCTTCTTAAAAGATTATGGTAAAATTCTCAAGATGGTCTGAAAGCCTTCTCAAAACTGAGATCATAAGAAAAGATTAAGAATTTTATGGAATTTTCTATTGTGGCAGTGCTGGGCCTGCTTTGCATGGCATACTCTGTCTATCTATACCAGCCGCTTTATGGTATACTCTCAGAAGAAAGAGTACAGCAGCACAGCACAGCACAGCACATTATGGCACATCACGATTGATCACAATCATCACGGAACTATCACGCAATTTCAGGGCAACACACTATGCCACAGCACAACACAACGCAGTGTGGCGCAGCGCCACGCAACACAGCATAGCACAGCAGCTATGGCACGGCACTGCGCAAAGCACCAGTGCATAGCACAACACAGCCAGCATCACTTCCAGGGCAATTCACAGTGACCACTGCAGATTAGTTGGTGATGGTGTGCACAAGTGAGGCTGGTGCAGTACGACATATGTATGCATCTTGCTTATTGTCAGGAAGCTTTGTAGCGGCGGCAGGACGACATGCTTTTAACCCAACCGATGAGTAGGTGAGCAATGCCTTTCCAGCGTGAATTGTTGTCGCACATGTATTTTAACACACTCTGCAAGCACCCCATATGGACTGAGTTGCATGGAAGACAGCTTAAGCACGGCGCTGTCCTCAAACACATCCACAGCTCAACCACAATATATATCGCCGTGCCAAGTAGTGCTACAAAAATTTGGCAGCGCCACTCACAAGTGCACATCAATACACATTACAGAAGGCGTTGCACAAACATTGGGCCTAAGTGAAAGTGGTTGCTAGCCAGCGCTGCGCTGCATTGTTGTGAAATGGGTACAGTAAAAGCTGACCTGATCAAAATTCTTCCTAAAATCATGTGTCTCAAGAAGCAAGACAGGAAGACAGCAATAAGCCCTTGCATTGCATCAAATATCAGTCTGCGCTTTGTCCTGGTGCAAATGCAATGACAAGCCACATGCATGGAACTTTGTTTGAGATAAATGCACTGCTGCTATGATTAGGTTGAACAGGGCTTCACATTGGCATGCTATACCTATGCACGCCTGTTTGGCATGCAGCAACGAAATTATCAGTTTCTAGATCCCTGTCTCTGGGCTGCCGCCTTAGGAGGCTCACGTCATGATCGCTGAAAAGCATAAACGTTTCTTTTCTTTTTCTAGATCCCTGTATGCAGCTTGTCTGTGCTGCTGCTCACTCATACAGAACTACTGCAGTACCTGTGCCAAGGCCTGCCAAATGCACGCCATGTTAATCACCTTTGTCCAATTGTTTTGTGAAGCTGCCAGATCCTGATCAGCAAGGACTCTCTTGGCGTTTGCAATTCAGCTAGCAGCCTTCTTAGTGTTCCTATCTGTCATTTACAAACAGTCGTAGTGTCGATCTTTACTCCATCTTCACTCTATCTTTGGCAAAAACACAAGTGAAATTGGCCAGGCCTGCCGCAAATGCAAGACAGATGACCTTGCCTGTCAGCATTGAGGGCGGCCTGATATGCATTTATTACTGAACTGTGCATTTGCTCACCTATGCGCACAAATCTATCTTGGCTTCTTCCTCCCTTGTGCCTGCAACCCTGTAAAAGGATGTGCCTGTTCAAACAGCTCTGATGACTTTGACTGCAGCTGCCACATGATGCTTTTGGAGGGAAGCGCTCTCCACTGCAGCGCCTGGAGTATGCCTGAAGGGTTAGCATGTGCTACACCAGCATCTCAAGGTAGAGACTGGCGTCTGGCATGGCCTGCAGCAGGTTGCAGATGGGCACTAAACATGGCTGTCAATGCCCAAAACTGTTGCAGGACTGCTGCAGCAGCAGTTTGTGGGGGCAGCAGGCGCTTTGTGCTTTGAACCAGGGACACAAGCACTGATGACATGCAGCAAGAACCCTTTGACCACAGCAGGGCACTGGTTGAGTGAGGGCCAGAATGTGCAGCACACTTTTGGCGGGAAAAGTCAGATTCAACATTTCCATTTATATTCCCAGTTACACTCATGACTAAAGGCTATGCAGCCAGACATCAGCAGTCCCAGCCTCCTGGATGATGAAAGGCCACCGGTGTGACTCCAGACTGCTTGAGCAAAAGTGCAAAGCAAAAAAACTTTTGGGCGGGAAAACTGCCTTTTCTGATAAGTAAGACTTGTAGATCAGCGGTTTTCGGGATATGTCATGCAGAGGCATTACATGCAAAGACATAGGATGCACAATGCAGCCCAGCTGTCTGAGATGCCAAGATTCTACTTGAAAGCAGATGTTTCACTCTGCAGTGGCCTTCAGTCACCAGTAGGAAGTGCACACAAAAGGGAGTTCTTGCATCCTAGCCTTGCCTCACTGGGAGATGGCCTGCCAAGCAGAGCCGGCTCCCAGCGAGATGAAGCTAAGAGGCAAGCTTCAGCTGTGACTAGGAGTTGAACCTAGGACCTAAGCGATCTGATCACACCTAATCAGAGCTGAACTAATGATGTAAACTAATTAAATTGACATAGCTATGAAGTCTAGCTGTGTTGCACACTCTCTTCATTGGTCCTGTAAAGCTGGAAGCCTGCTGGCAACATTGCAGTTGGCAAGATGCCATCAATATGTGATCTGATGCAGACATTGCCTCAGTGGTTATTCTTCTCACGCCAAATTTGATGTGTCTTGCTTGACTCCATCTCCCGCCAGAAGCATGCCGCCGCGCGCTTGCTTCAGCTCCGCCTTCTTCCTGCCATCTGGCACCCCATACCAAGCTGCCTTGATCATACCTGCTCAGCTGATGTTAGTGTTCTCCTTCTCTTCTTCCTGCATTAGCATAGACACAAAGATTGCTGTTGGCAAGGGGTAGCGTTGCAGATTTACATTCTCAAGGGTGAGCACAGCTGGAGGATGGGCAATCATGCAAAGATACCTTGAGCCTGCTTGGCAGTCAGGTAACCAACCCCAGGGTTCCAGATGGCTTGGCAGAAGGGCACACTGAACATTTTAAGATGTGGTGGGAAACTCACCCAATTCGTTCTTGTGATTAGTGTCATTGACATAGGCATCATCAGGCGACAGCTTGCTGATCAAGTTCTGCAGAAGGTTGTCACGCGGATAGGTTTCCATGGGTGGCAGCCAAGCTGTGTCTGGTGCCAGATTGCTGATGCTTGTCTCACCCAGATGTGATGCCAGAAGCATGTAGTGTGCCACTTGCATCCTGGCCTTGCTTCACTGGGAGATGGCCTGCCAATTGCAAGCAGAGCCGGCTCCCAGCGAGATGAAGCTAAGAGGCAAGCTCCAGCAGTGAAGCTATGTTGAAAACATAGCCTTGGCCATGCTATGAACCCTGCACCTAGGACTGGAAGCCAGGTGAGCATTTTCTGACCAAGGCAATACCTGTGATGCCATTGAAGTGAAATTGCCTGTTTACGTCAACAAAATTTGGATGCTGTCCACAGTCTCACTGTCACTCACTGGATCACCAAGCAGAGAGGTGTTGCTCGCCACCTGACAGCTCAGACTTGGTCCTTGAAAGACCTGGTGTGTGATGTGGGGCTGAAGAATACCTGCTGCTCACTCGCAGGCAAAGCTGAGAAGGAGCGCCTGATGTGGTTGTTCTTAACTGTGCCCGCAAGTGGGCAACAGGCTTTTTCCAGCCTGGGAAATCGACGCTGTTGCGCCCATCAAAAGCTGCACTGTGCGGGGCCTGCAGATATCTGTATAATATATATTGCAATATTAATCAGACTAACATTATACTGTGTAGCTGCAGCTCAGCTTAGCTTGGGCTCATTGACTGAGCTCTGAACGCAACTTGGGCACTGCTGACAAACAATGTGGTTTTTTCAGCACCACATCATTTGTGTGACTTGGAGTTGTAGACAAGTTGTTTTGTAAGTACCAACTGTAGTAGCTTTCGCCCAAGGTAGGCTTGTTGGGACATGTATATGTTCTGGGACAGCTGATGACAGGCATGCATGGTTTTTTCCACAACACCTGCTGCTCTCCGACAAGCCTTAGTGCAAGGCAGCTGTTGGGATGCTTGCCAGGGGCATCGCCATGAAGGTGGACAAGAACTAATGACTCACACACTTTTGCAAGCAAGGTCTGCAGGAATTGCCTTCACAAGTATCAAAGCGCGCCTTGGTGCAGTGAGACATGACCTGACTGTGCTGAGATGTCATGAGACCTGTCAGCCAAACTATCTTGCCATACGTCTAACAGAAGTCCTGACATCTTAACACAATCAGATCAAGTCTCATCACGTCAAGGCATGCTTTGGGCAGACCAAGGCAAATGTGCACGAATGACCGGATGCCAGCTGTGATGCAAGTATAGCACCCAGAGAATGTTTCACAAGCAGCATACCACCTGAAACCATCCAGCCTGACTGATGACTCTGCGGCAGATTTTGACTACCCACCTGAATCGTGCACAGACAAAGGCCGCTCCCGCGTTTGGCCACAGCCTACATGTAGTACTGCACTGTAGTCTTCTAAGAGGACAAAACAGGGCATGCTCTCCGTATTGTTGTATAGCTAGAGTGTGATTAGCGCCCTGGTGTTGTTCAACATTAGCGCCCTGGTGGTGTTCAACACAACTGCATTTGCAAACACAAGCTGCAGTTGTCTTTGTAAGGGACAGCTGGAGAAGCATATGACGATCAAACTCCTGACTAGTGCAACACAAGCCAGGAGCGCGGCTACAGTGCAATGTGCCACAAGGTCATCAATGCACTTGACAGGGCGGTCATCACCACTACGGTATGACACAAAAACAAAATATTGTACTGAGTATGACACATAAGGATACATTGCATTGCAGCCGGGCCGCTTCAATGTGTTTCAAAGCAAGCTATGACTGACAGCACACCATGAAGCACATTGCAGGCAATGCTACACAGCGCAATCTCAGTGAAGCCTGCGAGGCGCTGTCAGCCAAAATGACTACAGTCTGGAGATATGAGGTGAGAGAAGTAGACATTCAAGGTGTGTTGATGTGTCACTGGTAGATGAATGCTGCTGAGAGCTCTTGGAGAGCAGTTGGCAGACTTGAGATGTCTTGCGGTGGGATGCAAAAGCAAGCAACGCTGCCATCCAGAAGAGGGCGCAAGTTGATTTCTTTGATACTGTAGGCTAGTGGGTGAACAGTGTCAGCAAACCGTGTTTTGGCTTTGGCAATGTTTGATGTGTTGGACAAACTCCAACCAGCACAAACGTTGCAAGTTTGGCCTGTCCAAACCTGCTCAGTCATGACACATTGCCAACCAGCAAAACAACCCCCAAGGAGCCCTGCCACAGCATTAGGGCAACTGCTGTGAAGCACACAGACTGCAAAAGCAAGAAGCAAGGTTTTGGCGGGAAACTGGCTGATGGCAGATTTACATTCCCACACATGCTTGCATCCCTACATACATACAGCAACACTTCTGAGACACAGATGCTATGCGGCCGCACCAGGATGCAATGAGCCTCGCTGACTTGACCGCAGGCTAATGAGCAAAAAACAGCGGGAAAGTCGCAACTTGGCACCTTGCAGTCAGAATGCATTCCTTTCACAGCTTGGCAAGCGCATGTTGCTGGCGCACAGTGTGGTGTAGGATGATGGCAACCAGTGCCATGGCTGCAATGTGCAGCCAAATCTGTGCCTGTAGACAATGTGCAAGCTGAGATCAATGCTGAAGTACTACTACTCAGCAAAAAGCGACACAGGACTTGATTCCTAGCCTTGCCTAACAGGGAGATGGCCTGCCAAGCAGAGCCGGCTCCCAGCGAGATGAAGCTAAGAGGCAAGCTTCAGCCTGGACTTGAACCAAGGACCTATGCCTGAAGCCAAGTGGCTGAATCCTGGTCAAAGCTGAATTGTAGATGTCAGCTCAGGAAATAAAGCTATATATTGTCACAAAAACAACTGGCTCTAGTCCTACTCCCAGGAAGGTGACCATGCCACACTTTGTTGTGTGTAATGTGCTTTACGTTGCCATCCTACGGCAACAGTCTGTGTCACAGCCCCACTTTGGCGGGAAATGTCATTGTTGACAGAAAGTAGCGCTAGCAAGTGGAACACATTGACTTTCTGTTCTCGAGAGAGACTCAGCAAAAGGGTTATGTTCTGCAACAGTCATCAGTGTGTAGAATGACTTTCATGCTGTCCCGGTGCATACCTTGAGCAGAACAGTCTTGCATGGGGACTCCTCAGCTGTAGCAGCACCTGCCAGCTCATACCATACGCGCTCCTGACACTCCACTCCACTCCACTGCGTTGAATGTGGTCAAGGACCCCCATGGCCTGCTTACAACTTTCTGGTACACCCAGCAGTCACCTATAAGCGGCACGCACCATGGCGTCAAGAGCCACTCTACATGAAGCGTCTTGCTCATGGCTGAAGCATGAAAAGCCTACATCCCAAGTCAGACGCAATTTGCTTGTATCATTTCAGGAAATGGCTTTTCCATGAAACACCCATGCTGAGCCGATGAAAGACAGGGAAGTGCCTGTCTGCCTGGGCCAGATGCACCACTGGAGGGCACTGCCACTGCCTAGACCATCACAACAAACCCCCTGAGTGGACCCAGCAGCATTCTGGCTTGACTACAAGCAGGATGATGCTGATGG